>Ga0209489_102285_pt1 | contig 39070 bp, 23 predicted proteins | sample SiratrowhiteBW_FD_187527 | JGI IMG/M metagenome (GOLD analysis project Ga0209489, IMG submission 187527) | Root nodule microbial communities of legume samples collected from California, USA - Siratro white BW (SPAdes) (version 2) | ecosystem: Host-associated > Plants > Roots > Nodule | place...
AAAAAAAAAAAAATATTAAATATATATATATATATATATATATATATATATATATATATATATTATAGACAAATATAGAAACTTAAATAAGTTATTTTTGTAGACATATTTATGTATAAAACTTATGTTTGAGTTAATCTTCATAATTAAAATAATCAATTATATCATTAATAATTTTCAATTAAATTATAATATAATTGATTATCTATAAAAACACAACCTTGTGTAATACAATATAATCAATTATGTTTTAATATAATCAACTGTTATTGTGAAAAATATTTTTAAAATATTGTCTTTTAAAAATTAGCTTTTATCAAAAAAATCATAAAATATTATATAATACATAAAAGGGACTAATACATGAAATACATATGTTTATACATCAGAGCAAAACATCTATTCTATCGTCTTAAAACGGGTCTTTAAGAGCCTTTATCAACATCCACGTTTTTTTTTTCTCAAATGTGTTAATTGAGGATTTCAGTTTTTTCAATGTCATTAAAACGACTACTTTTTTACTTCATCTTTTACATCTATTTTTGGCACCTTTTTTTTTTATCACTTTTTGAATTTTTACATAAAAAATAGCTATGAAAATTCTCCATTTGTCCCTTAATATGTATTAAAATTAAACATAATATATGAAATATTTGTTTTATATAATTTTCTCAATAGAGGGAATAGACAGTAACTTTAATGTTTCATTGTTACAATGATTATTAAAAGTTAGATTTAAAAGAAAATAAGGTAACAATAGTTCGATAATAAAGCAAAATATTGAGAAATAAAATGTCATAACAGTAATATTAAAAGACAATGTGTTTTCAAGAAAACAATTAAAATGCAACATACCTAATTTTCTTTATGAAAGATTAGCTAATGTGACAAAACTACTAGTAATTTTAAGTGCTAACTAATTATTTCAATTTGTTGCAGTCATTTTTTAATTATATAAATGAAGTAAGATTTTTAACCTTTCTTTTAATACTTGTTTTTGGTTCCATTTTCTTTTATTACTTCATAAATATTTTATATATAAAAAAAAGGTCTTTATTATACTTTGATTCTTTAAATTTCAATTGTTTTTATTAAATATCTCAATTAAGTTTTTGAATACATATCTTTAAAAATTATGAGTGTGAAGAGAGACATTGTCAAAATTGGGGGATTTTTGAGGAAAAGCAAGAAGGGACTATAATTTAGATGTTTTAATATTTTTCTTTTTGCCATTTTTAAAAGAGTATGAGAGTCTGGATGTAATGAAGATTTGGAAATAGATAAGTAATAACACTTGTGAATAATAAGATTTATACAAAAACAAAATAATAAGATTTATATGAAAACAACGTTCGCATAACATAATATTTGTTATTCATTGATGTTTTGGAATCAACAATACAAAATTCAAATAAAAATTTAATCATATGAGTTTACGAAAGAAAAAACAATACAAAATTTTTACAAAAAGTTTACTAAAAAACTCACAAGTTCTATGAAAAAATTCTTTCATACTTCATATTCCATAATTTACTTAACCTATCTGCAATATATAAAACTATAAGAGATTAACTTAATGTGTAGTAGCATAACCCATTTATAGTTAAATATTTATAAGTTGATATTTCGAAAGAATTCTTATATTAAATATATCTAAGTAGCTTAATTTAACTCACAAAATAATTATATCAAATATATCTATAAGTAGCTTAATCTAACTCACAAAATAATAATGTGTATTTGTATTTAAAAATCTCTTTTAACTTTTTTCTTCTTTGTCATAATGTCGAGTTTAAACATGAGTTTAAACATTTTAAAAGACAATTTTTTTCTGTCTTATAAATTCTCAATATTTATATTTCCATGAAAAATTTAAACTCAAGAAGTTCTCATATCTTCTTAGAGTTATTTAGAAATAAACATGTTTGAATGTCTTTTAAGTAATATGTTTTCTATAAAGTATATTATACATTTTATTTTCTAAGCAACTTGTGAAATATGGAATATACTTAAAACTTTACTACACTTGGAGTCATCTTTTAAGTTTAAGGTAAAGTAACTTTCAACAATTCTCATAAAGGAATTACATAATATTATACTCAAAGATCTCTATATGATAGAACAATGATGATTATAGAAATATTTTATAAGAAAGTTTCAAAAGACAACATATCTTTTTAGGAAATGATTCCAGGAGTTAGGGTTTCATAGTCCATAACCTTATATCTTTTATAGGATGTTGATGGTTTGGCACGACCATGTGACATGTCAACCAGTTGACAACTCCACGTGACAACCACGGACGGTGACATGACAATGTAGAGAATATTGTAAGTGGAGGTGGTGATTGTGTTTAAGAATGATTTTTTTTATTCTAGTTTAGGGTTGTTTAACGTGTGAAGAAGAAATTAAGTTATAGTGAATGTGTCGTCAAGCTTGGTGGGTGCTTTGGAGATGATTTCAGAGATGGTGGTTTGAAGAAGACTTTCAGAGGTGATACGGTGGGTCGCTGTTCTCTAATAAAACGGTGGTGTGTTTTCATTTGCAGAGACGCTTGGTGGTTCGTGGGCAAGAGTTTGTTCTACCAAACAGTGGTGTGTTTTTATTTGCGGAGACTGGGCATAAGTTTGTTCTACCCATCAAGACAATCAACAAAAAAAAAAATAATGTGACATGAAAAATATTAAAAAAAAATAGTAACTCGACAGAGACACAAATCAAGCATGAACTCTCTTCTACCTATCAGAACAAACTAGGTTTTGAAGCGCAAAGGTTATTTTAATAAAAATATAATGAGGTTGAAATAAAAAATTTCACTCAAACACTGGAATTTTCATAAACCAGCACCAAGATCAAAAACTTTTGCTTCAAATTTTATTTCATTTAGCACATTAAACAAAAATATTAATTTATTCTCATGGTCACATTATTAGGACATGTTATGTCACGGTTGGCAAATGGATGTAATTTTTATGTGATTGTGAAACAATCTTTTTTTCTTTCTTCCATGTCACATTTTATACCATATAAAGGAAAAAAAGATGAAAATAGAAGAAGCACTCATCTAAGGAGAACAATAGTCGGTAGAACAAGAAGAGAATGAAGAAAAGAAGTGATAGAGAAGCAACGAAAGATAGAATAAAGAATGTCTTGATTCTTTGTGCCTTAGATTGTAAGGAAACCTTTCTCTCTTAATTCTCAATTTCATTCTATATCAATATATGTAAAAACGACAACTTAGAACTATTTATACTCAAAAGAATCAACTAATAAGGATTAATCCGCTACACGGATCTGAAACCATTGAGCAGATTCCTAAAATTTACATTATATCGCCTTCTCTGTTGGATATGTTCAGCGTACGCTGAGTGGATTTGCTCATGATAGCAAGGTTGGGAAAAGGATACTTATAAGGGAAAATTCGATAAGCACAACCTTCTGTTCACTGAGAGGATTTGGTCCAAAGGCAATTTAAGTACAATGTTGAAAATTGACTAAGCGAAGATAAAAATCACATAATCAAGTTAAATTTGGCCGAGCTAAACCAGCCTACATTGAGCAGATTTAGCCTATGATGAGAAGATTAAAAATGGCCAATGAATCTGGAAACACCTGAGTGAAATTATATTCTGTGAGAACAAAACTTAGCGATGTATGCAAAATGAGTGAATGGGTTTAGAGAAGTTTAGGAATGGAAGTTTAGTTCGAGGAGAAGGTTGTTTGTGTTGAAAAGAGAGATGGTGAAAATATCGAAGATGATTTCAAAAGGATAGTAATTAAAAAGAATGTAAAAGATGTTTGAGAATGGAAGGAGAGAAGACTTGGGAAGTATACTGTGAAATTAGTTTATTCAGTTATACAAGAGCTTAGGAAAGAAAGAAACAAGTGCCCACTAGAAAGAAAATTATTTTGTAAAGAAGACATGATGCAGCACATCAAATATCACTCACATCAAATATCTAACTCTGATGAATGGGAGACAAAAATCACTTTTTCAGAAAAAATATGTTTAGACTATTATCTTAAACATATAATTGAAACTATAAACAACTTTTTTTTATTAGAAGGCGGTTAAAATAAAAAAAAATAGTACTCTTTAATATATGCATAAAAATTGTTATATGTAACTTAAGCGAGAATGGAACACATAAAGTAAACAATATAATATTATAAAACCCAACCATTACATTTCCTTAAGCGTAATTATAAAATGTATACTAATTAAAAATTTTAATATTAATTTTCTTAGTATTAGTACATATAATTTAAACTCAACTCAATGTGCATACTTTGTCAACATTTGCACATGTCAAACTTGTCAGCCGCCGCGCTAGGATGTTTCATTAGTGGAAGACCAGAAAATATTTAAGTGGAAAAAGTTTGGGTCAGAGGGATGTAGGTAAAGGGGTATGGGACAAAATGTTTTTTCTTTTAATATATTTCATTGAAATATTTCTCCACAAAATGTTATAAATTGAAACTAGTTTTATTTTTTTATTTGAATTTTCATCAGTCATGCTTCTTTACACTAAACAAGGTGAATCTATTATACAAGCATAACTAAAGTTTTCCATCAAAATTTTGTCACAAAAAATGAATATCATGAATGATGTCTACAGTTAAATGTTAGTTGATGATTTTAAATATTATTGAATGACATATTTACTTCCGAAATTAACTGGATTTTGTCCCTCACCACCGTAATAGCTAAAGATATTTTACATGAATTTTATAAAATAAAATATAATATGCAATAGTATAAAAAAAATAGCTTAAAAATCTACAACATTTTTAAAGTGTAAAAAATAGGCATTGTATAATTGTAAATTTTACAGTATCTTCTTTCACCCTAAGAGACCAAACTGAAAGTAGAATTTAACCAAAAACGCAAAATTAAAAAAAAGTTTGTTATATTAAAACATATGAATAAACTTTCAATGGCTTGAACCATTTAAATCAAGTTTGAATGAAAAAAAAAAATTAGCTAAAACACCGTTTAACTTAAATTCTTGTTGATTCAAACTCAAATTCATTTTCCAAGAAGCTGAGAAGTGATTCCCCAAAATCTTTGGGTGGGACAAATCAAATGGACAATAAGTGCCATATCCCTCCATCCAAATTGGAGTAAATAAGGTGTTGGCAGAAGCCAAAACGAAAAAGGTTGAGTTCCCAAGTTTCTCGTGTGGGGAGTGTCGGTAGAGTGCGATCGGAGCCATCATCATCGCTACCGTCCACCTGTAATCATTGCTCTTTTCTAGACTCCAAATTAATGAAAAGGCAAAAGAATTAAACTAAAATGGTAAAGCTATAATGACATATAGATATGGCCCTCTTGCTGTTCTTCAGTATTTGCTCTACTCCACAAAATACATTAAAATAAAATAAATAAAAAGAAAACCTAACAGAACCGCTCTGCACGAGAGTGATTAGCCCTGGGAGGAATCTCGAAGTGCCAGAGTCTGCCGACACCTTTGACCAACTGTTTCCGGCAGAGAAACTCCTCCGCGTAAACCTTCTCCACCTTCCGATCCACATCGTGCAGGAACACGTGCGTCACGCCGGACCCCTTCCTGTCCCTTGCCATCACCGCCGCCGAGAAGATCGCCGCCATGCGCCCCGGCGCCTCCGCGAAGTACCCCTTCGGCGCGTCGATCATGATCAGATCCCACTCCCTCGAGTACACCTCGTCCGGGAGGTTGTGCAGCGCCAGCTTGCACCGCTCGTTGCCGCGGAGTGTAGCGGTGGCCGGGGAGCAGGCGGGCTCAGAGCGGTAGGACGAGAGGAGGTGGTTGGCCTCGCGGAGCTGGGTTCGGTAGCGGACGGTGTGGGCTCGGAGGCCCGGCGCGTCCTTGAGGACGGTCTGGACCCACTTAGGGTCTTCCTCGAGGAAGATCGTGGTGCCGCCTGGGTTGAGGCCGGCCCACATAAGGGAGTCGTGGCCCAGCCCAAATACGAGGAAGTTGGCGGGCCGCTTAAGGGCCTGAAGCACGTCGAAGGTGACGGTTATCTCCGAAAGAGACTGTTGTGGGACAACCTGCGTGGTGGCGTAGTGAAGTATTGCTTTGAGCTGCATCGATGTGGGAGTACTTCCGATTAACTGCTGCTGCGTTCTGGTTATTGAGCATAGAAGACTGTTCTCGGAGGTTTGGATGAAACCGGCGATAAAGAGCGTGGCTCCGATTACGCACAGTGCCCCCATTAGCCACAGGAGCCATCGGTTCTTCATCATCCTCTCGTTCCCTTGCATTGTATGATGAACAGAGGAGTTTGGAAAATGGTTATTTTATGGATGGGGAATGTGAGGTTTTAAAGTCAATATAGATGTTGGTTGCTTGTGATGAGAATGGTCCAAATAAATGGCATTGAATAAGCTAGTGTTAGTGTTAGTGTTAGTATATTAATAATATTAATATTAATATTAAGATTATGGAGATTGATTGGGGTTTGGTTTAGGCAAAACCGGTGCACGTTGTACTAGGGTCGGTCTTCGTATTGTGTTGTGTTGGGATTGGGTGAGACGCCTAAAGTTTGAAATTTAAAAGTGGTGTCCAGTTGGAACTATCCTCTGTGCTCACTTCTGTTACTCTGTCAAATCCTACCCGTTCAAACAGACTGCATTGCTAAATACATTAATAAAATATAATTCAAAATATTCTGAGCCCTTGGATGGTAAGTGGAGGATAGTGCACTTGAGAAGGGGAGACAGGGAATGCGGGTCGGTGTCCTGATTGAGAAAATGTTTGTCTGCTCATGTGATCATGCCAGCTGTCGTTCAGAATGTCATCGGTACCGATTGATTATTTAACTCAACTTACTCAATTTTTTCTATTATAAAAGTGTTATATTTTTCTATTAAGCTTTTTTAATTGGCAACTGAGACAACGCATTTGTAATTTTTCATTGTCATTGCTATACATTTCAGGAAAAAATTAATGTCAGTTTTAAAATTTTTAATTAAATTTTTATCTGAAGTGTTTGATTTTACAGTTCTAAACATAGTATTATAAATTTAGACAATAAAAAAAGGTACAACTTTAAATTTGGAATATTGTATTTAACTGTAAAAAGTCAAATGATAAAAATTCAATTAAAGATTTTTTTATAGACCGGTGATACGTTAATATTCTTTATCATATACATTTATTTGACACCTTTATATATTATTATTTTATTATTTATATAATATTTTATTAGTTAAAGGAGATGTTAAATGGATGAAAGGAATGAACACTTGTGTTAAAATAAGATTTCTGTGTTTTATATCAACATTCATAAAGACACGTTACTTTTTATCTTTATTCTTTAAAAACATCTATGCAATCATGAATACAAAATAACTCAAATAAATATAGTTAAATTTAAATTGATTTAAAATTTAATTAATCTTAATTTAAAAAGTATTTGATTTTATTTTTTTAAGAAGAGTATTGATCTATTTAATGTCTTTGACTTGTTGATGTCCTACCGCTGCTATATGTAAGTGATATTTTGGTTTCTTCTAACTAAATCATTCTCTTTGCTTGCGCGGTTCAATGTCTCTTATTCGCCAATCACGCTTTTGGGATAATCGTTCCTTCTCAGACGAAGCCAATCTTTTAAAGGAAAAAAAGGCACACTGTTTGCTTTATTGTTTGTCTGAGGAAACGAGACCCAATTTACATAAAATAAAAGAGATTGTTGCTTCATTTCATCCCTTAGGACCAGTTGTGATGCTTTTAGCTTTTACTGGGAATTTCTTTTTTTAGAAATTTATTCTAGAAATTTATTCTGGTTTTACGTAACAGTTTTTCTACAATTAATAAATGGGAAATAAAGGAAAATTACTCAAATAGTCTTCTTCAAAATTTATTTTCAAAAGTAAACTGAATTTTATTCACGATAGTAAACCGTTTTAGTGTAGACCACAGGAAATTGCTTACTGGAACACAATTTCCTATATATAAAAATAGATTTCTCGCGAATCAATTACTGTACAATTCTTTTAAGATGTTGATTTAATTTAAGAAAATGATAAATAAATAAAAGTTATAAAAATAAACTATATTTAATTCATTAATATTTTATAATATAACTCTACGGTATTAGATTTCATGAATAATATTTGGATGACAAAATCGAGACCTTTGGAAATAAAGACTGATATGCAGTACATAAGTAGTGACTGGATCTACATGGTCATCTTGGTATTATTGCTCTTGTAAGAAAAAAGATGTCATTTCAAAAAGGTTTAAGATAATCACACACACTAGATAGAGTTACTAAGGGAATTGCAAAGGAAGTTAGTGTTCTTATCGGATATAAGTGTTAAGGTATAATAGTGAATAGGTTATAAGATAGCTTATACTTCCTGTAATTCAATATATTTATAGGTTTTTACTATCGTACCGTATAATTATCCATAATAAGTTTGGGGTTAAAATCACGTATTATAACTCTTAATCAATCAAAATCAAGTAGGATCAAATAAGAGTAATTGCTATTAACAGGATAATTAATTAATAATGGCCCGTAGCACATTCCATCTTATCTAGTCTTATTACAGAGAAGGGTTGTATATAGCCTTATTACATAGAAGAGCTCCATCAAGATTTTTGACCTAGTAAACAGAATGGAAATTTAGAAATGTACCTAATTTCCATAACCAACAAAAATAGTAATTGAATAAAAGCCATGTTTTTTAGACTTTAAATAATGCTTTAAATGGTGATATTTCACTAAATATTTATATTTTATTAAATTATTATTATACTTTAATATTATTAGATTATGATTAACGATGAATTGAAATTTATTAACTTTTTTTTTTTTCTGTTAGAATATAGGATTTTAATGTATGCCTTATTATGTGATTCACTAATATTTGTAGTGGACCTTCTATAGTTACATCCAACATCCAATGTCATATACTTTATTAAGTTATCAATCATAACATGACGGAGAAAGTCTCTTATTTTATCACAATTTGAAATGAATTTTTTTATATTTTATAATTAATGTGTTCAAAATTGTTGTTTTTTCAGCAATGTTGAAGAGCGTTTGTGAAATATTAAAAAAAATTTGAATGAGTATTTTTATAATCTATTTTATTATTTAACTATTTTGTCTACTTTTTTAATTATATTAATTCTTATATTTTATATGTTTTTATATTGCTTCAATCTTATCACAAGACAAGCATTCTTATTTGTTTGATATCAAGAATAAAAGTACTATTATAATTAAAATTTAGTTATTACTGTTTTGTAACTAAATATTTAATTATGTTATTGAATTTAGACTATAATGATACTTACTCTAGTTTCTCACTTAATTATTATAACAAAATATTTTTTAATATTCAAATAAATCTAAAGATTTAAATATACTTTTTAACTAAAAATTCAACCAATCGAAAGTTCACTCCTAATTAATTATAAATCTCACAATGAATGAAACTGAATATTATGTCTAAAATATATGTCAAAAATATATATAATCATAATTATATATATTTTAAATATGTTAATATGTCAAAAATATGTTAAATACATAATAATCGAAGTCAAAAAATTGTTTTCTATAGTCTATGGCAATGGACATATATTTTATGTTTGGAAAATTGTTGTCAAAGTGTTGTCTAAAGTTTATGTAACGATTTTTTGACTTTAGACAATACTTGTAGGTTGTTATCTGAAGTCAAAAATGATGTAGTGTGTATTTATTTTATTTTTAAATTTTCATACTATAGCGTCTAATGTTGCACATAGTTTTATATGATAAATGATATTTCAAAATCCTTTTCAAAACTTAGTTAAGTCTCATTCTTTGCTAGTACAAGAATGCAATGAACAAGAAATAAGGGGAAAGAACGATTTAGGCTTGTAATTTTGTATTAGTTCATCTGATAGCATAAACTAAGTCTAGTTTTCAATCAACATATTGAGTGTTACTAAGTAGATTAATGCGAATATACACATGAGTATTATTTGGAACACAATCGTTCTTAGTTAAAAACCTTGAGTATTATTTGGATCAAAGCTACATTTCGCTAAAAGCTTAAATATTATTTGGTACTAAACCACTCTTCAGTAACCCACTGAGTATTGTTTGGAGTACAACCACTCATGGCTAAAACTGAGTGGTTTATAAAGAGAGTAATCTAAAATATCACTAGATAGCTCACCAAGGGTGTGTTTGAATTGAGAGAATGGAAAAAAGTGTGGATTTGAGTTAAAAGTGAGTGAAAAGTATGTGTGCTTGGATTAAGTGAAAGATAGTGAAATATAAAGAAAAAGTTTATGAAAGTTTTTATGAGTGATGTGATGGGTGTGATTGATAAAATAATTTTTTTAATAGATGATATTGTAAGATTACAAATTTTTAATTGATAAATTTGTAAGATTGCCAATTATTTTAAATGTCCTGCTTAAATAAAAATCTAAAATAAATAAAATTTTTAAATTATTCAAAATTCTAAATAACTACAAATCCCAAATTATTTAATCTCCTGATTATAATAAAAATATGAAATAAACAAAATTGCTAAATTATTCAAAATCATAAATAAATAAAAATCCTAAATTGTTCAATGTCCTACTTAAATAAAAATCTGAAATAAAGAAAATTTCTAAATTATTCAAAATTGTAAACCCCAAACACATCAACACACACACACCCATTTGACATTCTACCAAGAAGTGTCTACTCCTACAGTATCCTAAACCCTAAACTCTAAATCTCAAATATTCTAAATAATCATAAATAATTTAAAATGGTATAATCGAAACCCAAAATCGTAAGTTATAAACCCTAAATTGTAACTCCTAAACCATAAATCATAAATCCTAAAACCTAAACCCTAAAACTCAAACTTTAAGTTCTAATATCCTAAATGAAAGGGGCATCACACTGTAAATATTTTATACAATCAAAACAACCATCTAAACCCCAACTAATGCAACTACAATCACATAACAACAAAAATAGAACAAGCATTGGCATAATCGATTCCCATGAAAAAAAATAACACATAATCGATTATGTCTCACAAAACAACATATAATCAATCATATGTGATTGATAATCAATTATGTCTCATAAAACCAATATATAATCAAGTATGTGCTCTAAATAATAAAGTAGCTCATAGAAAATATACATATAATTGATTATCACCCTGGGAGGATCCTCTTCTTCCACGATCCACACACCACCACTACTCACACTGACTAAGGCGAGGACACCCAAGTGCTTACAATGCAAGGACACAATATTGGTCAACCATACATAAATGTACGTGAGGACACAAAGGTAAACATATGTGTGCCAGACACAAAGGCCAAGATGTGAAAGATAGTGAACTTGCAAATTTGTCTTCACATCTTTTCACAAATCTTGTGATGCAAACATGTGTCTCTCCTGCAAACCCATCACCGTGCAAAGTACATCAGTGAAAACAAACAAGGTATAAAAGAGAGGTTGTGTCTTATGATGAATACAAAATTTGATTTATTCTTCTATGTTGCTCTCAAGCACAAATAATCTTCTTCCTTAAGAATGGCTTAAAGGCTTAAGCTCGTTCTTGTTAAATTCTTTCATCAACCTTCCTTCTTAAATGAGATTTTTTTATAAAAATAGCTTAAAAATAAAAGAGTTGTTGTCATTGTGAGAGTCTTTCTCTATTACTAATTCTTCTTGCATTTGAGCATGCTTTAAAGCTTCTTGATGCATTAAATGTTCTTGACTTAGTGTTGAATGTCCATGGCTTCTTTAACAACACTTTTAGAACACGACAAAGCTTCATAGGGCAAGACAGGTGGCTTCTCTTCATCTTTTGAGTAAAACACAAGCCTGAGACAACTGACTAACTCCGTAATACATATATTAGTCTTTTTCATAAAAGTTGATTTTAAGAAGGAGCTTTCAACACATTTTTCTTTAAAGAACAAAGAAGCATATATACCCTACAATCATAAAATAAACATTTATTAAAGTATGATATATATTATGAAATGCTTCAAATTTGTGTTTACTAGACGAAATATACTTATTGTATATTCAAACCAAAGCTTATAAAATGGAGTATGTACACAACACTTTGCATCTATTAGATGAAACACAATATAAATAATGTTTACATTTATCCAATCACACAACTTGCGTCTGTTAAGTTAGACGGTATACTTTGTGTTTGTCATGATCATATATATGTATACATATATATGTATACATATATATGTATACATATATATATATATATATATATATATATATATATATGTATATATAAAAAAAAATATATATATATATATATATATATATATATATATATATTAGTACTAATACTGACTGGAAGTCAGCTTCCACATTGTTTATTTTTAATTCACTTATTTTCACAATATTCAAAGAAAATCCAGTGAAACAAATAATTTCACCGGCAACTTAGTCAAGTCTGTCTTGCTAATTACAGTCCTTCCAATAGAGCATATTTTGTATAGAAAGGACTATCTGAACCTTCGCTATGCATCTGCACCTTATATTTGTACCAAAAGTCCATTAAGTAAATACACCTGTAAATTTCTTTTACAAATATCATTCACAGTAACCTTTCGAAGATCCTAGAATCACACTTTTTTACATGTTTCCTACTTGCATAACATTAATAGAAAAATCCAAGTGAACCAAACCATTTCACCAGCAATGTTGTCAATGTCCATCTTGATAATCACAATCCTCCCAACAGAGCATATTTTGTATAGACAGGAGTACTAAAGGAGTCATAGGTAGTGCACATGATGATCTGAATCTTCATTATGTAACTACACCTTACATTCATACCAAAAGTCCATAAATAAATGCACCTGTAAATTTCTTTTACAAATATTATTTACAGTAATCTTTCTAAGATCCTAAAATCATACACCAGTAAACAGTGCATAGAGGAAATATAAGGCAACCTAATAGATTGCTGCCATAGCAGAAAACCAGAGCTCCAAGGTGTGAGCCATAGTAACAAAACAAGAAAGGGAAAAAAAAATCAACACCCATGTTCTAATAGTACACTTCTTCCTCACAAATGAAGATTGGGAACATTCTTTTAGAATTTGGACAAAAAAATTGCCTCAAACACATTCACTTCATCTATTTAAAAATCATGATATTTGAAGCTGATGATAGGATGCAAGTACCAAAAGTCGTGCATAGATTTAGAAGCACGTGATGCACATTTTATCAAGTGACAAAACTAGCTTCTATACACTCATTAATAAATAATGAGAAAATCCATGACAAAGGAATTAATCATCTCTACAATGACGCAATGATAGAATTTTCTAACATTCAAGCAATATAGTAGGTAAAGCAACCACCAAAGACCCACAGCATGACCTACCTCTCAATAGAGTAGCACAGCATGTACCTGTAAGCACCTTAAAGCTATGGGAGTCATACAACGTAGATTTCAATAAGGAAAAATTGAAAGATATGAAGTCCTAAAGGCATTAAAAAAAAATTGAATTGTCTGCAGTGATACTAAAAGATAACCACCTTACGTTCAATATTTATGACAAAAAAAAATTGTCTTTTATACTTGAAATTGTTGAGTTGTGAAATTTGAGTTTGAGTATGTTGACCTTCTTATGAATTTTCAGTTTAAGTAAATTTAGTAGAGATGTTAAGATTGTTTGCCTTATTATTTTTTAAATATAATTTATATTTTTGGTACAATCTTTTGATCCATGCTATGATAGCATGATTTATGCCCCCTCCTAATCTTAGGTAGGATCTTGATTTTAACACCATTGATCCGATTGACACTTTATCATAAAAAGAAAAGGGTATATAAGAAGTCAAGTCAATATTACCATTCTCCTTATTTAATGTAACAATATAATCTATGTATTGTCCACCAATGCATATGAAGTAAAAATGAAAGAAAATAATCATAATCAGAAGAAATACCTTTAAAAGAAAAAAAAAAAAATCACACATACAAGAATGGGAAAGAAACAGCACTTTCTTTCCGAAGCAATGCTAAAAAAATAACATAATATTTCAAAGTAACAAACATAAGCAATCATGAGTAAGAAGTCAAGAAACCATCACTAAATGCCCCAACCATAAAGAAATAATCCTAGATGAATAAAAATTCTTTTAGATTGGATAGTGAAAATAAATGTAGGACAACATCAACAGTCTGTTGTCATTCTTTCTGATTTATAGAATGGAATTTCTGTTCTGGACTAAAAAAAATGGAATAGAAAATACTTCTAGAGCGTCACCCAAGGAAAACAAAAAAAGTTGATATCAGACAGCCCAACCGGCATTTATCACAACACTGACCTTACAATAAGACGTAAAAGTCAAGATTGATGGTTGCCTGCCTGAGAGAAAATCAGTTCAGTAATGAATGAGCTAATGGAGCAGATTATTTTCACCAGACTTTGACAAATAGAAAGCACATAACAATACTTGAATAAGTTGACTCAGCTGATACAGTGAATTTTACAAGAGAGATATATATACATTGTGACATTGGCAGAACCAAATAAATAAAAGATCCAGGGGTGTGAATAACAAGTCGTTTAACAAAATGATAACAAAATCAATCCAATGACTAACCTCAATAGGCGTCATCAATTCATAAGGCTTCTCCCAGCTAGATACTTTAGTTTTCTTATTGTAATAAAATCTGCAAAATTAATTGAAAATTTATACAATTAAACTTGTGGACAATGAATATCTAGAAGCCCAGAATATTTCTTGTGCCAAGAAAATATGCATTACTCTAAAAAAATAAATAGTCAACCCATATTATCAAACTAATGTCCTCAACATTTAATAATTGATGGCTACATCAAGCAAGGGAATCAGTATATATAATTATAAGTATATGTATGTGGTTTTGTGTGGGTGTATGTGGGTGAGCCCCCAGCCTGGATTTCCCTCCAACCAAACACTACGTAAAAAATGTTTCAAGCTCAATTATACGTGCCCAAAATAGCAATATTAACATGTAGATTGACTAAATAAAAAACCTAATCCCGCTTTACCAACCCTTAGTTTACATTTAAGCATGATACCACATTGTTCTACTTTTGTATCTGAGTTGACTGAGTGTTGTGTGCTTCCAATGACCGAGATTCAAGTTGAATAGACAGTTGCCTTCCTTTACAGTAAGCCTAAGATGCAGCAGAGGTAGGTTACAGAGACACTACACTACAACGTTCGAGTTAGCAGAAATTTTGTAGTTTAATGATTAGCATTAAATATGCCAATTAGTGGGGCACATGTCATTTCTAACCCTTCCAGCAGTTATGACAGCAATTGTGGGATTTCACATTGCAATCATGGCAATTGAAATCTATTGCCAGTGTGTCATTCTCACCCCGTGTTCCAATATATACACAGAAATTCTTAGAGGGGCAAAACAAATTTTCCACCTCCGAACTAAAGGTAAAAATGGAACCCCGGCCAAAAATCTAAATTGTCATTATTGCAACAAAAAACCCCACAATTGTTGTCATATTTGCGGCAAGGCTCAAAGACCGACATCCAATCAAGTAAAGACACATGTCCCACTAAGTTAACTCATGCAACTCTTGCTTATTGTTAATTTGCGAAAATATTTGCTGACACAAATATCGAAGTGTCTTTACATATATCAACCCATGTTCACTGCACCAGAAAGAAACCGTCCATACAACTCGGATCTCACTCAACAATAGTCATGCCTTGGTCAAAATCAAACCAGTATACAGTTAATATCTTGAGTACCTCAAATAAAGCAATTCTTAATACCAGTATACATTACTTTTTTCATTCACCTAGTAATCAAAAACAACAAGACCATTTCCCACTTGATAGGATTCGCTACATGGATCCAACGACATGCCCTAATGTTCATCAACTATTTGAAGAATATGCAATATAATGAGCATTATAACCTAGAAATGCAAGCAAACATTCAAATCACTTACGTTCTTCCAGTTGCCGTGGTATGCTCAATCCAATCTGTGGAGCCATTCTTGGCGAGCTGTGGCTGGACAACGGTAGCCTGAAAGACAGAAATTAAATCTGCATGAAATTCTACTTATATATGAGCCAAAACACTGAATCCATGTTATCTAAAAATAAGTAAGATGCCTACCGAAGGCATGACAGTTGTAACTAAAGGCTGTCCTCCACCGTTGCTCTGAAGAGTTGGCCCAGTGGTAATGCTCTGGGACGAAGATCCAGTCAGAGCATGAATTTGAGGAACAGGTTGGAATTGCCCGGTAGAATTAAAATTTGTCTGCACTTGACCATAAGTGGATGCTGCAAACTGTGTAATGGCAATCTTCAAATCAGCATTCACATATAGGAGTTTTAGCTTATCCACTACAAATGCAAGAAAGGCCAGGACTTTACCGTATATGATGACGACAGTGCCATTCCCGGACCACCTACACCTGGTGTATAACCATTTGGAGCTTGAGAATCAGGCTGCGGCATCATTGATTCAGACGGCATGTGCATGTTTGGGCGCCCAACCGGCATTGGAATTGCCTGTGATGGGGGTGGTAACTGTGGACTAGGCCTTGGGGGTAACTGTTGAATTGGTTGAGAAAATTGGGGCTGTTGATTTTGTGGAGGCATTCCAACACCAATCATGGGAACACCACCAGGACCAACAGGTTGATGTTGGTGATGCTGGTAATGTTGAGAAGGCATGGAAATGAACTGCTGTGGCTGCTGAGCAGGAACAACAGGTCGGAACTGCACAAACAGATGAGTTCCTTAAGATAAATAACAATTTGCATAGAACCAATACAATCACAGGAAAAAAAAAATGCATTACTTGAACAGGCATAGGTGGAGCATAATTGCGTGGAGGATCCACTGAACCGGTGATAGGAGGCCGAAGAGGCTTTCATAACAAAAACAAAACGCATTAAAATAAAAAAGACGGCGGAAAACCAAAATTTCCTAGTTCAAGATATACTCTACCTGTAAACCTGGAAACTGCGGATTATTTGACATCTGAGTAGAGAACCCTCCACACACTGATGCAATCAAAAGAGTATATATAGTTATCACTATCTTAGGAACCCCAAAGATATCATCTTTGAAAAAAAAATTACAACTTTCGGGTGCCCATAAATTGGAATTTAAAAAATTACACAGAAACGGATACCCACAACAATGTGCCTCAAAATTGACCGACAGAGAAGTAGTATGGATGAGAAAGTCCCGATACTGAATCCTTTTGGAGCGGGGGTAAGGGAAATTAGGTCGCAAGAAGAAACTAGGGTGGCATAAAGCGAGGGTACGGAGAATAATTGAGGAAAAGATGAGACATACGTACCAATTTATTAGGTTGATGCCTGCGATTGAGTGCTGAATGAAACGGTAATGGGGATTTTACAGTGACGAAATGGAGACAAGACAAGAAGACTACGCTGTTATGTTGGTAATGGTAAGTGTCCCTCTTTATATCTTGATTAATTAATTTTCCCAAACCAAAACCCTTTCTCTCTCCTTTTTATTTTCTGCTCTTTTCTTTTTGGACTGATTTCCCAACAAATAATAGTAGAGAAACGGGTCGTGGACTCATGGCCCATTAATTATTTTTCAAAATTAAATTATGTATTTTTTTTGTATTGAAAAAAACATTTTAAAGTTATATCATTTGAGTTTTTCATGACCTTTAAATACACATTTTCTATTTCAAATATTTACTGTCCCCTACTTAAAACTCATTAATCAAAATATTAAAGTTTACTTAAAAAAATCTCAAAGTTCAGATTCTTTAAATCTCAACTCTGTCTAATAAAATCTTACAACTTAAGTCAATATTCCATCACGTTTATTATTTAAAAAAAATAATTATTTTTCATGTTCCAGGTCTATTACAAACTCTCACATATTTGGATAAATAATAATAATAATAATAATAATCTAGGACTTCAAAGTGAAATAGAAATGAAAAAAGGGTCATAAATGTATAAGATTAAATTAACTAAAAAAATAGGAAAAATTTGTTATTTTTATAAGTATTTAATAATATATTGTTATGTGTTTCATTTATTCCGCCCCTTTATTTTCCTAGTAATTATGTATATTTTTCTTTGTAATTCTGTTATTATTCTTTAATAAGTCATAAGTCATTATATATAACTTGGAGTCTTAAAAAATATACTAAACTTCAAGGTAAATAAGCATTTTACTTACAACTTTTGTGATGTTAATACGTATTAAAATAAGTTAACTTTATTTCAAAGTAAACATAGGTATTATTTCTGATTTCTGAATCCTAATACCATTATCTTGCACCTTCATAAATTTTGAAAATGTTAAGAGTGTCTTTGTAAAAATGACTAAAAGGACCTTCTTTCTTTTTTAAAAAAAATATTGAACCGGATGTCCCTCATCCGGTTTACATTTTGGTTTTTTTCCAAAATATAAACGGGACGCGAGACATCTAGTTCATACAAAGTTTGTCACAGATTCATTGTCAACGGGCAACTCAATCATCAAATTAATTACTCTAATCATCAATACCATTCACAAATTGCTAATAAACATAAAAAAAAATTTACTTTTCACTTGTTTAAAGCTTTAATTCAGATTGAAGCAAATGGGCAGCTTCTCCTTCCAGATCTGCGATGCGTATGTTGCTGACTGACTCTCACCCACACGTACAGATGTTGACGGTGAATGTGAAAAACAGATACAATGACTGAACTGAATGTTACAGTGAAACAGTGAATCAGATGCAAACAAAAGAAAAATAAAGCAGATAAGAGTGGTTAAAGAGATGAATGGAGGTAGAGAGTATTTTAATATTTTACCATTTAAGGATATATTTGTATTTTTTGTTAGAATATGGAAGTATAAGACGAAGATATTGAGTGGAAAAAGAATTGGTCAAGTAAACAAGTATATATTCTTAGACTAAGAAAATTGCATGCCCCTTATCTTTAATTTTTATCATAATAAATAACTAAAACATGTCTAAGACAATAAAGGAAAGCTTTATATAATGTAAAGGTATTATTATGATAATTGCATGCCCCTTATCTTTAATTTTTATCATAATAAACAACTAAAACATGTCTAAGGCAATAAAGGAAAGCTTTATATAATGTAAAGGTATTATTATGATTACAAAAGGAAGATTTAATAATGGTGTTGAAACACATAAAATATTATATTTGATGAGCCTTTATGAATAGATATTGATTTATTATATATTATTGATATTCTTCCATCTTGTGTTATTCAACCATTCAAAACGTGATGGGATGTGTGCTCCAAAACAGAGACATAGGATTGGCCAAAGTAATATCAAAAAGGCATTATTGATAATATTGGGATAAAAGAAGTGAGAGAATTTGACTCCAACAAATAAATGTTAGTTCATACAACCTTTAGTAATGTAAACATTCTATTTTATTAACAATATATTGAGTATGTAAAATATATAATTGAAATTTAATGTATCATAAGAAAGTCTTATCATACATCTCTCTCTAACAATAATATTTTTGAAGGTGCTTATATATACTTAAATACAAGTTTTCTAAAATATAAGAAGCATTTTCATAAGATGTCAACCTATCAGAATCTATATAAAAAGTGTTTGGTGTGAAAATTACTTATTAAATTACGTTTTTCACATTCGTCTTGTTGGAAGACACCGAAAAGAACATGTCATTTATTCTGATAGATATTAAAACCTGAAAATATGATTATAAATAATACTTAAGATATTATATTATATGGATAAATAATAATATATAGGAAATAATGTTTCTAATACCGTGAGTTGTCAATATTTGATGTGTTGGTAAGAAATTAGATATAGTCTCATATGTAAAACCGAATCACTGTAAAATTATATTCTTTTTTTCTCATTTTCACAAACTTTTTATAAAAAAAAAATATTAGAGATGACTTTTCGTTTAATTGGAAAAAAATATCTTAAAATATAATCCAACCCTTCTTTATATATTATTTGCACTACCAAAATTCACTAATATAATTATAGTTTTTTAGTTTTTTTCTTAATTGACTCCACACGAGTCACTTATTCTCATCCTCTTTCAAATTCTGATCACCCTGCCTTAAAAAATCATCGCACAAAACATCTTTAAGGTTACAAAAGAAAATTCATTAAAATTCTCCTTTGGTGTGCTGATTGTTGTTGATTGCCCACTTAACTTATTAAATAATTATATTTTGGTAGAAATCTAGTTAAATTCTTTAAATTTGAAAATTTGGTTTTGTAAAAAAAGAAAGTTAAAAATATGTTAGGTATTATTATTATTATTGTAAATTTTGATAGAGTAATTCCTTTGACGGTTATGCAGAACATAAGTTGCAAATGAACTTGGAGAAGAAAGGATCTAAGAAAGAATCAAGTTTTTGGAAAATTATGGAGTTGAAATAACTTATTAAAACATCGATAAAGTTTGAAAAAAAAAATCCTTCCCAGATCATTTATAATTTTTCACAAGTGTTTGCTCATTTATCATTATACTTTGCTAGTTTTCATCTTTTATTGGAATTCAATGTAACCAACAAACTTCCATGTATTGAATCTAAAATTTGTGCCAATCATCTCTATTTTATGTTATTGATTTGAATTTCATACCTAATATTCACTATTTTTAAAAAATCATCATTTGATTTTAGAAAAGTATGATTTATGTTTAGATATAGAATGCAATTTATAAATGTTTTTACATATATTTTAGATTGAGTTATATAAGAAGTTTGATTATTTATTAGAATAATAATTAACTTGTTAAGTAATATATATTCTTAGTCCTACAGTATAATATTTGATTAAAATCCTGTTAATTGTTATATATTGTTAGTTTAAAAGTAAAATATAATATTAAAATCTAATGAAATGATATTATTTTGAATAATCCACCATTACCATTTTATTGTTAATATACTAAGAGTTGAAAACTTGTGAGTGGAAGGGATTGAAAAAAATACAAAATATTACAACAAACACAATATTATAATGATGATCGTTGTTATTCATCATGATATTTTCTTTATAATGATATGCAAACTTCTAAAGTTAAGTTTTATCAAATCTTTAAAATCTTCAAATTCTACAAAATGGTCCTAACTTGTTTATTGTTTATAGGAATATAAAATATTTCAAGCACAATTTGAGTAATTCAAGAAATATTAGACTGATAAAAAAAGTTGAAAAAACTTAAAATTACATGTATATAAGTGAATTTAAAAGTTGTTTATTGCTAAATGTATATATGTTACTGATAAGTATAATTTTGAGTGTTTTTATACATGAGAAATTTTGATTACTTGTAAATTTAAGTGTTTTTTAAAAAAGTAATTACCCCTAATTTGAGAGTTTTTTTATCTAAATTTAGGTTTTGAGTATTGAGTTAAAAAAAATCATTTGATCTCAATTATTTTGAAAATTCAAGTATAAAAGAATGAAGAAAATAAGAGATTGGGAGATAAAGAAAATAAATAAAAAGTTTAAAATAAAAAAAACTCAAGCAAAAAGTCACTTAACCTAAGTCAAAAAATGAGTTTAAAAGGGCGATTTTAGGTTTTCTGAAAGCATCTAGACCTAGAGGAACGGAGGTAGACGACAGGGATGAAAGCAAAGCACAAATTTTCTTCTTCTCTTGCAATCTTCCTTTCATTGGATTGTAATGGCTATCATGGGTAATGTTGGGAGATTCCGAAGGGGAAACACCGGGAATATCTCACAAGAATGAGACAAGAGCCAACACATAAAATGACACCACCTTCAACACATAAACTACTATTAAAATATGATTGTCACATAAATGTTGAGGTCCCCTTCAACATGAGAAGTGTTAAATATTTTTATCATGTGTTTATAATTGTCTAAATGGAGTAGTAACCAAAAATTGTAAATGATCAATTATAAATGAAGTCCAACAATATATTGATGTTATGTGAATTTGTACTCCAAAAATTTTATGGAAAATATTTAAATTTACAGTTGATCAAATAAATCATGTGTTGAAAGATTACAAATTCATTTACCAAATCACCATAAGGTGGGACTCTATGAGAATCAAAACATTAGTGATGTATTAAGTGATGACAATAACTCTAAAATCATACTCACAAATCTTTGTCTTAAATTATAAAGATCCACAATAAAAAAAGTTATATGTATAGAGAATTTTCAAATCATTATTGTTGACATCATAAATAAAAATGAATGACACCCAAGAAGACCAAGAAAGAAAATTTATGGTTAAATTTATATTGTTTCTCCTTCACAAAGAAATCAATTTTTTTTTGTACATTTTCTTTCACGTACAAGAGATATTGCTTCACATTTAAGAAAGCAATTGAGAAATGAGTTTTTTCAAACAACGATAACAATATTGGTGAATGTTTAGTTGAAACATCAAATTTATAGATATCTTATGCTTTAAGAAGATTGTTTGAGACTGAGTTAATTTTGTATGAACCAACTAAAGTTAAAAGCCTTTGGAATGAGTTTTGGATTTATGTGGTAAGGTTATACTTCAATAAACACTTTTGTGGGCATGAAATTTGTTAATATTTTATTGAGAGAATTAAATGACCTTCTTATTCATCATGGCAAAACAATCAAAGATTTCAATTTACCAATATTAACATTAGGTACATTTAGAAATACTTTAACACCAATAATTATAGAAGAATAGTTGTCAATATAAATACCTAACAAAGATGTTGACAATATATATAAACTAAACAATGATCAATGGATTGCTTTCGATATCTTTTAGATACAATCAATTGTGAGTAAAATATTTTTGTTGTTGTTGAAGGATTAGAAGGAACTAAAAAATTTGTTTATGACATGTTTTAACTGTAAAAAAATTAAAAAGACTCCTATAAAAATAAACTATGTTTTTTACTTATAATGTAAACTTACTCTTATTGTTATAATTTAAAAAACACATTCATTAATGATTTTTTTATATATTACAAGAAAAATTCAAAAAACATCATGAATTCCAAAAAAAAGAGAAGAATTTATTGTTGCAAGATCATAAAACAATAAATTCATATATTATAGATAGAATAATTTAAAACTAGTAAAAAGTTTGAATAAGATAAAAAATAAATGTACTCTCATTATTATTGGATGAATTTATATTTATTTACTATATCTTCATCACAATTATCTTTTTTATTAACCTGAAGATCAATAAAATTCGAATATTATTTACCTAAACCCTAAATATTATTACCATATGATATTGACTACAATTTGGTAAGTTCAAAGTCATACACTTTACAAGATTGTTGCTCAATTATAAGAGGAAAAATATATATTAAAATTTATAATAACATTTATAAATCTATCCTATATATTAATCCAATAAAATTACACTAGTTATTATTATTATTATATAATAAAATGTATTTATTATTTCGTGTTTGTTAAGTTTTCGAGGCTCACACAGGCAAAGCAAGGAGATAGATATAAAAGATCCGTCAACCCTATGAAGCAGTGCGAGACACAAAACGTTCTTTACTTTTCCCATCGAACAAGAAGTGAGGCAGGCAGGAAGAAGTAGCGACACAGAATCAAACACGATGAAACTCAGACTCAGATCCTTGGAATCCAAAGAAACCCTCAAAATCGAAGTTCCCAATTCATGTTCTCTGCAGCAACTCATCGACGCCGTTTCTAACACCATCTCGTCTTCTTCCTCTTCTCTGCACCTTTCCCTCAACAGAAAGGACGAAATTCGCGCCTCTTCGCCGCACGACTCTCTCCACTCCCTTGGCGTGGCCGCCGGCGACCTAATATTCTACTCTCTCAACCCTACAGCCTTCTCCCTCGAAACCCTCCCCCACAAGCCAGAAACCGCTTCCCGCGACCGATCCACCGTCCAAAACTCACCGGAAACTCTCGCCGGCGATGCCCCCACGACCCCCGCCGTTGAAAAGCATCCGACTTTGGACTCCGCGGAGGTGGAATCCGTCGAAATGGTTGATGGATCTGATGAGGCGGTGGTGGTGAGTACCAATTCAGAACCTTTGTTTGTGAGAAGGGTTCTAAAAGAAGCCCTCGGAAACAACGTTAGTGATTTAAAGTTGTTAGTGTTTACGGTCCACGTTGTGGTTCTTGAATCTGGGTTTGTTAGAATCGACAAGGATTCGGGTATGGCGGTTAGTTGTTATGACCTTCTTGATGATTCTCCTTCGGCGTTTTCTTCAATGATATCGTTGAGGTATGCCGTGCCTGAAATTCTGGTTAATGGTGCTTCTCATAGTGTGAATTTGAAATTTCAGACATTGGGGCATTTTGTGAATATTTGTGGGTCGTTGTCTGATGATACTGGGTCAAGGTTGCACTGTGTTTCTTTGGATAGACGTAAATATGTTAGGCCATTAGAGTTGATGGTGGCAAATTCTGAATCTAAGGGCAGTGTGAATGATGGGGAAGAGATTATCTTTGGGGACGAAGTTTTTGAAATGTGGAAGATGGTGAAAGATAGGCTTGCATTGCCACTGTTGATTGATCTTTGTGAAAAGGCTGGATTGGATCTTCCACCTTGTTTCATGCGGTTACCGATGGAGCTTAAGCTCTTGATTTTGGAGCGTCTTCCCGGTGTTGATTTGGCCAAAGTAGCTTGCACCTGTTCAGAGTTGCGATACTTGTCCACCAGCAATGAGTTGTGGAAGAAGAAGTATTTGGAGGAGTTTGGACCAGGAGAGAGGAGAGGGTGGCTTTTCAAGAATTTGTTTGCTGTGTCCTGGGAAGCAAAAAAGATGTCGGAAAGGGATCCTTTTCGACGACGTGGGACAAGACACTTTACTCTCCCACCCAACCCTTTTAGAATGCCTGCTGGTCCAATTTGGAGTGGAGAATATGGTGTGCAGCCAGTCTATGGTGTTGCATTCCCTAGATACCAACGAAGCCGGATTATCATTCCCCCGTGTACTTTGAGAGATTTCAATCTATAATCTGCTGAGTTAAGTTCTCATCAATGACGTGTAGTGCTGGGACTCTAACCTTGGTATGGTTCACCTATTTTCTCCTTAGTTCTTTTTGGAAAATAAGTTGCTAAGTTAGTGCATCATGAGTGTCTGGTATTTGAATAAATAATGTTTGTAATTATTGTTTTGTCGGTTTTACTTGTGTAGTTATATCTTTTGATTAAGATGATAGTATTCCAAATATGTGGTCAGTACATTATTGTTCTTCAGTCTTTGTGCGTTAGCTTTGGTTCATGTCTTCCCATTTATGCCAAGGCAAAGCCTAACGCTGTTCCAGCATATGTATAAAACTGTCTCGTTTCATTTTCTCAAAAAATGTATGAACCTCATGTTTTTGCTGTGTACATATTACTGTAGTACAGTAGCGCAGTGTATATAATGATGTTATTAATATAAATTGATTTGAATGTTGTGATGTTTCTTACTAAAATAACCAATTGACCATATGACGATGGTATGACATTAGAAAAAGTTATTGTTTGCGCACGATTTGTCCCTGCAGAAAACATTGGCGTGGTGCCAGGGGTAGTGATACGTTTGTGCCATCCTATATTTCATACTTGAAGAACATTGTTTTGAACATAAACATGTTTTGATAAATGGTGAATCCAAACTTATTAGAAGTGAGCCAAATTTAGTTTTAGTTCGTAGGATGCATGCTAGCACTGTAATGTGTGTACAATTTAACTTCATAGAAATATGTAATAAATAGATAGTAGGATGATGGACAATGAAGTGCATGAACTACGTGGTGGCATTGTATCTTGATTATTGTAAATGGGAGTATCATGGGCCAAAAAAGAGCACTGTGCATTGTGTTACCTCATTTTTGTGGGTGGAGGTTTACTTTGTATTGGTAACTGCTAAACCTATGAAGCACGATACTGACATGTACAAAAAGGGTGTTCAAGCTTCTGAGTGCTAACCTACCTTTTGCATAGACGTTTGACATTCTGAACTGACAACTGATATCCGTTTTTCTTTTTTGTTTTGGCTATTCTACTTCTATTTTTGTCATGCATTAGGCTATGAGTTGAATTATAAAGTAGTTGCTTACCATTAATGTCATGGAGTAATGGGTTCTCCATTGTTTATTATCTTATATTCATTCTTACAGTTATCGTTGCTGAACCAAGTGTCAAAATTACTGAAACAAGGGGATTCTGTATTTGCCATGGACACTGGACTGAAGTGGAATCCAGCCCCCGTAAAGGAAGTGAAATAAACTGTTTCTGTATATAGTTTTTTGTTAAACTGCTTATGGATGTTATGACAATGGATCTTTCCGTATGATTGAATGAAATGTCATGTTCAAAGTTTGAATGCATACATTATAAATCGCCTCAATCAAACTGCTTATAGTATACAAAGAACAAATAATAGGAATATGGCTAAAGGGAAGTAATCTTCAGGCAAGGACTTTTTTGTAGAATGATTGGAATGGAAATTGTGTTTTTAAGCTGTAGTGTTACTGCATAGCTGGAATAACTTGGACACTAATGTTTTCTGGTTTTGCAAAAATATTTTTGTTTGACACGATAGAAGGGGAGGGGAGAAGAGATGGCAGGGAAATTAAAAAACGAGAGGTAGGGGTATGGGTTTAGTTTTTTAACCCACACAGGTTTATATCTTCCAAGTTTGATAAATTCAATTTAATTCAACTCTATAATAAATAAACAATAAGAAATTAAAAATAATTTTGTTTTATTATATTAATATTATTTCTTTATATATATATATATATATAACATTATTTTTATTTTATAAATTAAGACATATTGAATCGACTTGTTAAATTAAAAAGCTAAATTTATTTAAACTTAATTAAGTTGGATAGGAACTTAGATTAAGCTTGATTCATTCTATCATTATCCACAATCACGGCTTCCTCAACAAGTTTCTAAGAAATGCTTCCTCAAGCAGCGAGTTACAGTAGGAAAGGGAAATACAACATCAATATCGTTATAGTAAAAAAGAACTCGTGCTTTAGTTAATTACTTTAAGGTTTAATATTATTTTCCCAATATCTTTCCTAATATTCGATATTAATTTTGTTGTTTAATGTATTCCTTAATATTTTTTAGGATTATTCAATTTTGACCATTTCTTGATGTTCAACTTTGTTTGTTTACAAATTTGGCTTAGATGATACGAATGCGTTAATTTATGTTTGTTTTGTGGAATAGACCAACTTAAGTTATTTTAATAAAATTGGAGACTATAATAAAGAAAACTGAGAAATTACGTTGAATATTGCTAAATGTATTAGCATCGAAAATGATATTAAACCTTACTTTAAATAAAGAGACAGATATAAAGCATACGTCTAGTTGCAACAGCATGTTTTAATAAGATAAAACGTAACATTGAGGTGCATATATGTATTTTGTTTCCAAATAAAAAAATTGTATAACTTTATTTTCACATGATTTTTATTCAACTAAATAAGTGATAACTTTATTCAATTTTTTTTTCTCATGTACCTATCTATTTTCTCCTTTACCAAAGAAAAGTGAGTTTATGAGTTACTAATGTTACCGTTGTATTTTTTTAAAAATATCCAGTCCAGTACAACGGCAGTTTTGGACTGGCCTCGGGCGGCAAAAAAAATTTAAATTTCAAAAATGAAAAGGATGGGAACTAACCGTGGTTACGAAGTTGGGTTACATGGGATACAGACAGCTCAACCATTGCTTGCGCACCGCGAACCAACCATGGTTAGAGAAAATGACAGCATAGCAACCCCATTTTTCTCCCTATAAAAGGAATCCGCAATCGGCAAACCTTCCTTGCATCCCCATTTCAAAGAAGGCGTCTTCATAAACGCCTTTCTTCATTTCTTCTTCCTCTCTACGCTCTCTTCTTCTTTTGTTGCAAATTCGCTTCTTTAATCTGCCAAAATGAGAGAGTGCATTTCAATCCACATTGGTCAGGCTGGTATCCAGGTCGGAAATGCTTGCTGGGAGCTCTACTGTCTCGAGCACGGCATCGGGGTAAGTCTTCCATCTCCACATGTTTCCACCATTTCTTTTTTTGGATTTTCGTTTAGATCTGTGTCGTGGAGGCTTCTTTCGTGTGGTTCCATTGTTGATGCAAATATCCGTTTCTCAGATCTGATGAGATTTTAGTATTTTCTTTTTCAATTTTATCCTTTTACTTATTTCTCTTCGATCCGTAATTTTTTTAAAATTAGTTTTTATTATTTTTGAAGATCTGTTATCTTTTGTTTTTGTGTTCTCAGTGTTTATTTTGCCGGATCCGTTTTCAATTTCATTCTCCAATTCGGTTGTAGATCTATATTGGTAGTGATATGAACTGATTATCCTATGTAGTCTCGTTCTCTCTTTTTGGATCTACATGTGAAGCTTGCAAGTCATTCTGATTAGATAGCTCTCATAGCAGTAGGATATAATGTCCGTGCTTCTGGTTTCAATCTGTTGTTGCCAGTTTTTCAGTCTTGCACTTTAAGAAGCTGAAATATACTTAATCGAGGAATAATGAAAAGGATTAATGTATGGAAAGTTGATGTTTATAATTTTTATGCAGCCCGATGGTCAAATGCCAAGTGACAAAACAGTTGGCGGTGGTGACGATGCTTTCAACACTTTCTTCAGCGAGACAGGTGCTGGAAAGCATGTGCCACGTGCCGTCTTTGTTGATCTTGAGCCCACTGTGATTGATGAGGTGAGGACTGGACCTTACCGCCAGCTTTTCCACCCAGAGCAGCTCATCAGCGGCAAAGAAGATGCCGCCAACAACTTTGCCCGTGGCCATTATACCAGTGAGTCTCAACATAGTATTACACGTGAATTTTTGTAATATCATAGCTGGGTATTATAAATTCTTATATTTGTTGTTTGTAATCTGTATCAGTTGGGAAAGAGATCGTTGATCTGTGCTTGGACCGCATCAGAAAGCTTGCTGACAACTGCACTGGTCTCCAGGGGTTTTTGGTCTTCAATGCCGTTGGTGGAGGAACTGGTTCTGGACTTGGTTCTCTTCTGTTGGAGCGTCTCTCTGTTGATTATGGCAAGAAATCCAAGCTTGGTTTCACCGTCTATCCCTCTCCTCAGGTGTCCACCTCTGTTGTTGAGCCATACAACAGTGTCCTCTCCACTCACTCTCTCTTGGAGCACACTGATGTTGCAGTGCTTTTGGACAATGAGGCCATTTATGACATCTGCAAGCGCTCCCTTGACATTGAGCGCCCCACATACACTAATCTCAACCGTTTGATTTCTCAGGTAATAATTTGCATATTAATATGATGAGATGAGATTAATAGTGAATATTACCAATTCTGTGTATTAATTGATTTTTTTTTTGTTGGATTAGGTGATTTCTTCTCTGACAGCTTCCCTGAGGTTTGATGGTGCCCTGAATGTGGATGTGACTGAATTCCAGACCAACTTAGTCCCATATCCCAGAATCCATTTCATGCTTTCCTCCTATGCTCCAGTTATCTCTGCTGAAAAGGCTTACCATGAACAGCTATCAGTGGCCGAAATTACCAACAGTGCTTTTGAGCCATCTTCCATGATGGCCAAGTGTGATCCTCGCCATGGAAAGTACATGGCGTGTTGCCTGATGTACCGTGGTGATGTTGTGCCCAAAGATGTAAACGCTGCGGTTGCCACCATCAAGACCAAGAGGACCATTCAGTTTGTGGATTGGTGCCCTACTGGTTTCAAGTGTGGTATTAACTACCAGCCACCTACCGTTGTCCCTGGCGGTGACCTTGCTAAGGTGCAGAGAGCAGTATGCATGATTTCCAACTCCACCAGTGTGGCTGAGGTATTCGGTCGCATTGACCACAAGTTTGATCTCATGTATGCCAAGCGTGCCTTTGTCCACTGGTACGTGGGTGAGGGTATGGAAGAAGGTGAGTTTTCAGAAGCTCGTGAAGACCTTGCTGCTCTTGAGAAGGATTATGAGGAAGTGGGTGCTGAGTCCGGTGATGGCGTGGAGGAGGAAGAAGACTACTAGAATCTATTTCAGATTCTTGTACGTATCTTCTGTTGTGTTGTGTTGTGTTTGGTATCCAGTAGTACCATTGTTGTTTAATTTGGATGCATTGCTTTTATGCTTGGCTGTGTTCCGGACCTAAACTTAATTAATGGCAATACATATTTTGTCCATTTTCTTAACCCCTGTTCTTCTATGTGTTAACCTTGTGGATGCTAATTTCCACTAATTGAACTTTACGGCCTAAAACTTGGTTTAATTTTCGTTATTAAAGGGGATTAAAAAATACGTTGTGATATTTTACTTTTAGAATTACGAACGAAATATTTCACTAATTTGAATGGTTTTTTGAATTTTGAGTGGGTAGGTGGAGAAGAAACACTACACATATCACATGTACACACGATCCTCGTGATGTATTTATTCTCATGAGATAACTTGTTTTAAGATATATACGAGAACACAATCCCGAATAAAAATAGAATGATTAGCTTAATTTAAATTAGATTAAATTTACTTTAACTAACTCATCAGACTGGGTCTAATTTTGGGCAGTTTACTTCCTGCACTAAACCAATTATCTCTCACCTGTACCAACAATTCTTTCAAGATTTCACAAATGCCCTTAATATTTTTATTTTGAAAGCAGCGTCTTATCGATTTTCTCATATCAACAAAGTGAAATTCATGATATACACGTTATTTATGCACGTTATTTTCAAAATTAAAATTTCAAGGTACTTTTGGAATTTAATTTTGTGTGGTTTAATTTAATTTGATCTTGGTGTATCCAAAATATGGTGGTGGATCCAAAATTTGAATTTGGGCCGACTGTTAAGTTGGGTTTGTGTTGATTTGGACATGAACATGGGTTGACTTGGTCTAATTTAGACCCACATGACATTGTCTTAACTTGAATCTTGGACGCATTGTTCCTCCACCCTAATCCTATAGACAAAAATGCTCAAAGGAGAAATTTTTTAAGGCATTGCCCTCCACCTCCATTACTTCACTTCCGAATTGACCCAAATCAATAACGATATTTTTTCTTTTATTTTTGATTTTTGGATTCCAATCCAAAATCTCTTCACCTCAAGTCCTGACTTCCCAATTAGTCAATGGTAATTTTTTTACTTTGTCTAATTCGGAATCTCTTTACTCGCAGTCCTGAATTCCGAACTGGTTTAATTTAGAATATATTTTTTTCTTTTTGTGTTAGCTTCTGGAGTGATTTAATCGAAATATATGACTGTTTTGTTTTTTTCTTTGTTTTTTTTATTGGCTTAATCCAAAACTAATAATGATTTCTTATTGAAAATGGAAGTTCAATTCAAAATACACTCTTAACCCTCTTCTTTTATTTTTATGAAGTCTTTTTCAATATTTTCACGAGGATGGAAGTGCACAATGATATTATGAAGATACAAGAAGAATGCATTTAAATCTTGTTAACATGGATTTTCGACATGATTCAATTTTATCTCGACCTAACTTACTTTCACGAGTACTTATCTTAATTCGATTTTAATAAACTTGACTCGACTTTTATATTACTTAATCTTACTTGGATCTAACTTTACTAAGGCTCGTATATTTGCATCAGAAGTGTAATGAATTTTTAGCATGATCACCCACTACCCATATTTTATCTTATTATTAAAATATTCTAAATTGTTTTATATCATAATTTGTTTTTTCATCATAGCCTTATATTATGAAGTAAATTACAATAAATAGTAAAGATAACTTAATATATATTATTATTGAATATTGACACATGTTTTGACATAATTGATACTAAAAGAATAATATAATCTACTATATAAAATCAAAGTTTCAGTTAAATGTAATACATAATTACTATAGAATAATATAATCTACCATATATTCTTTCATCTCATTTCTTCACAATTCAGTAGATTTTTTTTATCTCAATTTTTGTACTTTTTTCTCTTTCTGTTGAGTTGTACGCTCTTATTTTATACGTTACATCTTTACTTTCTTTTTCCATGGGAAACAAACGTATTGTTTTGAAACTTTTCATGTTATAATTATGTTTAAGTTAATTTTTAAGAAATAAAAATAACAGAATAGAAGTAATAACTTTCTACCCAACCCCTTTCTTGGAGAGGATAAGTTTTTTAGTCTAGCATCACGTCCTTTTGCTTTAATTACATTCAAACAAACATATAGTTAAATTTTTGTGAAGAACAATGGCAAAAGTTCACTAATGCGTAATATTAATATTTATAATTTCTTAAAACGTAGATATTCAAAAACCATTTTCATGGTGGACTCATAGCGACCCCACTTAATACCGCTTTCTTCTTCATATGCGTTTTTCAACAGATATCCACTTGGAGAGTTGGTGACGTGAGTTTGTCTTCTTCCACAGATATTGAAAATCATGTTATTAATTAATCTCTGGTTTCCTATCTACTTTCCTTCCGCCAAAATGGATCAAATTGAAGATTATAAACACTATCTTGGATTTTTCAATTAAATATCATTTAAAAAACCATGGTAAACAGTTTGGCAACTATTGCACCAACATTAATCTTACCTGAACAATCAGAAAGAAAATATCAAAGCTGTCAAATTTACTCGATACAAAGTTTCTGTAGGAAACATTCCCATGAAGTTTGACATAAGGAAGGCCTTGGACACCATTAGCTAGACTTTCCTTCTGAAAGTTTTGCAAGTGTTTGGCTTCTCTCACATCTTTCGCAATTGGGAGTGTATCATTCTTTATTTTGCTAAGTTATCTTTAGGATCTCAATTTTGTCGAAATAATATTGTCAAATATTTTCTCTTTGGGAGTTCAAAGTTTCCTTGCTCAAGTCTACAGATAATATTGCTCAAATCATTTATTGTATATGAGTTACCATGTATTTTAAAGTTGAAGTTAAGAGATTTTTTATAATTTTATTCTTAAAAGAGATAATGGAAAGTTAAAAAAAAAATATGTATTTAAATATTTCTTATTTCTTAATTTTTAATTAATACGAGATATGATCTATTCAAGATTTAATAGAAATGAGAATTTGTCTTTGAAATTACTTTTATATCTTTACAAATTGTATTAATGTTCTCACTAAATCTGCTATGATGACGTCATGATGAAAAGCTATAAAGGTTTTACAGCCTGTCATGCCTGTCATCATCACATGATGATGGCAAGTAGGGATTTGTGGCCGCCTGATTAATTTAACCTAACATACCGAGCCCAATTAATTTAACCTAATAACATTAATTATAGATTAACCTACTTAACCCCTATAATTTAACCTAATACCTACAATTTAACTAAGTAGTTACATAATAGCTAAAATTTGCCTTGGGTCAATTAATTTAACAACAACATTAATTTAACCTAACAACTATAAATTTATAAATTATCCTACTAACATCTATAATTTAACCTAATAGCTACAATTTAACCTAGTAGCTACAACTTAACCTAACAAGAGCAACTAAATATAATAATATTATCAATTACGATTGTTTCTTTTGTAATTTTTAAATATTTATATGTATATATTATAAACTATATATATATATATATATATATATATATATATATATTAATATTTATATATATTGTATTTTTTGGTGTAATGATTCTGTTATAACCGGTTATGATGTCCTATATAAAGTTATAAAAAATTTTTAGGTTCTCCGATATTTTCTGTTATCCAATATCAATAACACTTGTTTCAACTCAAGTTTTCAAGTCTTTTGAGATAATATTATCAGGGTCAATCACCTATAATAGTTGAGATAACATCGATAGAGTTATAAAAAAATAACCTTTATTCATTTATTAGGGTTTTCGATGCAAAAAAGGAAAACCTGCAAAGAAGAAACGTAGACCTCAGGGAAGAGACGAAGGTAAAACACATATCGTTCAATTCCTGTCTGTATATTCAAGAAATATATAATTTTTAGATCTAGGATTAAGTTTAGTCTTATTATTCTCTAAAGTATAAGCAAAAAATAGAGAACCAACAACTTTAGATTAAGATAAGTAGGTGTTAATTTGTATAATATTTCACAAAGAAATTTAAAATTATTAACAATAAAAGATAATTTGTTTATACGATAAATAGCATGAACAACAACATATGACCAATGTCAACACCTGATTTCTTTCGAGTAAATAAAGTTTTAAAAAATATATATGTAATTAAAAAATGAAAATAAAAAATGATGAAAACATTTTTTTCTCAATAAATATTACAAACTTAAAAATGGTACTTTTAATAAAAATAAATTTGATTAGTTTAGACTTTTTAAAAATATAACACAGAAACAGGTTGAACTTAGCTCATTAGATTTTAAAAAGGGTAACACACAAATTAAAATTAAAAAAATAAAATATAAATAATAATTAAAATAGAAAAAAAATTAAAAATACAAATAAAATTAGGAAAAACAGAAAATTATAAAAAAAGTAAAAAGATATAAGAAAAACAGAAAATAACACTCTTAAAACGGCGTTTGACTCACTTACACTCCTTATTTTTTTTCTCATTTTTAGCTTTCCACAAAATTAAAATTAAAAAAAATAAAAATGAAAATAAATGTACAGAAACAAAATAAAACTAAATATAAAAATCTTAAAATTAAAATAAAATTAAAAAATAATAAATAAAACATTTAAAATAAAACCAGAGATAAAAAAATTGAAAATGAAAATAAGAGTAGCAATTTTAAAACTATTCTCACTCAGCCACAATCTCATTATTCTCTCGCTCAACTTACACTCTCAATTTCTCATACCTATTCTTTTTTTTTAACTGCCTCACTCAACACAAATATAAATCACAAAAGATAAAGGGAGAATAAAGATGGGACAAAGATTGAGTGAAAGGAATACAATAATGTGAAAGAGGAAACATGAAGATTACATTAGTCTTCCTCAAAAAATACACTAGTATGAAAGAGAGAACATGAAGAATACATTAGTCTTTCTCTCCTTCACTTGAAGGATTGAGAGAAAGGAAACTTCTTCACACTTCTTGCATTTATATCACTACAATTAAACCATCCTCAAAATAGTGTCCATTTTGCACTCCTCATCTCCTCCCTCGAACCATTTTGCATGAATAATATACATACTTAAACTAAGATATTTAATTTATTATATACTTAATCAAAAAAGTTATTAAGTATTTCAAGTAAAAGTTATTTTCATAATAAATACCAAAAACTTATTTATCCTTATTTATATAATCTTTCCTAACTGTTTTACTGTTTTGTTAATGATTCAAAGTTGCAGAATTTATATTTGTTTTGACCTGTGAAGGTGTTCCCAGTTTTCTAAATGTTTTTAAGATAATGTGGAATTGGTGATTCAATTATTTATGATAAGGGGATGTGGTGTGTTTCAATGTCAACTTAATGGAGATTCTGAAAGTAATATTTTAAAGGAGTTTATGATATAACAAAGGAAAGTGTGCACTAATATTTTCTTTTTAGAAAGAGTGAGAATTAGGAATTTTCTACTCAGTTATTGGATACAAAACTTTATATTTAACATTGCATTTAAAATTTTTAGTAGATTTAATTAATATGACTCAATAAATTTGATTATATATTAATATATTTAAAATATTTTTTAAAAATAATTTAATATAAAAGTAAATTTTAGAAAATATAAATTATTTACTTGATATTAAAATTTAAGTTATTTTATTTTATTTACTCATTATTTTAATTATTTATTGACAAAATATAATTATTAATAAATCAAAGTTTATAAATACATGTAATACATAATTATTATAGAATAATATAATTTACTATATATTCTTTCATCTCATTTCTTCACAATTCAATATATTTTTTTTATCTAAGATTTTTGAATTTTTGTGTCTCTTTTATGTTGAGTTGTACGCTCTTATTTTATACGTTACAACATTTTACTTTTCTTTTACATGGAAAACACAAACGTATTGTTTTGAAAATTTCTTCAGAATTAAACTTTTTACTTCATTATATTTTCATAACATTAAATTATTTATTAATTTAAAATTTTTCTTATTATTTTTATTTATAACTTTTCATGTTATAATTATGTTTAATTAATTTTTAAGAATTAAAAATAAAAGAATAGAAGTAATAACTTTCTATCCCACCCGTTTTCATCGGAGGATAAATATTTTAGTTTAGAAAATCCATATTTTTTTTTCTTTTTCAAATAAATAATATAAACTTGATAATTTCATAGCATGTTTTTTTTTCATCACTTCCATTTGTTTTATTGACATTCCAACAAACATAGTTTAATTTTTGTGAAGAACAGGCAAAAGTTCACTAATGCCTGTAATATTAATATTTATAATTTCTTAAAAAATAGAAATTCAAAAACCATTTTTATGCCCCACTTAATACTGCTAAAAATCATGATAAACAGGTTGGCAATTATTCCACCAACATTAATCTTACCTGAGCAATCAATAAATGAAATATCAGAGTGCAGGGTAGCCTCTTAAGCTATCAAACTTCTTCAATACAAAGTCCTTTGTAAGAAACATTGCCATCAAGTTTGACACAGGAAGACATTCATCCCACCTGACACCATCCCTTTGTCACTAAGGTTAAAGAAATAGGAATCTAATTACCTTTTCTACTTTTGGGAATTGTAGTTACTTTGAGAAGTAGTCTTAAATCTTAAAAATGATAAGTAAATAGAAATAGTATTTTTTTAAATGTTAAAAAGAACAGGAATAATGTTTTCTAATTAACTGCCACCAGTATTATTAATATATTCATTAAATGTAACTTCTAATAATTTATATTAATATGAATTATTTAATTATTCATTAAGATGAAAAGTTTTTTTTTATATAATAGTTAAGTATTTAATAAATATTTTATACTTAGCTGTAAATTATATAACAAATATAAATATGCAATTAGTTTAATTATTACCAATTCAATTCAACTGTTATTATTATTATTATTATTATTATTATTATTATTATTATTATTATTATTATTATTATTATTATTATTATTATTATTATTACTAGAATTTGAAATAATACTCACCTCTAGTGGCCCTTTTATTCATGTCATAATTCATAACAACATACAATGAGATTATTTACTTGGTGCATACAATTTTTTTAGTACTATTTTTAAATCATACACAAATAATTTTCCTATTTTATCTTCAATAATATTTTTAAATTATAATATAAATTAATAAGGATACAAATTTAACGATATAAGACCGAAAAAGGAAACTTATGAAAATACAGTGAAATAAAAATAAAAGAGAGAAAATAAACCAATTGACTAATTGAAAAATAAACTAAATTAAAACAAAAGTAACTGTTCACATTTTATGTATGATTTAAATAATGTTTAACCCCATGTAATTGATTTTTTTTTTATCATAGGATAACTTGATTACAGTATATAATACATAATATAATTAATTCTTTTATTTTTATATAATAAATAGGATCACGTAAAAAATAAAACAGTTTATATATTTGTAATAAGAGACATATACACATCCACTCAGATCTACATTTCCACAATTGTAACTCAGATAAGGATTGTTACTATAGAGTTCTCTTGCTACTTGTTCCCTTCTTCCTTCTTCATTCTTGGATTATAATAAGAACATAATCCTGCTACTGTGGTAACTAACATTCCAGTGAAAATATCAGTTAATATGGAACATGACCTTAAATACGACGACGATGGTCGCATAAAACGAACAGGTAATGCTATCTGTCTTCTTCAAAAATTATCATATAATCTGAAAGTAAATATTTTTTTTATTTCATCAATTATTCACGTGATTTAAGTTTTGTAATGGTTGTGTTGGACGTGAAGGAACATGGATGACTGCGTCTGCACACATAGTAACGGCTGTTATTGGGTCTGGGGTGCTGTCGCTAGCGTGGGCCGTTGCTCAGTTGGGCTGGATTACTGGGCCTATAGTTTTGATGCTGTTCGCTGTCATCACTCTCTACACTTGTTTTCTTCTCTGCAATTCTTACAGGTACCCTGACTCTGTTCATGGAGTCAGAAACATCACTTACATGGACATGGTCAAAACTATTCTAGGTAATTTCAACTCAAATCTCTTCTTTTTGTTTTTTTTTTCTGATTTTAGGAGATCAAATTCAATTTTTTTTTATTTTTTTTTCACCTGTATAGTTATTACTTGAGTGTGTAAGAACAGTTAGATAAAAAACGTAGTTTTGTTATAATTTTTGAAAAAATGACAGCGACAAAAGATTAGAGGATAAGATTCATTGTAATAGCTGAGAAATGCTTGATTAAATATATTTTTTATCAGCTGAGAAATGCGTGATTAAGAATATTTTTTTTATCAGGTTATGTTTAACAATATTTAAATTAAAAGATAAGGCCGGTGGAGAGATCATTTAATTCATTAATTACTATTTTTAGATATTATGTAGTTTTTTATATGGTCTAATAAATAAATATTCTAAAAACTGACATGGTTTTTTCCTAGAAAAAAGGTTTGACTGACTTAAATTTTATGCAGAACTTTACATCTTCCTGACAGTGCATGCATGCTCACATTTTATTTATGTTATCGAATTTTAATTTTATATTTATTTTAGAAATGTAAATTTTTATATATTTTTATATTAATTTTAATTTTATATATCTGTTAGCTTTATATAACTAATTGAAAATAAATAAGACTATTATAGATTATAAATAAACTGATAATATTTATAAATATAAAATGAGTTATGAAGCACGTCTACTTGATAATTTAAAATATTAATATTTTTTTAACTTACGATACGAAATATATATTATTATATTATTAAAATGAGTTATGAAGCAAAATAAGTGGTATCAAACTACTGTTTTCCTTATAAATACATGAAAGTTTCTAGTAAATCCTCTGCATGATACATTTATTCATATAAGTATTAAAAAAATTAAGAAAAGAGTAATATATGTTCTGTCATAAGCTTGTTATTTTAATTGAGAAATGTAAGTATTTATTTATAAAAAAAAATTCTAAAAACTATTAATGGATGATAGAATAGTAACAAAATTACTTTTTATATATGTTACCTTATATATATATATATATATATATATA
>Ga0209489_102286_pt1 | contig 39069 bp, 18 predicted proteins | sample SiratrowhiteBW_FD_187527 | JGI IMG/M metagenome (GOLD analysis project Ga0209489, IMG submission 187527) | Root nodule microbial communities of legume samples collected from California, USA - Siratro white BW (SPAdes) (version 2) | ecosystem: Host-associated > Plants > Roots > Nodule | place...
AAAATCCTAAAAAATAATTAAAAAAAAAAAAAACATCGGGTGTGATTAATAAAAAGAAATCAATACAAACAAGGATAACAAAATTATCACAACAAACGAAAAACTCTAGTACACATTCATCAAAATATAACTTCCCCGACATTGCTTACTAATATCAAGTGAGAAATGACAATGATCTACAACTAAAGTAATCCTGACAATGTAAATAATATAATATAACTAACTCCTATTAAAATCAATGAAAAAAGATCTTATTTGACATCAATCTAAAAGTAGTCCTCTCTGTGCTGGTCATGAAGATCTTGACTAATGTTGGATATGAGAAATAACTTTAGAAAAATTCTAATTGACATCAATTAAAAATAATTTTTGTTGACTTTAATTAAAAAGAATACGTTTGACTTGAATCGAGGAACTATTATTGCTGACCAAGAACACCCTAACTAAAGGTTGAAAAATAGTTTTAACCTAACATCAACAGAAGATAATTTTGATGATGTGCATCTAAAGATAAACATGATCGCGTTGAAGAAACTATAGTTGACATTTATAAAAAAAATATTGAAATTATGAAATCCAAACCACGATCAATATAGCTAATAATTAAAGGGGACGTCATAATTTGGTACACATATTTTTTAAGACATGTTTGCCCCTTAAGTGTTTTTTGCCTATATATTCCTTTTAAATGTATAACTCCTACAAAAACCATTACCAGTATTTATTCTTTTCTTTTTTTTTCCCTTTAATTTCCCATTTTTTTTTTATATTTATCTAAAGTAATATACATGGAGGCACGCAGTCTTTCTTCCGCTAATGCTAATTTAAATTCTCCTAAAATTTGCGGAATAACATCGTTGGATGATACTGTTCAAATTGAATATCATCTGCAATAATACGCAATTTCTTTGTTTGATAGGATGCAATCACAAACGTAAAGCAGCAGAGCAACGACTTTGTAATGACAAGGAACATTCAGTGCAGGGAAATGATTGAGGATGTTCAGAGACAAGTGGCTGGTCTGAGTTTCCAGGACAAAAACTCAGGTGCTTTTAACAGCAGCTACCCATCAGTGGGAAGCCAAAATCAAAGAGCCAGTACACAAACAGATCCTCCTCGTCCACAGCCACCTTATTATCAGCCAGTTGAGCAGCCACCAGTTGCTCCCTATGGCCATCATGCACCTCCCCCATATGGTGCTCCTGCACATCATCAGCCTCCACCTCCATACCACATTCCACCATCATCAACTGCTCCATACCCACCCCCTCAGGTTCACCAGCAGCCACCGCCAAATCATGACTATGGCCAGCCAGCATATCCAGGATGGCGTGGTCCGTACTATAATGCACAAGCACAGCAACCTGGTTCTGTGCCGCGGCCTCCTTATACTATTCCATCTCCATCTCCATATCCTCCGCCCCACCAAAGTGGCTACTATAAGCAGCAATAGTGTTTATCCGTACATCTTGTAGGCTAAAGATAATATTCTTTTGCTGATGTCATCTATTAAATAAATGAGATTCAGTCCTTTGTCTTTAAGCCTTTGCATAGAGTGAATATTTGTTGTGTTTTTTATGGCCTGTGTTTTTTTTTTTTTGCATCATCATTGGATTGTGCATAATTAAGCAGATACAACTTTGTGTATAGTTTGTTTGACTTGTACTTTACTAGGGGATTCTCCCACCTATTTAGTTCAATATGAAGAGAATATAAAGCATTATTACTACTGCGTGGGGCGCCCACTTGATCCGTAATTTGTTCACTGTTCTTGTGACCCGTTGGATGTTCGTTGCTTCTATGAATTCAGATTATATATAGTTATTGTAATATAATTTTGAGGACATATTCTTTGAAAGTATGAATTCTTTAAATATTTATGAATTAATGATATTGTTTTTGACTAAATAGATACCATTTAATATAATATACTGTTGTGATTATGTTTGGATAATTTTTTATAGAGACTTTCAGGGAAAAATATTAAAAAAGCAAAATGAATTATACAAATAACTTATGTATAAACTAAGTATAAAAATTCTCTTGTATAATTAATTATTAGCTTGTATATAAATTAATTTTAATTTATAAAATGTTTCTATATCTATCTTGATATTTGAAATAAGTTTCAATTTTTTTTCATAACCTTTATAATTTAAATTATATATAATATTAAAATTGGTTTATTATATATTAGATTAGCGAAATTGAGTTGATTTAATGTTATTTATCTATGCGTGGAATGGTGATAAGATCGTATCAGGTTAAAAAGGAAGACTATTTTTTAATTAAATATGAAAATAAACCTGGATATAGGGCATTCCTAATGTGATGAGGAAAAATGACGAGGAGGTACATGCAATGAGATAATGGGGACTGATCCGGAATTTATCCAAGGATTGGCCAAAAGAGATTCCTCTTTCACAGTTAGTTATATATCTGACTTCTAATAAATAATTCTTCAATAAATAATTTATACAAATATGAACTATTTTTCACATAAAATCATAAATAGTTTTTATTCCACTTATTTTTGAACTTTGTTCACTGTGTAACATGAAATGAAAACTGGCTTGTAACATGTAATTATAGCTTTGTTATGGTTCCTTTAGAGTAATTAAATTTTGATGTTCTTTAATAACCTGATGATGTCATTCAACTAATCATAGCTATAGCATCTTAATCAAATTGTAGGTCAGAAGTATTCCAAATGATGGCAGAGGAGAATGCGTTAGAACTGCGAAATTGCTATTTCTAACACGAGCATACTCATTCCTATATATTCAAAACAGAATTTTTACATGGTCTTATACAGCCTCCTAATGTCTTTATTCTTTTATCCCACCGATTCCTCAATCAAGGCCATTGCTTATGATGAAAGAGTAAAGGGAAAGAATGTTTACACTAAAAATGTTTTTCACAACCAGCATAAAAAAATTAAACCCTTTTGCTGTGAAAGTATTACTCTTTCAGTGGACCGTTTGACATTAGGAAGGTGCCCTGCATTAAAAGTATACTAATGATCGCACGCAAGATTGTTCGGATATGAAGTTGATAAGTTTCTAAGCATTTCATTATTATCGCCTCATTTTTCTTGCCTAAGATAAAGAAATTAGAAAAAGATGAAGCATTTGCAAGATTGAGTTTGATACAACAAACAAGATTTTTACATAAACATGCTGTTGAAAGCATCGGAAACATAACAGAAGAATCTTCAAACTATCATATTCAACAGATGTAAAAGCTCGATCGACAAAATAGAAAGCCAAACGTAAAACTTTCCTCTCAAGTTTCTTCTTTTCCTATTATCTGATTGTGACCCATGACTTTGACCAGAATTCACATGTATAAATGTACCAACTAATCTATTTACTCAATGAATATAGCATCCAACACCAACAGCCAGAAGACAAGTAGAACTCAAATAATTCTGTAGTGGCCTTTTCAGGGTTTATGTTGAGCATATATTGACGTACGAACAGCTTGTTGAGTAGTCAAAGCTTTTCCATTTACAAGCACTTGTTCATAGAAATCCAGGCGTATAGACTTGAACTGGTAATGCTATTGTAAAATATACATAAAAATGAGGTAAATCCGTAATCAGAATGCATTGTTCTGTTACAAAGACATTGAGGAATACCAAATCAAGGCATTAAATCAAGAATATCTTTGAAGAAAGCGTACCTTAGCTTTCCAAGACAAATCAACATTACGAAAATAAGGATCAAGCATTGTTAGCTGATCTCCTTCTTTAATCTGGGTGAAAAAGGCTCAATTAACTCTAAAATAACTAATAAATTAATGAAGCATAGCAGTGGGAAAGAAAAATAATAATCAACTAGGCTAAAATATTATTCAGTAAATAAAGTACTCACTTAAATAGAGAAGAGAGAACAAATAAAAAATATAATCAATATAATTGAATGAGATCTATATCAGCACTAGTAAAGCTGCAAACTTCATTATATATGATCATTTGCTAATTTCTTTTATCCCTTTTAATGTCAATGGTTATCAACCGTCTCAGCACGAGACGATTTCACGGACACACCTTGATGGAACGAAGCACAAAGATGAAATCTTATTAGAACCATGCAACTAGTTTGCCACCCTTGAAATTTATGCCAGAAAAATGAATTCCTACTTAAGAAAAAGACAATACGAGAAATTGAAATAAAACTTCAGCAGCAGTTCTTACCACATCAGTACGTACACCATAAATCGAGAGAACAAAGCAGGATTGATTTGAATCACAAAGCAAATAGTATCTGCACAATGACAAGAAGATATCTGGTTCCAATCAACAATTCTCAAGACATTTTAACATAAATGGCAAGAAAATATGTTCTTTTCTGAAAAAAATACAGTAACCTTCAGAAAATATGTGGACGGTAAAAACATGTTAACGTGGGTAAAAGTTGACACAGAACAATCAGTAGGGCTCTTTTAGGGAAAGAGAACTATAAACAAATAGCTATTAGGGTCTCGATTGGTTATTCCTTTCACTATCCACAGATCTTTTTCTTTAAAACAAAACCACATTGGCCCAATCGTAATATTCAAAGCTGTTTTACAGAAGTGTTAAACAATGCAGTATTTTCTAGTGAATTGTCTTGTATACCCCAATTTACCATGCCTTTTATGAAATAAAAATTCAAAATTTATCATATTTTTATCAAAAATTTTACTCTACTTAAACATAAGACAGATAAATATTAATAATCATATATTATTAGGGAAAATACATTTAAACAAATAACTTCAAGAAGAAAAAAGAAAGGATTTTTTTGGGTAAAACGAAAATTTTGGTTCCATTTTTTCAATTTAGACCATATAAAGTTTTCTTTCTAAAATCAATTCTTAAACTTACAAATGTCTTCAAAATAATACCCACCATTATAACACTGTCCATGGTTAACTATATACTTTTCTGTTAATTAGGCGCTTCTCTACTTTTCTATCTTTTCGTGTACCTTTGGTGCTCTCTATGAGGTACTCAATTCCTTGGACTATGTGCTACCTTGTCAAGCAGGTGCTAATTTAGATGCTCTATTTTTACTCTCAATGTCCAATAGTGACTAAACTCAGTGTCATAACAAAAAAAAAAAAGACAATTGGGATTATTTTGAAAATGCCTCTAAATGTAAAAGTATATTTGTTTCAAGTATTACAAAATTATTAGCAGGAATGTGAGTATGGGAATGTAACATTCTTATATTTGGTGCAAACTACAAGAAACTATTCTCAAGCAGATTCATTCCCAGGAATCTATATTACACATGTTTCCCTTTTCGTATTCCCATGTAAAAGGATGGGAATCTTACATTTCCATGTGAATGGAAGTTATTTTATAAAACAGAGTATATCATAAAATGATTTGTAAACCTTATTATGACCGTCTGCAAATTATAACTTCCAACCTTCGTCTTACTTTACCTTTTCTAGTATTTTTATTTTTAACAAAATAAATTTTAAAAACATTACAATGAATGAAAAATCTTTACCAAACATCTTCGATATTCCCAGTTATATTAACATCAGGAATGTCATTCCTGGGAAAATAATGGAACATTTCAAAGAGGCTGTTTATGGAAAAGATAATATATAGTTAAAGATACATTTCAAGAGTAGAGGACTTACAGGGGAGCAACACCTTCAGTCCTAATAAAGAAGAAAACTTTCCCCTCTACTGCAAGAGCTCTATTAGGACCCTCTGATAGAAGGTCTATGGTAACTCTTCTGTATGGTGATTTCACTTGCACCAAAAAGTAGACATGAATGAAGTCAGTAATCAGTATAGTAAAGAAAAGTAAAGGTTTATTATAAGCACAGGCTCAGTAGAATTCAAGATGGACCATAAACTGAAGCCGAGCTCACAGAAAAGTGCTTACAATCAACAGCAACCAATGATGAAGCCAAAGATGTCATTCGCTTAGCTCTTACATGTCCCTGTGCATAATAAAACTATATTTATAAACGAGCAGATTCTAAGATGTTGACTAAAATCTGTTAAAAAAATTGCTGGTACGTGGGGAGAGGGAGGGTAGAATGAACTTTAATGTTTCTTGAAGTTACAAGCTTCTATCATGAAAAGAATCCTCCATGCATGAATATCAAGTCACAGAAAAAACCTATGAATAATGCTTCACAAAATTACGAGCTTAAATTACCTCTACATAGCCAAAAGAAAATTTTCTTTTCATTACCTTCAAAAGATTGTCCACCTTGTCAAGTAAACTGACTATCTTCTGAACCTCCTCTGCAGCATTGAGACCTGGATCCTTTAAAGCAGCTGCCTCAAATCCACTAAGGGCCCTCTGGTAGTTCTCAAGATATTTGTTAACCTGTAAGAAATTATTTAGACAAATAGGAAAAACTCTACACAATGCACTATTTATGTCCAGTAAATCTAGCAGACACTTTAGCTACTATATAACTGAGGTCTAAATATTATTTTTTGTATTAAAGTGGAACTGATATGACAAATAAGTTGGCTTATTCAACGTCCAACTCTTCTCTAATGAATACTTGAACACAATGAAACAGAGAAAAAGGATAAAAGATTCAACGTACTGTAGCACTATTAAAATATAAATCTGGATTGGACTTCATGCTTTCATCTTTCTCCTGGTACATAACCAAACATTAGGTCTTCCATTCCAATTTGTAAATGATAATCCTATTCACCAATAAATGTTACATGTAATAATAATCTCCAAGTAGAAATGAGTATAACAAAAGTGACCAAAAGGAAGATATATTTCTACCGAATGCACGTTATATATTTCTATCATATGCACATTATAAATCCTCCCTCTTCATACTCACAGCATTTTGATATGCTTTTAAAGAATGTAAAAGTTTGGTATGATCCCAAGCTCCAGTGACAAAAAAACTTGTAAGGCAAGCATTTCCTAGATTATCTGCCAAGGAGAATAGATGATATTGAAAGATCAGAGATTGCATCTTATTTCAGAACAAACAAGACTTGGACCAAAAAAGAGAGATATTGAAAATTTAAAGTTGCTCCATTTCCCTCATGTATTCTATTCAGTTATAAACACTTTTTAAGGACACCACTGCTAGTATCCTAGGACAGACAGGACAAAAGAAATTTGGTTTCTTAGACTTGAGTTGAGATCAGAGAAAAAGATATGCAAGAACTGGGTTCTCTGATTGATTGGTGCTGTAATGCACAAATATATATATATATATATATATATATATATATATATATATATATATATATATATATATATATACACATACATTGGGAACACTAAACCTACACTTAATTACATCTACATTTAAAATAATATAAATAAATAGCCAGCTTGCGGACCAACCTGCCTCAGCCCACTAGGTTAGGTGGCATGGATTAAGCCGCCTAGCCTATCGGATCCAACACATTTTGCAATCTATAATAAATACAAATTATATTTTAAAAATCTGCAATATAACAGAATCTGAGCTTATCAGAACACTTATATTCAATTCCAATTATCTCCGTTCATTTAAGGAAACAGTGTTAGAGAGAAACCATGTGTATCTAATTTATACACTGCTCCCTTGTTTATGGTGTAATTTCTTTTCATTAATGAAAAATGAAGGGGTTATTCAGTAAATAACTTACAGCCTAATCACTACCAACTTTACAGCAATCATCAATTCATCATAATTAGAGTTGACTGTATATTTACAGGTGAATCTACCACGGAATAGACCAATTACTTTTCAGTAATCAGAGTTTATTTTATTCATTTATTTATTTTTAAATATGCCATGGTAATAGCTTATTTGAGAACTTACACCAAGAGTTCCCATCCTTGACATCTAAAGTGATTGCTTCCTTGGCATGTTGAATGCTTTCCTCAACCAGTTCTGCTGGATTCTCCACACCTAAGTTCATAGAAAGCACAACAATAAATCTTAGTATTAGACAGTTTTCTAACACGAAATATAGAAGAAACGTTCCAGAAAAGATATAAGTCCAGTGTTGGAAGCCCAAAGCCATATAAGCCATGTTCCAATGTGGGACATAAGTCCTATAAACCTTGCAATGATCCTAAACATTGCAATGTGCACTAGCCCTTTTAGCTAGCCCTGGACCCTAGGCAAACATTGCAATGTGTTATGTCACCTCCCACGTTGCTCATTTGCAGATGAGAGGCAAGGTGGAGTTTAAGTTTTGATACCAATTGATAAGAATCATTGGAGAACCACACAATAAAAGCCAACTGTAGTAGCAGGAGAATCCAAGGCCCTATAAACCACACGAAATAATCTCATACTTCAAATGCAAGAGATCCCATTGGATCCTAACTTTTCCCATTCTTGTTTTTCTCCATAAAAATGCAAAAAGGCCCTTATTGTATTCATGAGGCAAGAAATAAAAGAAATTACGAGGTTACATGCATGAATATATAACTATTAAACGTAGTTCATTTACAAATTACAATCCCCTTTCTCTCTGGACATTCCCCTCTTTCCTTCATTCGTACCTGCCCCACTTTTCCTCTACCATTGCATTGGTATCCCCTACTTTTCATGTATATGCATCCAAGCATGTTACCAAAATTTTAGAGCTTCATAATACACAATAGTTTTGTTTCTGACTTGTGTTTTTGTTCAAATACTTAACATAGAACAACTCCAATGTAGTTGCTTATGTTCTTAAGTTTAAGCAACTTGAGAATACCATTGGAGCAAATGAATTCTTATAGAAGTTGCTTATAAGCAAAACTTATAACCAATGTTGCTTTAACCATTAAAAAAAAAGTTCCTAAGTTAAATTGGGGGTTCTTGTGCGAGTAGATAAATAAAATGACAACCACTAAAAATAAGTCGAGAAGTCAAGTTTGATTCTACCACTAGTGTACGTTTAGTGAGCATTCTTAAATCCCGTGTGGGGACAAGGTACCTTCCTAAAATAGTTAAAATCCAAATTGAGTTATTGCATTGAAGATACTCTTAGGTAATTAAATGCTCAAGTATGAATGCAACCCAGAACCTCAGGTGTCATTGTCATGTTCATATAATAACCACACTTGAGACCACTAAATAAAATAGTTTCTTACATTTTGAAGCAATCATAACATATTGCTCCTCTAGGAGGAAATAGTTCACAGTTTCCCCAATTCTAACATCATGAAGGGTTTTAAGCCTATTTTTCAGGAAAATCAGAGATATTTTCTCTCACTGCATGTATCTATCATAAAAAATGTATTAAAAATTAATAAATCTTGAAAATCATGACAGACTAAGCACCACAACAACAACAACAATAGCCTTATACCATTAAGTGAGATCAGCTATACAGATCACATGTTACTTTGGACTTCCTAAAAGTAGAAAACCATGCCAATCAGTATGTTTACGACTAAAGTCAACACAAAGGATGAATGTGGAAACATAACGCTCTTTCATTTTATATACACAAGTGCTAAAAATCAAGTTACCATGACTAAACAAGTTGGGAGTTAGTGAAAATGAAAAATGATCTTCAAAAAAATAAAAATTTAAACGGATCCCTTACCTTGAGACATTTTTCTTTTAAGCATCGATAGTTGACAAAGAATCTTTTTGTTAGGACCCTGCACAGAGAACAAATGCTTATTGTCACTCATCATATCTCTAAATGGAATCTCAACTAGAACAAATTAAAAATGAGACTCGGGAGAAAATGGTTGTCCTATTGGCCTCGAGTAAATTTCCCTTATTTGTACAAAAAATAATAGTCTTTCCCGATAAGCACATCAACTACAGATGCATATCTAATACAAGAACAGCAAGAACCAAACTATCATGTTAAGAAATTACCATAGTTTGCAAGAGATACATTACTTTAACTCTTAAGAAACAGGCTAGCCACAGTGCAAGTGTGAAATGATTTAAAAGCATTTAAAAAAGGGGAAGAGGAAACAATTCAGCATGTTGCTAAACCATTATTCAAATCATTCTAACAAAAAACATATTCATAGTTTAGTGTCACTGAAGCTGCAATTATATCGAAAATTCAAAATCGTGTAACATGGTTATAACATTCATAATTTCTGTCTATAAAAACTACTAAACTATGAAACAGAATATACAAATTCAATTTAATATAGGTTCATTTAATTGAAGCCCTGATTGATACATGTGTGCTCCATTCCTTAATTTATTAACAGGCCTTATTAAATTGTTCTAGTAATATATGGACGAACTTATGTTGGAAATTGACACACTTAATGTTATGAATATTACACAGCCTCAGATTGAATTGCATTTACAGGAAAAACAAAATATCTTCCATTATGTTTTTCAACTCACTCTAGCTTCAAACTTTGAACTTGTTCATTAGTACGCAATCCAAATTTTTGATCAGTAACACTATTAGCAGTTTATTCTTCAGTTTTTCTATACAATTTTGAACAAATAATTTAATAATCCTGTTTAAAATATGTAATTATAAATTTTATACAACTCCTACCCCTGCAAATGAATACATGCTTGCTATACCCACAAAAAATTTACAGGATACATTGATCAACAAATGAAATAAGCAGACTATTATTCGCACACTGCTGACAGGAATAGAGTGGAGTGAAAATACATTCCTTGAAATAGATCAATATTCAGATTCAACAATATTTTTTTTTTGCCACTTATTTGAAAATGGAAAAAGAAGGTTTACCTCACTATTTAGTTCCAACATTTCACAAAGGAGAAGGGAATATTGAATTTCACTTTTCTCATTTCTTATAAACAAAAAATTTATTTCAAACTAGCAAAAAGAATACATAATGGGTAAAATATAACATTCTGGTGAACAAGGAGACAAAAACAAAACAGAGGAAATAAACAAAAGCTTGTTAGTATATAATAATGCTATCTGCATGTCTGTCAGAAAGACAGCTTAAAGGAGAAACAATCCTACGTACAACAAATTTAAACGGCAAAGTTTTCAGTTTGAAAATCCAACCAAACTAAGTTCATATAAGAATTCCATTCTTATGTAAACATAATGACTTGAAGTAAACTTAATAAATTATATTGAACAAGTTCCTACCATGTCACTTATTATTACGGTGTATGAAATGATCTCTAGCTCTGCAACTGATTGTAAATATTCCAAAAAGGCTACAGTAGTATCAATCATGGAAGTCGCAAAAATATACCCTAGATACCTTGTCTAATGCGAGACTGAGGCAGTTCTTTGCAGCAGTTAAATCTCCTTTTTTCCAAATGCAGTTCCCTAAACATAGCCAAGCATCTGCAAGAGATGGATTTAACTTAACCTGGTCCATGTAAGAGTGGATTACAATCATTTAAACATCAACAAAAAGACACTAAATCAAAGAACCTAAAATTCAATCTTGCTTACAGCTTTTGATAGATGATCCTCAGCTTCTTTCCTGTAGTCAGGAAATACATCCAACATCTTCCCTCTAAGATATTCAAATGTTGCACGTTGTGTAGGTGATTTTCTTTGTTCTGGCACATGCAACAAATTTTATTAACAAACTTTATCAGAAATAAGAAGAAGCATTGTTCAAAAGCAAAACAATGGAAGATGTAATCCTATCTTCCAAGTAACTGAGTCTGAGGCAGAAAAAAAATTGAAAAATAATAAGAAAACAATTATGCAATCTTCAATATGAACAATATTACAGTTTCTCTCTAAGCATACTTTTTCATACACTAACTATAAAGCATTACAGCATTACCAACACTTATGGACCTACAAATGGTTTTTTATTTATTCGGAGAAAAAACGTATGATAGAGTACGTAGAGAGATTCTATGGACAGTATAACAAAAGAAAGGAAAAAAGTCAAGATTGCTCACATTTAAGCCAATCAAATATATGTATAAATTATAATAGAGTTACAACTAGTGTAAAAGGTGAAGATACAGAAGATTTTTCTATAACCATAGTGTGCACCACCAACGACCTACTTTGAGCCTTATCTTTTCATCTTGGCTTGGGGCATGCACGCAGTACATATTCAAGAGTTAGTGACACGGTGAATGTTTTTTGAAGTCGACCATGATAGAGTCCTAGTGAGAGAGTTGGGACAAGAAATAAATGGAAAGTTAGAGATATGCAAATTGGAAACAAGCCTTGGCTGGAAATACATGGATTTGCCCAAGTACAAGTATGACAAAGTATAAGGAATTTATCAAGAGACACAACACAATAACTCTAGTTTGGAGGTAAAGATTGAAAGTAGAGTACCACAGGTAGCACAGTTAAGTACCTTCAGTCCATCCTACAAAATATTGGAGGGACAGAGCGTGACCTACCATGAGATCCAAGCAGGATGGAAGAAATGGAGGATTGTTTCACGGGTGATATGTGATAGAAAGTACCACTCTAAACTTTTACCTAATGGCTATAAGACCTGTAATGCTATATGGATTGAATGTTGGGCGTTAAATAGCCAACAAGAAAGTAAGATTACATTGCAAAAATGAGAATGTGACAATGGATGAGTGGATACACAAGATAAGATAGCATTAGGAAGAGGTGGCTAGCCCCTATTGCAAAAAAATTGATAGAGTGATATACCTTATATGGATTTGGCATATGAGGAGAAGACCCATAAAAGAACCAGTATGGAAGGCTAACTAGATAGAAGATAGTTCAATAGTTAAAGGAAGATGGAGACCAGAGAAAATTATTGGTCAAAATCATTAAGAGGGATTAAGAGGTAAATAATTTATTGCATCTATGCAATAAGCCAGAAATTTATGGCATCATATGATCCTCCTAGCAAACCAACTTAAAGGAAAATTACTTAAATTGTTGTTGTAAAGCATCAGAATATAGATATTTAGAAACACCTCCAGCTAGTTGAGGCTGATCAGTATCAACTAGTTGAATTCATGACACACAGTTGAGTACTTGGGATTTTCTTCAGCTTACAGTATGCTATTCCCATGATGGTATCCTTTCTTTGGGTAGTATCCTTTCATGTAGAATCAAAGTTCACATAATTAAGGTAGTGTAATGATCACTAGCGCTATTTGCATTAAGATATATTCTAAAAATAAGAAAGAAACGCAATTAATTGTTGTCCACTAAGTAGACTGTGTCAACTAAATGCTTTTATTGACCATGTCTACCTAAAAGACTGGTTGCAATCATCTCCGAACCAGGGAGGGAAGACTAATTTCATTGCACACATTAGCAAAGCCAAATAGAGCACACGAGAAACCTGAATTACAAATCTTCAACCAGAACCCCAGAAAAGAAAAACAAAACAAAACAAAGTCCCCCGCGTTATAACGGTTGAGTATGAAGTATAGACCAAACGGGTTGTTGAACGAGCATGGGAGAAGGATACCCGTTGCTGAAAAGAAGTAAAAGGGAGCGTTTTTATGTGGGAATTGGAAAGAGACTGACCTGGGGGAATGGAATCGAGAAGATTAAGAGCGAGATCGGATTCGTGTTGCAACTTTGAGATTCTGTCATCGGGGTTGGGAGGAAAATAAGTGTCTCGAAGATGGTAAAGATCTTCTGCTGCTCTTGCAGCTCTAGATAACGGTTCTTCTTCTCTGGGATTGCTCATCTCATTCACTCACTCACTCACTGAGAAAGAATAAGAAGACGAAGAAAGAAGAAGGTGACAAAGATAACTGCAATTGCAAAATGCACCCCTGACTACTACACTATTGTCATAGTTTACTATTACTAATTCATATCCCAAAAACTCACAAAAAAATTCAGTTATCTGAGATAAATTTAACCAACTTATCAAAACTAAATATATCACACATTTCCCCTTCTTTGCCCTAATGCTGTTTCACAATCTCATCATATTTGATCATTTGAGTGACCGTTACATTTTGATTCTAGTTAAATCTAGGGCACATGGCCAATTATTTTAAATAGAAGATAAATAATGGCATGCATGTGAAAGAATTTGTGTAAAACAATACAATTTCAAGTGTAATTTTAAGTTTCAATATAGGCAAGTATGGTTTATACAAAAAAAATATAAAACGTTAGTTAGTTTTTTTTTTTTTTAAAAAAATCCTTTAGTATTTAGAACATCTTTTATAGTATCTTTTATAATATGTTTTTACTGTTAATTTGTTATATTAATTTATTTAAAAATAAATAACATTAACAAGGATACTAGTATGAAAAAGGTTGTTGGTCCGTCAACAATTTGATAGATTGGAATTGATATTTTTAATGTGTTTGTTCTAGTGATCAATTTTTTCAGTGAAAAAATATATAATATAATATATGAACTTGTATTATATTATTTAAAGGATATAAAATTATATATTATAACTTAAATTATTATTATTTTGTAAATTAAGTTTCAATTATTAATTATAAAAGAATAATTTAATATGGTAATAATTTGTTTATTTTTTTGTTAAATTAGAAATATTAATTAATTTATTAGAATTCTAAAAAAATATTTATATAATTAATTTTACTTTTAATATATATATATATATATATATATATATATATTAAAGTAAAAAAAAAAATATAGAAAAAAAATAAAAATAAAAAATAACGACCAACCTCTTTAAATATGCTACGACACCATTTTATTATAAGTTTCTAAAGATGAAATAAAATTAAGATATATTGATAAAGTAAACTAAAAATCCTAATCCAACCAACTTTTAATTAACTATACTACCAATTGATGTATTTATTACATGTATTTTCTTGATATTATCTTAAAATTACAATTAATCAAATTCAAAATTTATAATATACAAATTTTTAATTGTTATCAATCCAATTTAAGTTATTCAAATTATTTTTGGGAACTACAAATTTTTATATACTTATTTATTTCTCAATAACTATCCAAAAATCAATTTTTACCAGAAAAATTAAGATAATCAATAAATCAAAAATCTAAATAGAGTTATGATTTTCCAAGCCTAACATATATTAACAGTATAAATGAACGGATAACATAAATGAAGATAACACTTACTCAAATATCAGTTATAGTGTGATTATAACTGAGGATACACATAGCAAAAAGAAAAAAAAATTATAACTCAATTCTCAACTATGTAGGCATTTTTAGTTTAGTTCAATCTTTACTTTAAAAAATAAATTATTTTTATGTCACTTTTTAAAACAAAGGAGTTTACATTTTTATAATTTCACCAAACAAAATTTGTTAAGTTAATATTCAAATTCTAAGATGTTCAGATTCTATATCAAAGAGAGTTAAATTAGACATGTTTAACAAATCAACTCTAAATAAAATCATCATTTTCTAAGGTTTGCATTTTATTAACTAAATTTGTATTACTCAGTTAATTTGATACACCATATTGCGTGTTTATGTTTTCAACGAATACTTAGTGAATTTACATCGATTTCAAAAGCGTATTTTGATTAGTAATTTACTAAGGGGGATTAAGATTCACTAAGTTTTTTCATTCAAAACTTGTGATTTCTTTATTGATTCAGCTATTTATTACAATTAAAATAAACAATCAAATCGTTTACATATATTTAATTATTTACAATAATTTTTAATAAGGATAAATTATGCTTTAAGTCCTTATAAAATGACAAAACTAATAAAAATATTCTCGTAACAATTTTTTTATATTAATTTAATTTTTGTAAAATATAAACATATTTTTTATAATATGAGACTAAACTCACACTTTTATATTTAAAAATATTATTAATAATGTGAGACATATAAGAGGTTTGACTTCACATTATAATTAATATAAATTTTCAACTTATCCTTATATCTAAATACATAAAAGATTTTTAACTTCACATAATACATGGATTAACACACTTTCAAGAAAAAGAACATAGAATAATGAAAGATTTGTCTTCTCATACTCCAATAATCTTGTGGCCAACATAAAAAAAACCTAATATAAAAGATAAATAAATAGTAGAGAGAAGTTTTGAAAGTAAAATAATAAGATGGAAACTAAAGAGGTTAAAAGAAAAGATAAATAACATAATAATTTTTGTAAAATTTTTTAAAAAATGTTATGGAAATGTTAAGTTTCACTAGAAATTTTTTATTTACCTATAAATTATTATATATAGATTTTTATCTATATGTAAATTTAGTATTACCTCGTATAAATTTTACAAGCAGATTTTAATTACGGATTTTACATAAGAAATAATCTGTAGGTAATTATATACGGATCCTAATCCGTACGTAAACTTAACATTATTTACAAATTTTACATACAAATTTGTTACATATAAAAAAAATCCAAAGATAATTATATACGAATTCAAATCTATATATAATTACATACAGATCTAAATCTGTATGTAATTACTTAAGGATTATTCCGTAGATAATATTAATAATTTATTTTATTAAATTATAATTATTATTATTTGTAATAATAATAATAATAATAATAATAATAAAATAACATTGTATTTTGAGATACAATTTACATTATCTTATTATGTAAAAACATGTAAGAGGAGTATAAATATAATATTTTTACTAAATTAAGAAAAACTAGCATTATGTAAAAAGATTTATTATATTTTAATCTTTTTAAAACACACGGGGTTTTAATATAATATTTAAATATAATTAATAAGTAAAAACTTTAAAAGATGTCAGCGTAATTTAGCTTTCTGAAGCTTGATTCGCGGGTTAGTGACCGAGAATTAAGATCAGGTTTCAGGAGACATCGTGGTTTCAAGAGACGATGTTCCAGGTGAAGCTTTGCAGAAACACACTTTTTATCTCATGAATCTTTACTATATATTAGACATGCATGTTCTTTACAGGAATCTTTTATTATATAGCAGAGATATAGATCAGAGTCCTTTTGTGTGGTGATTGAGTCTGTATTTATAGGCGTTATAGTGGGCTTCAAGAGTTTAGGCTCATTCTGCTATATAATAAAATATTCATGTAAAGAACGTGCATGTCTAATATATAGTAAAGATTCATGAGATAAAAAGTGTGTTTCTGCAAAGCTTCACCTGGAACGCCTTCTCTTGAAACCACGATGTCTCCTGAAACCTGATCTTGATTTTCGGTCACTAACCCACGAATCAGGCTTCGGAAAGCTAAATTACGCTGACATCTTTTAAAGTTTTTACTTATTAATTATATTTAAATTTCAACTTTTTGAAACCCCATGTGTTTTAAAAAGATTAAAATATAATAAATCTTTTTACATAATGCATGTTTTTCCTAATTTAGTAAAAATATTATATTTATACTCCTCTTACATGTTTTTACATAATAAGATAATGTAAATTGTATCTCAAAATACAATGATATTTTACATTTGTGTATCTCTAAGTTGTTTAGCAAATACAGTAAAATAATGCAATAACAACATTTTTTAATAGAAATCACTATTTACATGTTAGATTCTTTTGTCTAAAGAAGTGGTTGAACTTTATAAGATGGAAAAGAATTTGTTAGAAACTAAACTTACAAACTATAAGCAAGAGAAAGGTTTTAAAGATAAAAAAGATGAGAAGGAACATATAGAGCATAAGTGAAGAAGAGATTAAAAATGTATTGATTTAGAGTAATAAAATAACCAATGTTGATATAATGAATAAAACATATACATAATGTAAAATTTGGATATTATAACCTTCAAGTTTGGATATTATAATCTTATGACTTTTTTTAATGATGATTTTGAAGTCATCTTCATACAAAATATGCAATTATTGTTTTGTAAATAATAAATAATATGACCCCGTTATCTAAATACTTGATACAGTGATTAGCATCATCTCTCATTTTCATATTGACAAAAATAAATTCACGATATTTATTAGTCAATGATTTCTTACCCAAGCTGGCAATCGACAACCTGAAATAAAGATATTTTGATACTTAAAACAAATATCAATCTAACATATAACAAAGAGTTGTTATACGTTGACAGTGAATACCTAATTTCGTTTTAGATAAATAAGATTCATTTTAAAAAAATAAAAAAATATTTTTAATTAATTTCTAAAGAAAATTAAAAAAAAAAGTTATTTAATCAAATTTAAATTTTATTATAAAAAAATATGTTTTTATCAATTAGAAACAAAATCAATAAAAAAAAATCATCTTTAAATTTATTGTTTGTTTGGATTTATTTTTCTCTTATTTTAAAAAAAATACAAAACTATAATTTACTTGTCATTATCTTTAATAAAAAATATAATTTAAATTTTTATCTTGTTTATCACTTTATAAAAAAATATAAAAATAAGTTTTGTTTTAATTAAGAAAGAAAATGAAATTGGAGTTTTCTCCTTGTGTCCCATGCCCTAAATCCTAATCCGCTCACAGCAATGACTCTGCTCCACCAGCCAACAGAAACGATTTTGTCGATATGCACATTCTCTCACTCTGGACACGCTAACTGACACTTTTTGGCTCTCATTTATATAAGGAGGGATCATCACAGGAGAAAAAACACACTATTGCTCTCTCAGATTCTACAACTTCTTCTTCAGGAAAGCTACTTACCCTGCGTACATCTTCATCCTTAGACCTCTCATAGAACACATTTTCGGGGATTCCAAGAATTTTAGTATCTATGAGAGTATGATCTTGTCCTTCGAGAAATCAAGGTGGAGGGTTCTAACACTGTTACTTTCCTTGTCCATTTTTTTCAGTTTTTTTAACTCCTTCGTTCCTCCCTATTGAATGCTTCCTTGTTGCTTTTGGTTGAAATACTTAACTTCAAAACTTTCATGGAGATGATAATTTTCCCGAAGTACCACCAGCAATTTGATCAGCTTGGCAGTATGCACTGCATCTGCATTTTGTAGCGGCCATTGTCGGTGCATATTATAGGTTTTTGTCTAACATTGTTAACAATAATGATTGAAAATATGTTTACATCTTATAAAGACTATACAAATACAACAAAAAAATATATTAGACTCTCTAAGTCTAAATTTGATGCTCGAGTCAGTTTAAGATTAGAGTGTGCAGAGATATAGATTAAAATTCTTTTGTGTGCTGATTGAGTTTGTATTTATAGGCGTTATAGTGGACTTAAAGAGTTTAGGTTCATTATGCTATATAATAAAAGATTCATGTAAAAAACGTGCATGTCTAATGTATAAAGATTCATGAGATAAAAAGTGCGTTTCTGCAAAGCTTCACCTGGAACGCCGTCTCTTGAAACCATGATGTCTCCTGAAACCTGATCTTGATTCTCGGTCACTAACCCGCGAATCAGGCTTCGAAAAGCTAAATTAGGCTGACATCTTTTAAAGTTTTTACTTATTAATTATATTTAAATTTCAACTTTTTGAAACCCCATGTGTTTTAAAAAGATTAAAATATAATAAATCCTTTTACATAATGCATGTTTTTCTTAATTCTCCTGAAACCTGATTTTGATTCTCGGTCACTAACCCGCGAATCAGGCTTCGAAAAGCTAAATTACGCTGACATCTTTTAAAGTTTTTACTTATTAATTATATTTAAATTTCAACTTTTTGAAACCCCATATGTTTTAAAAAGATTAAAATATAATAAATCTTTTTACATAATGCATATTTTTCTTAATTTAGTAAAAATATTATATTTATACTCTTCTTACATGTTTTTACTAAGATAATGTAAATTGTATCTCAAAATACAATGATATTTTACATTTGTGTATCTCTAAATTGTTTAGCAAATAAAGTAAAATAATGCAATAAAAACATTTTTTAATAGAAATCACTATTTACATGTTAGATTCTTTTGTCTAAAGAAGTGGTTGAATTTTATAAGATGGAAACGAATTTGTTAGAGGCTAAACTTACAAACTATAAGCAAGAGAAATGTTTTAAAGATAAAAAAGACGAGAAGGAACATATAAAGCATAAGGGAAGAAGAGATTAAAAATGTATTAATTTAGAATAATAAAATAACCAATGTTGATATAATGAATAAAACATATACATGATATAAAATTTGGATATTATGACCTTCAAGTTTGGATATTATAATCTTATGACTTTCTTTCTTTAATGATGATTTTGAAGTCATCATCATACAAAATATGCAATTACTGTTTTGTAAATAATAAATAATATGATCCCATTATCTAAATACTTGATACAGTGATTAACATCATTTCTAATTTCCTGGAAATCAACAACCTAAACAAAAGCGATGATTTAATTAATATTATACATAAAGATATTTTGATACTATGATATCTTAAAACAAATATCAATACAAACACATAATAGAGTGGTTATACGTTCACACAGCCAATACCTAATTTTATTTTAGATAAATAAGATTCATTTTAAAAAAATAAAAAGAATATTTCTAATTAATTTCTAAAAACAATTTAAGAAAAAAAGTTATTTAATCAAATTTGAATTTTATTGTAAAAAAAATATGTTTTTATCACCTAGAAACGAAATCAATCAAAAAAATCATCTTTAAATTTATTATTTGCTAGGATTTATTTTTCTTTTATTTTAAAAAAATGCAAAAATATAATTTACTTGTCATTATCTTTTATCTCATAAAAAAAATATGATTTGAATTTTTATCTTATTTATCACTTTAAAAAAAATATAAAAATAAGTTTTGTTTTATTAGGAAAGAAAGTGAAATTGAAGTTTTCTCATCGTGTCCCACACCCTAAATCCTAATCCGCTCACAGCAATGACTCTGCTCCACCAGCCAACAGAAACGATTTTGTCGATATGCACATTCTCTCACTCTGGGCACGCTAACTGACACTTTTTGGCTCTCATTTATATAAGGAGGGATCATCACAGGAGAAAAAACACACTATTGCTCTCTCAGATTCTACAACTTCTTCTTCAGGAAAGCTACTTACCCTGCGTACATCTTCATCCTTAGACCTCTCATAGAACACATTTTCGGGGATTCCAAGAATTTTAGTATCTATGAGAGTATGATCTTGTCCTTCGAGAAATCAAGGTGGAGGGTTCTAACACTGTTACTTTCCTTGTCCATTTTTTTCAGTTTTTTTAACTCCTTCATTTCTCCCTATTGAATGCTTCCTTGGTGTTTTTGGTTGAAATACTTAGCTTCAAAACTTTCATGGAGTTGATAATTTTCCCGAAGTACCACCAGCATTTTGATCAGCTTGGCAGTATGCACTGCATCTGCATTTTGTAGCGGCCACTGTCGGTGCATATTATAGGTTTTTGTCTAACATTGTTAAGAATAATGATTGAAAAATATGTTTACATCTTATAAAGACTAAACAAATACAACAAAAATTATCCTAGCAAACATTCATAAAAAAAGGGGATAATGGATATTAATCGTTATTAAAATTTATGTCACAATTACACCCTACTTTTGACATTAATTCATTATGCATAAATTATATTTATCACATTCAAATCAAAATATAACTAAGAATTTATTATATAAATTATCTAAAATATATGTTTAAAAAGAAATTCTAAATAATAAAATGAAAGATAAACTCATGGGTTACAATAATTAAGGCAGTGGCTGGGGAATTAACAATAACAGTGGCAAACATGATTATCTCTATTGTTGCCTTTTGCAAACGTGTTTGGTGAGGGAGTGTTCAGTGTGGGACTTATCAAAGTGAGACAAATACAGCTGATACACACTGGAACCCCAAAGCTTGTCTTCCCTTTATACCATGCACCTCAAAACTCTTCTATCCATCTCTTCAAAAATTAAATAACTAGGAAATGAATAGGAACACAAAAGTATAAAAGTCACCCATTAATACATAGAAACAGTGAATAAAGGGGGCACCATGGAAATAATACAGATCATGCATGGTCATTGATTATGACTATGCAATTATGCAAAGTACGACAACAGAAACAATGTCAATACTCACGCATCTTATTGTTCCTTTCTTAAGTCCAGTTCTTTCTCTAAATAAATTCATTATCCTTTTACAAATCTTTAAAAATATGGAAAAATAAGGTAGCATTATCATTAGTAAAAAAAGAGGGAAATTTTTTTTTCTCAGACTGTCTTTTGCAATATTATAAATCAAATGCTGTACTCTGAACAAAATTAGAAAAGCTAGGAGATATTTTCAATCTGAGAAGGATGTAACTTGTAATAAAACAATTACAACAAGTTCATACATCTTCCAAACCGTTCAAGCAATACTATACTGCAAGGATGCATAAGACTTGACCATGTTACAGGAGAAGTTTTGCTTCAAAATAAGAAGTATAAAGCCAGTCAGAGAAGAGATTATGGAAGGGCAAAGAGAACAAGTGTCTTTGTTCATTTTCTTTGAATATAGTGTGACGTGTGGAACTGAACTAACACAAGAGAATAGGCCATTCTGAAAATTCAACTCCAAGCAAAAAGTTCTCAAGTTTGGAGGGATATGGAAATAACAGAACAAAAATACACAGGAAAATGTTATATCTATTGAACCAAAGGTGATTAAACATCCAAAAATGCATCTGATAATTCAGGGATATCTTACAAAATCTTTAATCTGATTTGAGTGCAAAACATAGACAACCAAAAGCCCTTTGAAGGGTATACTTTGTAAAGGTGTTGATTTTACTTACAGAATACATATATTTATACTTTACCGGTTTATGCTTCTTCAGCTTAGAACTTATCAAAGTGAACACATGGCAGAGTTCTGGAACTTGAAATATTGTCTTCGGCTTATAAAGCCAATGTATTTCCAAACTCTTCAAAAAATAAAAAATTACATGCATGGGAATGAAATGGCACAAAAACACTTATAACCAAGAGAAACAATAGTAAAAAAGCACCTCCCTTAGCACAATACGGTTTATGCTCCCCAGAGAATACTATGAAATTTTGGAATCGGTTTCATTTATTAAGTAATGCCCTTTTCATGTAGTTTTGTTCATGAATCATGCTGCTCATAAATGGTCCTTCATTTTATAAGTTATATATATATTTCCAAATGCATCTACTCATTCCTCTTTATTCATATCAAGATATTTGAGAGCTGTTACTGCTTAAGCAACAAAATTGCAGTCATTGTATGTGTAAATGAATATATTTGATTAGCAACTCACCAGACTTAAAAATTATTTTTCATATGGTGAATTTATTTAACTTTAGTTGTCAGCTAATTTTTTTTATTAAGATTATAATAATTATTTTTTCTTGATATCTATAGAATTTCTTTCTATCAACGTCACTTCTTAATTAGTGGTATTTTTGTATTTAATGATAACTAATATACTTTGTTCAAATAAAGATTTTAATTTTTTTATCTATCAAAATATTTAAAAATTAATAATTTAGAATAAAAAAAATTAAAATTTAATATATTTATTTTTTCTAAAAATTATAAAATTTCTATTTTAAACAAAAGTTTAAGTTATTGATGGTAACGTGATGTGTTTTGTTTGTGATGGGCATTGAGTTGTTGACTAACTAACCATAACGAAACCTGGTTTCCCAATTGACTCTTCTAACTGAAATTGCTTTGCACTTGCACTGCTGTTAACTAACTCACTCATTCATTACAAAAACAAACTTACAAAATCAATTTTGAAAAGCCAAATAAATATCAGACAAAATCTAACCTTGCTTCTACTAATATTAAAACATTATTTATTATCACGAGTACAATATTCAAGACTAAGTGAATAAAAAAAAAAGTCCGAATTTCACACTGTATGAAATTGTTTCACACTTGTTTACCTCATATGCTTGTCACATCTTTATTAAAAAATGTCGGCATAATGCGTTTCCTATCATTTTCAGTATCCTATATATTCCTTTCCCACATTTTTAGCAAAAAGAAAAGTACTTTAACTCATTAAGTCTCCAAAAAACGGTTCTTAACTCATTAACATTTTACTGTTATCCAGTTATAAGTCATAATATACTTTCTTAACTTGTATAAAAAGATGTCTTAAAAGTCATGCAGATATTTGACTGAATTACAGTGAAAAAACATTTATTCTGCCAGTGAATAGATTCTTCTTTATAGAATAGAAGTTAAACTCCCTTTATATATTTTTTTTAAAATTAATCATCCAACATTTCATGGTATTTTAAAGTATACTATTTGAAATATAACTAAATAACTATTATTTCAATATAGAGACAACAAATTCAGTGACAGAAAAGAAGAAGAAACTGCGTAGAAGAAGACAGAGGTGGATCCCACAGACATTTGTGAAAATCTCAGCATTATAAGTGACAGCCATAAAGTTAAAGTATTATTATACATCACACAATTTGGCGAACACCAAACACTGCATCTCTTCCTTCAAACCAACGCGCATTCTCAAGTCTTATCCAGCCAACCACACACTCGTCAACACATTCTCACACGCACACGATATAATTCACAACAACGTGAATATGTCACAGTAATATATACAATACTTTTGTTCCTTCTTTGACTATTCTCCATCTCTCTCTATATATACCACAAACACACCTTCAAACCCACCCACAAGACAAACCTCCATCAAACATCATTCTTCGATTCTCTCCAACGTTAAAAACCTTCTCTTTGTCAAATCCACGTGATGGGCAACTACGTTTCATGCACCTTGGCGCCTCCTTTGACCAAGAACTCCAAGGCCACCAGAGTCATCATTCCCACCGGCGAAGTGAAGCAGTTCAGGGAGATTATCAAGGCGGCGGAACTCATGCTCGAACACCCCACTTTCTTTCTCGTCAATTCTCGTTCTCTTCACATTGGTCGAAGGTTTTCTGCTCTTGCTGCTGACGAAGAGTTGGAGTTCGGGAACGTCTACATCTTTTTCCCAATGAGGAGGCTCAACTCTGTCGTCACCGCCGCCGACATGGCGGTGCTTTTCTTGGCGGCCAACTCCGCCGTCAAGAGACTGTCCGGAGGAAAGGCGCGTGTTATTCCGCAGCAAGTGGAGAAAAACTCAGAGGGAGAAAGAGATGTTGAGATTCCAAGGTTGAGTTTGGAAGGGGTGGATTCGGGGTTTCAGTATAGGTTAAATTATTGTAGGTCAAGGAAGCCTGTTTTGGAAACTATAACCGAGGAACCAGCTAGGGTAAGGTGATTGGTGAAACCTGGTTATGCATCAGAAATTTTTTTAGCTAGAAGATTATTCAACACTCGAAAAGAAAAATTAGCTGAGGTGGAGCATCCATAGCATCAAGTTTGTACAAAATATTCATATACAAAGAACAAGTTTGCGTGTGATAGATTATAGATACATTGACTATTCATTTATTCTTTTGTTACAATGAATGAATTCAGATTAATTTAATCGGGTCTGATATTTGGTTTTTTTTATCTAATTTCAGTTTTTTTTTCTTATAAAATATTGAAGCGAGTGAAATATACTGTTTGAACTGTGAAATGTTCCACCATTTGTCCACTTGTGACTAACGCGTGGACTAGCTGGTCGGGTCTGTGAATGTGATGAGTAGGGTAGGTAAAGAATGGACAAATACAAAACGACTACGGTTTCTATCTTCTGGAATTCTCTTTGTCCATTTCCAAATAATCTTTTATTTAACACATATTATGCATTGAAAAATATAATTTTCTAAGTGCAACTTGTTATCAGTACATGACATTTTACAGACAGTCTGATTAATTAGAAAAAAATTAGTGGTTGAAATATGATTATGTAATAGATCAATGTTTAAAATATTTTTTTTTTCTTCAACTGCCTTGTCATTATATGCTTAGTTTGTCCCCCTTAAGAAGCATTAAACATATTGGGAAAACCATATCAAACGGTGTCATTGAAACTAGAAGTTACAGTTAAATGCATTTGAAAAATTTCCAAGTTCCACTCTTGAACTCATGCATTCGTTGGGAATAACAGGAGAATTTTAATTGTTTCTACACTATTGTTAATTGAGAGAAAGAAATATAGTTGAAACATTAATTACTTTGAAAAGAGCTTTTCCATTTCTCTTCTATAAATAGCTGATAAAATGAGATTCCATTTCACATTTTGAAGATCTAAAAAATCTCCTACAAACTGCTACATCAGTGACTTCAGGAAGTGATATCATTTGAAAGATGGGTGGTAAAGGTGGCGGAGGGGGTGGCAAAGGCGGTGGTGGTGGAAAAGGTGGTGGTGGTGGAAAAGGTGGCGGTGGTGGTTCAGGAGGATATATGAAAGCCCCTGGTGGTGATGGAGGTTACATTTCAAGAGGAGCATTTGAGAGCAATCCTCAGGCATACTTCAGTGGTCTGCATTCTGCACCAAACTCAAACAAGTAGTTTTATTTTCTCAATTGCTTAAGCTGCTCCCATAAACATGTAACTCTTTATGTCACTTTTATCACTATAAATAAAAGCAGCTATTAATTATATATTCTTCTCAAGATATTAATGATTTGAGTTTTGATGTTAAGTAAGAACGGTGATTCAGTGTGTACTCTTGTTAAGACTGGTTTAATCTAAAACAAAACTCAAAATCTTATAACACTAATATTATCACCATATAAGTTCATTTTCTTTCACAACCCATTTTCTAGATGATATATAATATTACTAGTTTTAGTGTTAAGAGTGTGATTAACATTTATAACTTTGTCTTTTAACTATATATTTGCTTGGGTTATGATATTTGACACTCTTAAAAGATATATTCATTTAATACTGAAATAATTTATGAAAATAATTTATGAATAATGGTGGTAAAGTATATTTTTCGTATTTGCATTTTTATTTTGTCGCTTCACTTATATTTAAAAAAAAATCATTTGACTTTTTTTCTTTTCAAATAAAATGTGTATTTAGCAGAAAATATTTGTAAATTTTATGGTAAAAGTTTTTCCACATGAAATACGTGTAGATTTTTTTATGTAAAATTATTCGTAAAAAGGATATTGTAATCACTTGCAAAATTACCTATATATATGTTAATTATATATTGCGAATAAAACTTTGTAGCTAAACTATTAAAAAAATTAAGAATTATTTATTGAAAATTTTCTTTTAAATGTAAGTTTGTAGATAATAATATATTGTAATAATTAAAAGAAAAAAGCTAGTTAGACAATGTTTCCTGTTAAGTTTCTTGTAAATTATTTTACACAATAAAATAAAAAAAAATTGTATTCATATGGAAATTAACTTATTAAACTCTATCCTAATTTAAGTTTGTTAAAAATATAAAATGTTATATATCTTTTTTTTGTTTTTATAAATATGAATTATTAATTTTACACTGAGTTTTACTACTTTTGTCATTTAAGATGCATGGTGGTTTGTGATAGAATCAAGATGTTATATGCAGACGATAATTGACTAGATGATTGCCACTATTGATACAACAAAAAGGATTCTTCATGTAATGGTATATTTTTTTCCAGCATTGTTATATATTTAAAAAACAATATAATTATATAAATATTTTTAAAAATTTTAATTGGTTAATATTTTTAATTTGATAAATTTAAATTATTGTTATTTTTGTATATCAAATTACTTTCATTATAATTAATAAATAAAAAATTAATTTAAAAATTTAATAATTTAAATTATAATATTATTTTATATTATATCATTCAAATAATATAATACATAAAATGTATTTTCTAAAATATTTTTATTTAAATTTTTAAGGTTGATGAGTTAATCTGTGTCATTTCGTCTTTAACTCCCTAATTTTAAAGGTTTGATAAAATTGAGTAAATTTGATTAATAGATTGAAATTATCACCTCGACTCACCAAATTTAAAAGCTTAGATGAAATTGAGCAAATCTGACTAATAAATTGAAATTATCAACTGGACTCACTAAATTTAAAAGGTTAGATGGAATTAATCAAATTTAACTAATAGATTGAAATTATTAACTCGACTCACCAAATTTTGATAATCTGATGGGTGAAGTTGGAGGTATAAACTCATATTTCTTTCTTTTTCACTTATATAGATATGAAAATACAAAATTAAAGTTAGAAACTAAAAAAAGAAAAGTAATCAATGTCATTTAAATGGTATAATATGATAAAAAAATAATAAATCCTGTGATATTTTCTTAAAAACAATTCTCTAAAATATTAACTAAAATAGTAAATACATTTTATATTTTTCAGATAAAAATATATACTATAGATTAACTTTCGCAGAAATGATAACAAAACTTAAAAAAAATAAAAATGAGAGTAGTTACTTTAATTTGAGTCAAACTAACAGACAAAAACATATGTTATAAATAATAGTCCAATACAATATATAAACTGAGATACCACCAACCATGTATATGCTTTGCTATTTTTATTATATTTCGAATTCCTTCATCATTAATTAAGAGCTAGAAATTCAATATAAACACTTACTATCTTCAACATAGCTTTACTATCTCTTCTATAAATACATGTTTCATTCTTTGTTTATCTATTTCAATTATGAAAAAAAATAATACTGTTCTTAGGAAAGAGTAAACTTGGTTATGGCAAGAGAGATTCAGTTATTTTCAAATCAATTTCCTGAACATTCCTTAGCTAACTACTACTCCTTCTATTGTTTTTTAAAGTGTTATTCTTTTGGATAAACCAATAAATGTAATGAATTTTTTATTTTACTCTTTTTATTTTCACATTCCAACAAATGTATATAAGTAAATAAGTTAAAAGTTAGGCAAAGGTTAAAGCAATAAATAACAAAAGAATAATTAATGTTTTTTTAAATTTTGAAGATAATATATAAACAAAACCAATTAAAAAAAAAGAAGGAACAAGAGTATTTGATTTCATCACCATTCTTAAAGGAATTTTAACTAAGGTGAAAAACCTCATTTTCACATACTTTTAAAAGTAAAACGATTTCAACATATATTAACAACACAGTAATGACTGAAATAATAATTGTTACCATAAATATTGTTTACCTATAAATATGGAGTATTCGCTTAACATTGATAGCTGTTTTAATTCTAACTGGAAAAAGGATGCGAGACGATTTGTTGAAGTATTCTTTTAATATCAAAAGTTACTTTAATTGTTATTGTAGAAATTTTGACGAACACTAAGCAAATATATAAAACTGAAGAAGATGAAAAACAAATGAACAAGGATCACAATACCAAAACTCCTAAAAAATATACCATATTAACATTTTACACCACGTCATAGAAGAGAAAGGAAAAAATTAAGAGAAAAGTAAGTTAAGAGAAAATTAATCTCATTTATAAATGAATAAATTCTCATCTTGAATATGCACACAAACATACTGTAAAAACAGATAAAAAAGAGGAAGATAAATTAATTACAACTAAACGAACTAATCAAAGAGGCAAGTAATAAAATTAGTTTTAAAATCACTTGCAGTTATTGAAATTTTGATCCTTATATTGTCTAATATTGATGGTGTTTTGCAGTTATCTTAATCACTTACTAAGATTATTTTTAATCAATATATAATTGACTTAAGTATAATCAAATTCAAATCTCAGAATCATTTACTATTATACAACATATAAAAAAACTAAATAAATAAAAAATTGTGAATTATAATAAAACACAAAAAATTATTGTGAGTAATTTAAATTAATCCTTTAAGAATAAAAATTGTTTTAATATATCAACTACTATAAAATGTCATAAAAGGTAAAATAAAAAATAAAAAAATCCAGTCCAAGTGGTTCTAATGTTGTAAAGTATTTTCAGAGTTAAATAATTGTGTATTATAATGAAAAATGCAACATATAATAACTTCTTATTAGTTTATATACTAACAATTGTTAAACTACTAAAGAACTATTAGCCATAAACTATTAATACTTAAAAACTTTAAAAATTAACAAAATAATTCTTTGCATCAGTAGTAATTAGTTTTAAGTCTTAAATTTCGTGACTCATTTTTGAATTGGAAAAACTTATGATCAAAGTTTTTCAACTGCCAAGAATTAGTCCAATAGCGAAGTAGATAAACATTTTTTTTTTTTAATTTGCATGTCATCTAATATTTTTATCATCATTTTTCCGTTAATAAATATAATTACTATTGAGTAAGGTATTTTCTTCCGTGCACCCTTCAACAAAATGATACAATTATGTGAAATTTTATGAGTTCCCTTGGCACATTTGAAAAAGTTTTAATCTAACATCAGAAATGAATGTCCTTGAATTTATCAATCTTAAATGTAAGTAAAAGCTAATAATTCAGATTAATTAAAAAATTAGTAAATAACATTTAATTGTACTCTTTTATATAATTTCTAAATTACATTTTATTTAAATTTGATATAAAAAAAATATTAAAGACAAGACTGCAGGTAAATAGAAAGACGGTCTAAATAAATTAGAAAAAAATAGTAGTTGAAATATGATTATGTAATAGATCAATGTTTAAAATATTTTTTTCTTCAACTGCCGTGGCGGTGGTGGAAAAGGTGGCGGCGGTGGTTCAGGAGGATATATGAAAGCCCCTGGTGGTGATGGAGGTTACATCTCAAGAGGAGCATTTGAGAGCAATCCTCAGGCATACTTCAGTGGTCTGCATTCTGCACCAAACTCAAACAAGTAGTTTTATTTTCTCAAGTGCTTGAGCTGCTCCCATGAACATGTAACTCTTTATGTCACTTTTATCACTATAAATAAAAGCAGCTATCAATTATATTCTTCCCAAGATTTTAATGATTTGAGTTTTAATGTTAAGAACTGAGATTGCTTAAACTGATTTAGTTTAAAACAAAATTCAAAATCTGATAATATTGTAAACATATCCATAATATTCAATCTTTAACATAAAGTTAAGATTATATAAATCTTTTACAAATTTGATACTATAATACTTGAAATGCAAATTTCTGAAACCATAAACAAACTAATTTGTTAGAGATGGGATACCCTTTATCCAATACTAGTTCATTCATTGGAATTAATAAATAAATATAAATAATATTAATTTAAATAGTATTATAAGTCACATTTATAAATGTTGGATTTCATATTTCCATTCACAACACAAAATTAGAGTAAAACATAGAATTGAAACAAATTGTAGATGTTCTAAAGGATTAAAACACAAAATAAGATTAAAAATTTTATAAAAAATTGTGTGTATTTAGTTCATTATGAATTAAGAAGTTTTGATAAATAATTTTAAATCAACCTAAAGTGACATAGATGGTGTAAGAATAAGAATAAGTAAAAGAAATAATAAAAACTTAAGAATTTAAATTAAAAAAATAAGAGTCAATTAAATAAAGGAGTAAGTGTATATATAAGAAAATGAAAATGAAAGTAAAATAAAAACAAAGTAAAAGACAAAAGTGAAGAAAAATTAAGAAATAAAAGAAAAGTGATTTGTCATTTGAGGTTGAAGTTTCATCTCCAACATAAGTGTTAAGAAAAAATTGACATGTCTCTTAAAAAATAAGATAAAATTTAAGAAAGAAAATTACTTTTATAAATGTCTCAAAACTCTCAAATTTTCTTACATTACATTCTAAAGTCATTATATAAAAGCAATGTGGTTATTATAAGTCTCCTACACTAGTTTGTCTTTGGTCAATATTTAATCTGGATTGTAAGTACCATTAACCTATTTTTTTTATTAACTCAATATAATGTGAAAAAGATAGAAAAGTTCTCTATTAAGACAATACTCAATGGATCTTTCTAAGCGTTGAACACACCTTTTCTATGTGTCTTTATGGTGAAAATAGAATAAGTGAAAAGACCTTACTGACCTACCTAGGATGAACTTTATTTAAAAGAGAATGAGGTATTAATTGAAAAGTTTTGTTAGTATTTTTCATATTTTAAACACATTTTTCTTAATTCTTATTTGTACATTTTACTCTCTATTATCCTCCTTAAAAATTTATAGCCCATGCTTAGAACAGGTTGATATATGATAATTCAATCTTAATTAAAGCTTAATTACAATTTATATTGTTATTCTCAGCTAAAATTAAAAAAAATTAAAGGAAATAAATCTTACAAATTACATATTCAAGAAATAGAAAATAAATAAACTAAATAACTAGTTTTATGAGTAAAAATATTTTCTTTTGCAATGTTTGGTGTGATTTTTCTTGGAATGCTCTTTATGTATCCTTGCTCTCTATTTTTTTTTTCTCTTCATTTACATACTTATCACCCTTTCTCTACCTATCTACCTAACGCTCCTATTGCTCTTGACTAGTATTGTGCTATAAAATCTCAGACTTTAGTTCTTTATTTCCCGCGCGCCACTTTTGTCCATGCCATTGTCATCTTTCTTCCACTTTTCAAACTCATGTACATTAATGATTTTCCACATTGCTGTAACACCCTTTTCTTGATCTAACTCAAATAATAAGACAAAAATTTCCCTATCAAGACCAAACATTTTTTAATGTTTGTTAAGGGTCTCTTTCTTTTTTTTTTTTCGTTCTTTATATTCCACCAATGTAGTTTCAATAATGCAATTCAATAATTATCTTGATCAATATTATAATTAAAACTCATATTTTAGGACAATTTATTTTTATTAAGGTTCTCATTCATTTTTTCCATTTTCTTATATTTCATCAATAAATTGAAGTTAAATACTATTAAAAATACATAATCAAATTTAATATGATTTGGCATATTAGGATCAGTATCCATAAACACTTGAGAAAATATATTTTATTACATACTTACATACAATTTTTACTAGAAAAAAATTGTGAACAATTTCATATAACCTTCATAAGAATAAATTGTAAATTCTCTTAAAAAAATTTACAAATATAAAATTGCAAATCCTTCTCTGTAACTTTTATAAAAGATAAAATTGCAAAATATTTCATGACACACGGCTACTTAAATTTCTTATACACTCAAAAAAACATATTAAGTTATAGTAACAATACTTAAATCAACTCCTTGATTTTATAATATATTTTTACTCTATTTTTTTCATATAATAAATATCTTTCACAACTACCTTAATTAATTTGATAAATATTAGAATCAAAACTTGCATTTTGAGACAACTTATTTTTTTCTCAACTTTAGCTTGTGTGTTACTTGTACGAGGAAACACAACCTAAAGAAAAGTAAGAGTAAAATAAAGTAGAAGCAAATGAAGCAAAAGATAAACCAAAAAAAGATAGGAAAGAGCATGATCCTATCTAAAAGAGAATAGATCAACGGTGCACAACAAAGATACACAAAGCTTGTAATAACAATGGTGGAGGCACAAAGAAGATGAAGAGAAACTTGCAATAATAATGGCGAAGGTATATATAGAAAAGGAAAATTATATCAGCGGGGAAAGAAAATGATGAGAATTATACAAGGGATTAGTATGAACATAAATTACGATAAACAATAATGTATACAATTGTCATTATAAGACAATAATTATATTTAAAACTGTTATCCTAAGTTTTAGTGGCAACAGTTGTTTATAATGTTGTCAAAAAGATGTCAGTATTTTTATTTTGTGGATAAATTCCCAAATAATTAAAATCAGAAGACATCGTTAATTACATATTTGAAATCTAATAAATTAATATTTGATTAAAATAAAAAATATGTATTATATTTATTGATGCTATAATTATTTTATTTGATTCCTTTTAGTTTACAATATATACGAAGTATTAACCTTTGTGAATTTTTTGACTATTTATATAGATATATTTAGATGCATTAATATTAAAAAAATAATTTGCAGTTGACTCCTGAAGAATTTGAGAATCCAAGTTGTTAGGATAAGGTTTTTTAGTGAACAGTGAGGTTTTGACATCTGGCGTGTGGGTGACTTTTCCTGACGTGGCTGCCTCATCTACTAACTCACAAATAATCGCAGTTATTGAACAAAACAAATCAAAGACTGATCATGATTTTATCTTAATAATAACACACCGTATTCTTAAATATTTTTATTAAATTTATTTTTCAGTATCATTAAATATAAATAAACCTAAAAATTACGTCGCATGTAACATATCTACTATAATAAAAAAACAAATATTTCAGTAATGTTTTAAAAACGTTATATTTTATCAGAGTCCCTTAAATTTGTTTAGTTCTTTTACGAGTTAAGTAACATTACTTTAGTAAATAAAGTTTTACCTACATTATCACACTTCTTTAGCAATATATAGAAGTAACTTAATTAAGAAATGTGATTAAGGATGCTCCATGAGCACTAAACTATTTTATATTTGTAATTAGGAGGGGCAGATTGGTGATTAAGGTGTGATTAAGGAAAAAGATGAAGATTGATAATTACAGGCTTGATGGGGTTTACACGAAAATGAAGGAATTGTGGTTGGCAAACTGTTGATAACTGATAAGCCAAAAATGACATGTACCCACCTTTGCTGGCAGATAGGCCACACCCAATCCTATCATGCCAAATACATAACATACCTATAATTTTATATATGCAATACTTCAATTACTCCAACAAGCTTTAGTTCTTATCAATAAAATATACTTAAAAGTTATCTCTATTCATCTTTATGTCCTAAAACTTTACCAGATAAGAATTAAAAAAATAGATTAAGAATAATGTTTATAAAATAGGAAAAGATTAAAATGATACATGCACAAGCTAAAATAGACGGTTTTTCTTTTGTATGAAGACATTTTTTTTTGTATAGAGAGATTTTTTTTTTTTAAATAAATAGTTGGATATATATACTTACGATTTGTGGTTATTTTTTTTTTCAGCAGACTTTTGAAACAAAGGCTTCTTTTAAATTGCATGTAATAAAGCTCAGAGCCAGCGGATAAATTTGATTTAAGTTTGTAATTTAGGGACTAGTTTATATTAATTTATCTCTCATTTAAAACCTGATAGGCTAGTGTATTATAATTTATGACCAACGATCTACTAATATATTTTTTACTTTTAAATATTTTTATTTACACGATTAATTAATTTATAGATTGGCATAGATGTGTAAGTTCATGTATTTTTTGAAAATAACAAGCACACTTCACAAACCAAATCAGGTAAACCAAAAAATTTCTCACTATCTAATCTTGTCATGATTATGAAGACTGCTACTTACAGCACCAATTTAGCACCTCATATTTTTAATTACTTATTTACTTTTTAAAAAGGGAAATTGGTATAATGTGTTACTTGAAACAAATATGGAAAAACTAAGAAAATTTAGGTTGTTCCACACAACGTGTATAGGCTAGTTTTGTCCTTATCACTAGACATAAAGTTATAAATAGTTTGTTTTAATTGTATATTATATATATATATATATATATATATATATATATATATATATATATATATATATATATATTTTGATTCATTAAATATTCAACCAAATTTACTTATTTAAGTTCAAGAATTTTATATTTGTTTATATGATAAGTTCACCTACTTTATAGACTTAACAGATTAAGAGTTAATGAATAACTCCTTATACATACATGAATGATAAAAAATATCAGTTTTAAATAAATAAATATATAATTATTAAATTATGTCTAAAAAAATTCATTACTTAAAAAAAATACTCTTTATTTTTTTCACCTTGTCTTTTAATATGAATATTATATTAATAGGTTTTATTATTAGCATAGCTATGGTTAAATAAGTTAAACCACAATTTTGAATTTAGTACTTTTGAAATAAATGAATCTAATTTTCTTAAAATCCAAATTTGAATTCAATCTCAATTCCTTTTATCTCATTTGCAGCCAATAAATCTCAATATCTTCAACAAGTTATTAGGTTCCAACCCAGTAAAAATGAATATATACATACATACATATATATATGAGAAAAATCTTATTAAAAGTAATCAATCTCCAACAAAAAGTCATCTACTGGTTATATATTCCAGAAAAATATCAATCTTGCTATCTCCTTAGATAGAAAAAGGTTTCTTAGTAACACAATTTATACATAGAATATCTCAAAGTATTGTACAAATCCTTGGGCTTAGCCATCAGCAGAAAAACCTTATTGAAACCACATATATTGCTCAGTTAGCAACACATTCTTATATGTGATTTTACCCCTAAATCCAAATAAGTAGATTCTATTCACAAAGATGAGATGGTTCTTAATTAGAGATATCATATGCACATAAGAAGGAGGGAGAGAAGGAAGATGGTAAGAGAACCAACGAGAAAGACAAGGCCAACTGCACTACATGCCAAACCTATAATCTCAGCAGATTGTGATATCATAGAATCTTTCTTGTAATTATGGTCATAACCATGCTTGTAATTCCACCCAACTCTGTGTATCAGCTCTCTCTGTCGCACTTGTTCAATTCTTTCCCTTAGAATTCTCAGGTTTGAATCAACAATGCTCGCTCGCTTCTCTGCCAACAAAAACAACAATATATGGTAAAAAATTAATCAAAAAACTGCACTATAGTACAATAACTGTAACAACCATGATTTTGGGACAGTGAAAAGGCTGAAATCACATAGAAAGAATAGAAAGATAAGGATATTATTGGTTGAGAAAAACACAAACAACTACAAGATAGTTTTGTGCAGCTAAAGAAATTGAGCAATTCATGAGTACATGAAAGTCATCTTGCAGTGCACACTGAATAATGTTCTTAATCTCTATTACCATTGTCACTAAACATTTGGCATCTTATTTTGGGGTATTTGATGGGTTTATGGCAGCTAAAAGCATGGTTTAAGGTGCAGAAAGATGACAGAGAGTAACTCATGAGGTTGGATTGAGTTTCTCTTGTGTGATTCTTGTGATTTATAAAGGGCCATGTACCTGCCTCGAAAATAAACCTGATTGACACAATATTAGTGAAAGTAGCCACATAGAATAACAATTTATTTGAAAATGTATGATTCTCTTTCAGCTACCAGCATGACGTGCCTTTGATTAAACATTAAAATAACAAATTAAGAAAGAAAAGAAGAAAGTAGCAGGACATGTGTGTTCTTGAGAGGACTTACACTTGGCAACATGTTGATAAATGTTTTGCATTATAGGCTAAGATCCTGCACAGAAACAGATCACTGAGATGAGATTTGGTATATATATATATATATATATATATATATATATATATATAGCATCACATGAGTACTCATGTGTTTGATGCGTGCTACATGTCAATGTCGCTTTTGTTTAGGTAATGCGAAAGTATATAATAAATTAATAACATGTGTCTAGGGCTTAACTATTTTATTTGTATGTCACGTCAGTTCAAAATTTAAAAGTGTTAATTTATTGTGTTGTTTGCTTGAAACTTTGATTCGTAAGTATCTAGTTGTCATAGTTTTCTCTTTCTCTTGAAAAATGTATGCATCTCAAATGTTAGTATAATAAAAGGCTATAATTAAGATTTATTTTTTAATCTTTGTCCTTGAATATATATCAAGGAAAATTAAAATTAGTTATCTTTGTTAATTGTATATACACCACTCCAAAATAATTTTTTTAGATTAATTATTTTGAACATTTAATATATATATATATATATATATATATATATATATATATATATATATATATAATAAGCTGATACAAATGTTACTTATATAGAAAATAAGACAATTTCAACGTCATTTAATATCAATTATGAAGTGGAATGGGACTAAAAGTGACATGGAACATTTAAAAAAAATATTCACATCTCAAAATCTAAACGACAATAAACAATGATCGAATTAAAGAGGAGGCAATTCAGAGTGAAAAACAAGAATAGTAAAAGTGAGAGAGAAAAGAATGTTCACGAAAATGTGAAAATGACAAGGAGAAAAGAAACAAAAATAAACAATAAAAAATCATGTGACTTCATGAATTGATTTAAAGAAATAACATTAATACATACTACATTCGTTTTAATATTAACTTAAACAATATAAAACTTCGAATTTTTTTTATTAACTATAGCCATAATATACTGTAAAGTTATGTGTCAATTTATCTATGATAAAGGTTCTCGTATCAATGTCCACTTTGCATGACTCACATATCACTAAAAAAAATTAACTTTAGTCACATTATTCAAAAAAATATCATGTCTAAAATATTTTCCAGTATATGCCTTCTACCAAGTATAAAGTTATTTTATTTCTGTTCAGCGATATTGTGAGTTAATACCCCTTTTAGCAAGTATATATATATATATATATATATATATATATATATATATATATATATTTATAGAATTATGTTATTTTTTCTGATAAAAAATATAAGGGAAAATAAATTTAAATATTACAAATTTCATATATACATAAATATTATAATTAATTTTAATTTTTATTTTATTAAAAAATAAAACTGTCAAACGAGATATATGTTCTGGTATCTCACTATTTTATATAAACCCTATGTAGTTGTATTAATATAAAAGAAAAAGAAAAAAGACACCCAAGTAGATATATATCCAAAATCTAAAAAATTAGAGACACGACATTAATGAACTTATAACCTTGTTAATATATGAATATGAAATATGAATACAAAACAAAATAATTTTAGTTAGATGAAGAAAGTGATCTAATGCTAAAGAGTTATATTACACTTTTTTCAAGTGGACGTGTATCCCAGAAATATTATCTGAATTTTATTCTCAAAAATTGAATTCAAATCTGTTCCAAGATTCATCTTTGGGCTAGTGTTACATTTTACGTATCATCTTCACAAAATGCAATCAATGTGTTAGAAAGTTTTCTTAATGAGAGAATCAGAACAAGGGTTATTTTGAGGAAAGATCATTGCATCAAACTCCTTTCGTGCCAATTTTAATTATCTCAACATTTTAATTTATAATTTCCCGCCATAAATTTCATAATAAAGTGTTTGATTATGAAGTTGGATTAAGTTTTAACTCATTTTTAAATAATTTACCTTAAATTTTTGAACAACATATTATTTTTAATTGTAAAAATAATTATTCAATTTTTCACGTCATAAAAACTCATTGAAATTCTCCTATCTCATTACTAGTATTCTTGTCATTATAATATATTGCTAGATTATTTCACCATAATTATAATCAATTATTAGTATTACTAGTTATTTATCGTCATAATCATGCACTATTTTATATTGTTATTACCAATAATAATTATAATAATATTTAAACCCTATCAATCTCTAAATTACAGTATTTTTCTTTGTGGTGACTACTGTTGCTTATTCTAAATCGATCAACACTGAAAATAAATAAATAAACAAATATATATATATATATATATATATATATATATATATATATATATAT
>Ga0209489_102288_pt1 | contig 39043 bp, 23 predicted proteins | sample SiratrowhiteBW_FD_187527 | JGI IMG/M metagenome (GOLD analysis project Ga0209489, IMG submission 187527) | Root nodule microbial communities of legume samples collected from California, USA - Siratro white BW (SPAdes) (version 2) | ecosystem: Host-associated > Plants > Roots > Nodule | place...
ATATATATATATATATATATATATATATATATATATATATATATATATATTGATATTTATTTTTCAATGAATTATGTTAAGTGTTTAGTTATTCTTTTTAAGTGATACCTCAAAGATAAGACTCTATATTTATTTTTCTATTTTATTCTTTGGTTATTATTTTTTCTTATTTTGATTCGTAACAAAAAATCATCATTTTCATTCTTAATAAAAAAATTGTTTCTCTTTTAAGACTTATTATATTGACGTCTTTTAAATTGAATAATGACTTTTAAGTAATAATGTCAAATAGAATTTATATGTGTATTTTTTTTTAAACACTATTTAGAAAAAATGATGGTAATATTATATATATATATATATATATATATTTTGTTTCTTGTTAGGGTTTTGTAAGATTGAGTTAGAGTTAAAGTTGAACTTATCAGACTACTCGCTATCGGGTCGTTATCGAACTACCTTTATATATAAGTTTTATGCTTAAGTTAAGGAGTTTCGCTATAAAATGTGTGTTAGAAATTTCACATCGACTAGAAAATAAAGTCTTTCAATAATTATAAGTAGAAACAAACCTCACTTTCCAAATCTTTTTATAAGATTGAGTTTAATTTTAAAGTTAATTGAGATAAAAAAATAATAAAAAGTTACTCATTAAACTAAAAGTTATTGGAAGAAAAACACAAAAAAAGGTAAAAATATATTTTATATTCTACTTAATAAATTAATATTATTTTAATAACAAATATATATGCATACATATCCTTCTTCTCGTACCCAAATCCTATCTATACGGGTCTGTCAAAGTCCAAACAAGAACAATAAATACATGCTAAATATGAATTTGTGATTTTTATAAATATTTGGTTGGTAGAGAAATATTGTTATGAATATTTTATTCAAAATTATATAGATCAAATAATAATATGTTATTTTTTTTAACTTACCATTACCGTAAATGATTAGTAAACTAATATGGCATTTTAAAAATACAACTCATGATCATAAATAAATTTCTATATATGTGCATCGTTATTGTAGGAAATCTAACTGAAATTTATTACAGGGTGCTGTTCTTTAAATGATAAAGTAAATTTTAAAAATATACTTTTTCAATCTCATATTTAGAATTGTAAAAACATACCCTACCTTATAAAGTAGGTTGATTTGAAAATTTTATAAAATAATAATGCTAAGTCATAAAAATATTTGACCTACTCTAAATTAGGTGGTCTTTGACTTAAGTTGTTCAATGTATACTGATATGGATTTATATGAGTATGATCTAGTGTTAATGGGTGTACTGATTTAAAAAAAAAAACAAATATAACTATATTTAAAAAATAAAAGCAATATTTATTAAATATGTATTATAATTTATTAAATATATATCATATCACTTAATCTAAAAATAAAAATTAGTTTCATAAACGTGACTTGGACTTTAAAAGATACATATTATTTATTTAATAATTTTAAAAATAAACCTGGTCAAAATAGTATGTTGAAACACCATTTGATCAAGATAAACTTATAAAATCTCATTTGACACTCAGTTGATATAAATGACCAATTTTTATACTTTGATCATTAGAATATTTTGGCAAATATAAGTTGAGGTGTAAATATTATTCATTTATATATTACAATAATAATTTATTTAGTGAAACTAATTAATTGATTGACAATTATTCATAACCAAATGAAGTATTTGTTAATAGAAGAATCAGTATAAACATGTAATATTAATCTTTCTTTCCTTTGTTTATTTAGATTAATTGTATATTATTTAAAATTAATTACATTAGAAAGAGAGATTTGCGAACCCGAACCTTAACACTTATGGGTAAGTTTCGGATCCGGAAAACCCGAACCGAACCTGACTGTTATAGATCCGAGAATCAGAGTCAGGGTGCGATGTTCTGCGCTGCAGCTCAACTTGTGCCAGTGTGTTTTCTGCGCATTTGTCTGTGGATTTTTGTTTTTTTTTTTAATTGAAGATTTTTCTTTGTGTTTCTCACTGAATCTGCATCTAACGAGATCTTTTACAGGGTGCGTCTTTTTATCTCTTTTTACCCTAACTTTCCGTTCTATCCTAAAATCTATTCCGTTTCTTCATGGCAATTATTCAACTCTTCGTTCATTTATTAGCATGGGTTTCTTTCATATGGCCACCTGGAATTGCCGATTCAGTTTCAACTCCGGTTAGTAAAATACCCTTTCTTCATAAATGATTTTCCTCTGTCTTTAATGAAATAATTGTCTGTTTTGTTTTCTTGTAATTTTACCAAATTATTTCTTGTGTTTTCAGGTGGATTCTCCACATGCCAAACAATTTTCTCCCGTCGATGAATTTCTGATGCAGCTCTATTATGACAGATACACCGATTTACAAGATTCCGATTTCGAAAACTTTGTGTCTCAAAAAGTCACTTCTGGTTTGTGTGAAGTGCTTCCAGAGAACCGTGATGTTGTATGGAGATTGTCAGATCTAAAGCGCAATCTTACTGGTGAAGGTTCTCATCGTAGTTTATCTACATTGATCAAATTTCAGAGCCAGCAGTTAAAGTCTTTGTCTGAACTGTTAAGCTACTCTTGTGAATTCATAATTATTGAAAGACTTCCTTCTGGAGTTTTTGCTGATCCATTTGAGTTACAACATCTTGTTGAGCGTGGTGGTAATTACTCTACACCTGCTTCATATTTATAGAGAAAAATGTAATAAAATTCCATATTTTTAATTTTAGGAGTATTTCCTTGTTTATTTTGATTGCAGTGTTCAGTGATATAGCTGTCTTTGGTGATACAAATCTGGAGCTGCCTTCATTCTTGTCCAATCGTTCTGCTGTTGAAATTCACTTACCTGTAGACCCAAATATGTTGCAAGATCCAACTGAGATCAAGACTCGGCTTCCATTGCATGCTCGATATCAAGTAAGATTATTCTGGTTCAATTACTTCGTTACCATATTCAGCTAAGCTTGTCCTTTAATGTTCTGCAAAAGAAGTAGCAAATTATGAAGGAATTGTCAGTGTTTCACCATCATAATTGCTTCAACTAGAGATGCAAATGATGATTATAAACAAGTTGAAGCAACATCACTGAGGCTGATTACTTTTTATTTACCATTGGTGCTAATGTTGTAAAACTATGTTAGCAATACTAATTTGTTCCTCTGCAAGAGTAAGATACTGTATCAGTAATAGTAACACAGTTTAAATCTCTCCTTTCAAGACACTCTTTCTGGTTGTTTGAAATTTACTTGAGTTCTGTTGGTTTGAGAATGAGCCCACCAAAAAAAGGAGGAATGAGGCTGTGTATATTTAGTTATAGTCACAGAACTTTACTTGATAGGGGAGAATATATTGGAAAGAAAATGTTGGAGAGTGTATCAGTACCATTTGTCATGCTAGTGTTATTAGTATTACACATCCTTTAACAGGTACACTATAGTCTATGACACTGCCTCAACTAAGTCATTTTTCTCTCTTTTTGCAGTCTCTGAATGAAAGTGGGTATTCAACTGTTGAATTTGGTGCACCAGATTTGTTAGTGCGCTGCAGCAAAAAGGAGAAGGGGGAAAATCACTACTGCTTCTTCAAAGTGGAAAAAGGTGATGCTAATGTGTACGACAGTCGTATTGTTTGGAGAATTCCTTCTGGAATAAAGGCGCATGTTGATCTTGTTTCTACTGTTACATTTACGGCAGCTCTGTTATCAACTCTTGCAATAGTTGCTGCATCATTATATTATTCCAATAGCTGATTCAGAAAAGATTTAAGAAAATTGCATGGGAATATTGATTTGAAGAAAAGAAGAGATGCATGACCAGGAATTTTAGCATAGAAATGGGGCAGGGGGGTCCAAATGTTAAGCATAGAGAGCTAAAAACAATTAATAACAAAAGTTAAAAAAATTGAAATTATAAAATAGTACGTCGTTCACTCATATCATAACAGACTTTGCATCAAAATTTTCCGCAGAATTGTAAGGAAGCACATTGCCCCGTAAGTTCGTCTCTGAAAAGGGGAGGAGTTAACGTGTATTAAGTATTTTGTTTGGTTAAAAATAGAAGAAGGAGCTACAAAAGAGTAGAGGAAGAATTTTTAAAGTAAATTTATGTTATACTTTCATTTTTCCTCTCCTCGATCATCTAACTGTTTAGATGAATCATGCAATCGATCTTAAGAATTGTAAAAATGTCAGAGGGAACTTATGAAAAGTGTTTGATATAATATTTTAACTTTTTCTTAAAAACTGAGAATTAACTTTAAGTATTTGTTTTTTAATTTAAATATAAAGTTTTTATTGTTGATAATTTTTCATGTATGTTGTTGAAACTTAACATAAGTGTTATAACATATTTGATTTGAAACTTTCCGTACACTTTCAATCATAACAACATATAAAAGTGTTGTCCTTTTGGTTATATTAATGTGTATTTGGATGAACTGATTATCTCACCTACATTTTTGGTACGTGTTGGATAAAATTTAATTATGAGACCTACATCATATAAATACTCCTTTGTAATTCTCATATTTTGGTCACGTTTTGTCTTTAAGGCTTGAAAGAAACAGACAAAACTGTCCCTACCTACATGACACAAACCAAATTTCAAACTATATTAGTTGAGGTATTTATACTAGTATTACAATTTTTCATTCAGTGATAAATTCATAAATGTGAGATGATAAAGTTCTTGATTGATTTAGGATTATTAAAATATATAATTAAACTGAAATATTCCAAGTAAATCCTATACCTATGTATATAATAATTTATTTAAATAAACTAAACTAAATTAAATTATTTGAAATATATTAATTATTTCAATTAAACATTCTATTTTTAAGTATATATTTAATGTTATAAAATATGGTCCAAATTAATTTTAACATTTTTTAACAGTTAAATGTTTGAAAACTAAATTAATAATTCAGTGTATTTTTTCTATAAAATTCAACTCAGTTAAATATAAATATTTTTTCGTTTAATATTTTTTAACAACCTTGTTAGTAAATTATCATGTATATCCTTTAATTAAGTAATCTAAGAATTAATATTGGGAAAAATAGAATAATTCATATTGTTATAAGAAAAGGATAGATACTATGAAGATAGAATAATTCATATCTGAAAAAGGAAATATACTTCATTTAGAGATATTTCGTTCTTCGTTGTAAATTCTTTATTATGAACCTATATGTCAAATTTTTATAAACAAAATATTTACAAACATATTAAAATTACCTGTTTTTGTTAATAATTATGTTTTTTTTATGAAAATATTTACAAATATGTTTGTTCCTAAGACATTAGAAAGGAAAAAAAAAATGTTAATGACAAACTTCCTCATAAGATTAATCCTAAACAAGTACTCAAAAGAACCATTGAATCAAATGCAAAACCAAAGAACAATCATGTCCAATTGTTAGAAACTTTTGGTGGTTATTCGCATTTGTAAAATAATCTTTATTCATGTACAGCTTTTGTTATTGAATTAATTTAAGAACTATAGTGTTTTAGCGTGCATATAGTCTTTCTAACGTTCTTATAAATTTGTTGCACATTTTTAAATTAAAGAATGAGAAAAAAAAAATATTACTACCACACTAAACAACACCAACAACCAATATTACCATGCTTACATCACTAACGAAAAACTACAAAACTATCATTACAAGACCCAAACCTTCATCCTCATATTAATTATTATATATGCAGGAAATTAGCTATAATGTGAGAGCACGTGATTTCATTAAGTTTCGTAAAGACAAGTTGTACATCCATTTCAACTAGTAAAATTCAAAGTATGTTTTTTTTATCATTATAAAGTTATAATTTTTTATTTAGATTTTTCCATAAAGTAATTTTAGTATATTTTAATCCTTCAAATTACAAACATGTCATTATTATGGATTTAACATTCTTTAATAATTTTAGGATATAATATTTTTTCTTAAAAAGTATAAATCTATTTTTTATTTAAAATTTGGAAGTTCTTCAAAATTATAAATATAAGATTATTATTGACCAAATTGAAGTTTGTTCATGACTTAATATTTAATTTATTATCCATCTAATATGACTGAGTTGTTTTAGTATAGTTGCTCATATATATAATTATTGATCTATTTAATATAACGAATTATGTATTCTATTTAACATAGTTTTTACTTAACATAATCAACCATTCATTTAATATATTTGATTTACATATACAAAATCGATTAAATATTAAAAGTATGGAAAACGGACATTTATAATTTGTTTTATAAGTAAAAATACGTCAACACAATGGAGAACCTAAGGCATATTAAAAATGAAGAAAACAAAATGCAAACATTTTAATTTTAATTTTATAAGGAGAAAAGACATATTTTATCCTATTCTCACTCGAATCTGAATTTTCTAAACTTAATTGTGATTCTAACCGTAGACAATGCCAAAACCGAAATAAAAAAAAAAAAAAAAAAAAGCGAAAGGGGATTAAAAGAGAAAGAAGAAAGCCTGCCCATGGCACGGCAATGACCAGAAGAACAGCAACAATGTTGCTGCGTGGTTAGCAGTGAGAGAAACAGAATCGAATGCGACACCTCTCTCGCGTCGGGATCAATTCCCTTCCTTCGCCCTTCCAATTTATTTTCCCTTCAAATCGTGATGGAAGCGTTGATAGAGTTATGCGACCTCATTGCGCAGAATCCCTCGCAATTCTCCGAAAAGCTCTCTTGGATATGCAGTAAATGCCCTCCGCCGGAGTACCTATCGGCGGGATCTCCTAGGGTTTCGCGTTCTCAGCTCAATGCCGTCCTCGCCGTTTCGCGCTTCCTCTCCAAGTGCCCCGATTCTGCCGATCTGCGCCCCAAGTCTGTCGTCCTCGAGTTCCTACGCTCTGTTCCGCATTCCTTCACTCAGTCCTTCTGGCCGCACCCTTTCAACGCCGATTCCGTCGCCTCCTTCTTCCTCGATTTCACCGGCTACGTCTCCAAGGCCGCGCTAGAGTCGCCGGATTTTACCGACGAGCTCGCCGGCTTCGCCGGCGAAGTAATCATTTCCGCGATCGGGGAACCGCGCTCCAGCATTGCTAGGGCTTTCTTGGCCGGTGTGGCGCAGAACTATATCCCAATTTCGTCGTCCGATTCCAACAAATTGGTGACCTGTTTAATCGATCAATTCTCCACGCATACTGCTGCTGTTCCGGCCACTCCCAGGGAACTGCTTGTTGCGGAAATTTCCTCGGCTCAGAGCTCGCCTATCAGTGTGAACCACCAAACCCCGGCAAATTATAATGACAGTCCCGGGAATGAGAATACTTCGGGTTCCTCGAGCAGTGTGGCTTCTAAGGCTGCGGATGATGCTAGCACGGCGTCCTCGAGAGGGGCGGTGAACGGCCCCCACCATGTTTATAGGTCCAGTGCTGATCAATTGGCTCTGAATTTGGGTTTAAATGATGGTACACTTGGACCAGTCTCGTCTAGCCAGCAAGTGGCTTCCTTCGAGGAAGAGTCTGTGGAGTTCTTGGAGAGGCAGGAGATAGCTTTTAAGTTGATTGCTCATGTGTTGGAAAATGTCCACATTGAGTCTGGACTTTTGGAGCAGGTTAGGTTAATTGGGAAGAAGCAGATACAGTCCATGTCTGTTTTTCTGAAGGTATAAATATGTTTGTATAATTCCCTCTTTGGTCACTTTATTTGTTATGTTTATGTGAATTAGCGAGTATCTTTCTTTCCTCACTGTGCGGATGATAGTTGAGATTCAGGTTAAGAGTAGTGTTAGCAACGCATTTTCTAACACACCTTTTTGCTGAAGGTTAACATTTATTGGAAATTGCAACATTATGAATGAGAGATTAAATAAGGAGTGAGACCGACAAAATTTTATGAGTTCCAATAAAATTCAGCCAACAGTAGAAACTGTTTACAAGAATGTGTTTCTTGCATTTCTATTTAGGTTAATCTTAAGAACGAGGCCTGTTTCGTGTTTGTATTTTCTTGCAGATTCGGAAGAGGGATTGGCATGAGCAGGGCTCGCTTTTAAAAGCGAGGATTAATACGAAACTTTCAGTTTATAGAGCTGCAGTGAACCTGAAAATTAAGAGCCTCTCAGCACTGGATTCCGATTCAAGGTCTGTTAAGAGGCTGGTTTATGAGGCAGTTGCAATTTTAATAGATGCTGCCGAGGCATGCTTACTCTCTGGATGGCGTAAGTTGAGATCGTGTGAAGAGCTCTTCGATGCATTGCTTCTAGGGGTCGGACAAATTGCTATTGCTCGAGGAGGACAGCCGCTGCGCATTTTGCTCATTCGCCTAAAGCCAATTGTTCTCAACGTTTGTGCTCAGGTATGCTTTGTTACTTTTTAATATTATATTTCCAATTGATGATTTCTTTTCAAATTACATTACAATTGATATTTTCTAAAATTTCAAAATATTTTTGTGACAGCCTGATACATGGAGTAACAACCAGGGGAACATGTTTGAGAGTGTCACAAAGGCCAGCTGTAAGATTATTGAATCATGCTGGGATAAGGAGCGAGCCCCTGTAGACACATACATAATGGGATTAGCGACAAGCATACGTGAACGGAATGATTATGAAGAGCAGGTACACTAGCTAATTGTCGCATGCCCATAATGCAGAAACTGGTGATAAATACTAGTAAATGTATATCTGGTTGAGGCAGCATTTTACCGTGTTATTTGTTTTGATTTTGTGTGTTTGTATACAAAAGATATCATGTCAGTACATTCAGACGTGATGCATGTTAATTTTGTATTTCATACATTCCCAAATATTGTTTTACTGATTTCACAAATTCAGCGACCAGTCACTTATATCTCCAGTTGCATCTGTAATTTTATCAATTCATATGGCTAGTAGGTTTTTCCTGTTTCATGATGGGATCTTCAGTTATTGACGTCCTTTCAATTTTAAGCATGTTAATTTAATGTATCTGGTCAGGGGTTAAGTGATTTGAATGCTTACGGAATTTTTTTTTGCCACTAGGACAACCAAGAGAAACCTGCAGTACCTTTTGTACAGCTTAATATTATACGCCTGTTCGCTGAGCTGAGTGTTGCAGTCAACAAGTCTGAGTTGGTAGATGTGATATTACCTCTTTTTATTGAAAGCCTAGAAGAGGGTGATGCTTCAACACCTAGTTTGTTGAGACTCCGAGTATGGAACTTTGTCTTCAGAGCATGTATTTTTAAATTGATGTGAAAATTGTCTACTTATTTTATGACCTCCCTTTTGTTCATTTATCTGTCTTCTTATCTTGTATTATGAATCTTACATTTTTGTATTGTGATCCATACAGCTTCTTGATGCTGTGTCTCGAATGGCCAGTTTAGGTTTTGACAAATCTTACCGTGAAACAGTTGTTTTGATGACTAGAAGTTACTTGAACAAACTTTCAAATGTAGGATCAGCTGAAAGCAAAACAGAGGCTGCTGAAGCCACAACCGAGCGTGTTGAGGTATGTAATGTATCTAAAAATTTCAATAACACATTAGATTTGGTTTGTTTGGTGTATACTAACAAATGGATTCTCACTAGTTGAATTACATTTTAGACTCTACCTGCAGGATTTCTGGTTATTGCTAGTGGTCTTACTAGTGATAGATTGCGCTCAGATTTTCGTCATCGATTGCTCTCCCTATGCTCAGATGTTGGTTTAGCTGCAGAGGCTAAAAGTGGAAGGTATACCTGTTTTGCTATGCTAAACACTTAGACATAACAATATTCTAATAATATTTAATATTTTGATTAAAATTTGGATAGGCTTAAATTAAACTTTATTTACATGATGAATTATGCTTTCTGAAGATTTCACATCTGATGCTTACTCACTGCAGGAGTGGAGCAGATTTCCTGGGTCCGCTGCTCCCTGCTGTTGCTGCGATTTGTTCTGATTTTGATCCTACTTTAAATGCGGAGCCATCACTTCTAAAACTATTTCGCAACCTATGGTTCTATATTGCTCTTTTTGGCCTAGCACCGCCAATACAGAAGACTCCAGTGACTACAAAGTCAGTTTCTACAACACTTAACAGTGTGGGAAGCACCGGTGCAATTTCCCTTCAAGCTGTAAATGGACCATATATGTGGAATGTGGAGTGGTCTTCTGCTGTTCAACGAATTTCTCAGGGGACTCCTCCACTTGTAAGTTGATCCTTGAAGGTCTTCAATTCTTTTGGTAAACAACTCCGTTGATAATCTTTTGCTGTGTATGTTTATAGTTTTTATCAGTGTAGTTAGAATAGTGCGATTCAAATCTTGGTTCGTTACAAAATTCTTCCTCCATGATACATATCATTTGATGAATCACTTTCTGGCCTGAATTGTAACATGAATCGGATCTGCATCGTGTGATTTGCGATTTAGTTTCCATTACAGACGATTTGTGAGGAAGGACAAAAAGAAATGAAAAATCAGGAAGAAACACATAAACACAGAGACGAAACTCAGCGAAGACGAAGTTCCGTAGAAAAGAAAAATAGTGGAGAAGATGAGCATAAGAGAATAGGACCAAGATGAACTCGAGAGAAGATGAATGGAGAAGGGAGAAGATGAACAAGGGAGAAGATGAAGAGAGAAGAGGGAAGATCAACTGTTTGAGAGAGAGAGTTGTGAATAGGTTTTTGGACTTTAGAGTAATATTTTAAAATGTAAAATGCTTTTTCAACTATTTTTTAAAACTTTTTATAATGTAACATTGGGAAATTTGTTGCTTTGCCTTGTTATGTGTTTCATTATTATCAAGAAGGAGTGCAGTACTGTTTACTTTTTTTCCCATGCTTGTCTAAATTATTATGAATTCGATAACTTTCTCTTTCACCCAAAAATTAAATTTTCTGTGCACTGGACTGAATCTTAATATTATATCATCCTGTTTCTGCCCAGGTTGTTAGCTCTGTGAAATGGCTTGAGGACGAGTTAGAATTGAATGCTTTGCACAACCCAGGTAGCCGTCAAGGCAGTGGCAATGAGAAAGCTGCTCTTTCACAAAGAGCTGCTCTTTCTGCAGCTTTGGGAGGGAGAGTTGATGTCACTGCAATGACCACAATCTCAGGTGGATTGCACTTGCTTTATAATTCATTAATTCTTAGTATAGGAATTGTCAAAACCTTCAGCTTTATAGACAGGTGCTGCATCCCTTGTCAGGCTAAGCGGACCCTTTATTTGTTTAGCACTCCTTTTCATGTTTTACACATTGCTGTTGGAAACAATTCATTGTAAATTCAGGGTGATATTTGATAAGGAGAACTGTACACATAAACGATTGGATCCCAATAATATATCACATGAGTGTTTGAACATGTTGGCATGTCTTAGAGTGGCATTTTTGATGTCTTAGAAAACATTAAAATTAGTTATTCTTAGAGATTACATTAACTAGAAATAATGTCAATTCATAGAACATAAGTGAGTGTAAATCTCATTTTATAAGTTAGTTTTGCAAGGTTGAGTTAGGTTTAAAGTCTAAATCTTAAAATGGTATCAGAGTCTATCCTAACAAGGTTTGATGGACCTATCGTACCATCTGTTATTGGACCGCTATTGGATCACTTATAAATATCTAGTCCCATATATGAGATGTACATGCCTTAACATGAGTGACATGTGTTAGAGATCCTACGTCAATTAAAGATAAGGTCAATTTGTAATATATAAGTGTGTGCGAACCTCACTTTATAAGTCGATTTTGTAAGGTTAAGTTTAAAATATACTTTTTAATAATTATTATTTCTTCTATGACATGTTTTGTGATTAGCTTCATGCTATATAGAAGTATGAACTTGTCTATTATTTTTTTGTGACGTGAATCCACCTTTCAAGGTTAATTTGATTTAATCATTTACATATTGATTATACCTAGAACTTATTCGTAGCCTTGTTCTATTGAGTGTTGCAAGCAACGAAAAGTTTTGTTTGCCTCTGCTTTACATTTTTAAATTCTCATGTCCAACTTTTTGCAGCATGGTTAGTTTTTACACTATTTTAGCCTGTGAAATTGGAAAATTGAATTTATAATAAGGTTTTTTGTTTTCTATTTAGATTGGAGTGTACACCCTTCTCTCTCCTTGACTTTTATATATTCATTTTTGTACAACCCTCATTCTATCATGACTATTGTGGTGCATTACTTATGTTAATTTGTTTTGCAGGAGTGAAGGCAACTTACCTTCTTGCTGTAGCTTTTCTTGAGATCATCCGCTTCAGCAGCAATGGTGGAATCCTAAATGGTGGCACCACTATTGATGCTGCAAGAAGTGCCTTTACTTGTGTGTTTGAGTATCTCAAGACTCCAAATTTAATGCCAGCTGTCTTCCAGTGTTTAACAGCAATTGTCCACAGGGCTTTTGAAACAGCTGTGTTGTGGCTGGTAGGCATTTGTTTAACTTTTGACCTCATTTATTGCTAATATTTACCATTATGTGTACTCGTCTTGAGGCCCCGTAAATCTCAACCCATGAAGCTGGGACATGTTTACTTAGTGATAAGCAGTTACTGTCTAAATTGAGCTAGCAATTGGTTACTAACTTACTATTCATCCCAAAGGTTTACGGTGGTATGAAAAATGGCTAAGTATGTATAGCAAGTCTATATTCTCCATTTATTGTTTGAAGCAAGTTACTTTTGCTGCACCGATTGTTTTATATTTATGAATACAATTTCATAATTTTTTGTCAAGTAGCATCCAGAAGTTTGTCCAGAACTGTCCCATAAATATCTAAAATGTCACCTGATTTTTTTCTTGTGGAGGACTGAAGTGGTGATAAAGAGGATGAATATATATGTTGGAAGTGAGAGACTGTTGGAAGGCTATCTTAATTGTGATCACCTCCGGCCTGTCTTAATTGCAACCTAGAGATTGAGTGAAGTGGGCTGTCCTTATCTTACAAGTTGGTTTTATGGGATTGAATTGGACTCTAAGCCCAAAAGGCCCAAAATGTTTACTCTTTAAATAATTAACATCTGCATTTGCTTATTTTTATTTCTGAAATTGAACTCCTTCAGAAAAAAACTTGAAGATTGTTATAGTTGTATACTGTATTGACAAATTCAATGGGTTCATGCCCAGTTAAGTGATTATGAATTTTTAGGCTGCAATGTAGATTAGGTTTATATGACGTATTATGGTTGTGATTAGCTATGTATTGGTGCTCTCATTTACGTCGTGTTTATGCTTTTTGGGGTTAAAGACTGATTTTTGTGTTCTTTGCTGTGTCTTTGACTATATATGGATTATGGACGCAACTGATTGGTCTGGCTTCAGGAAGATCGAGTGTCTGAAATAGGGCAGGAAGCTGAGACCCGAGATTCAATACTTACAATGCATACCTGTTTTCTAATAAAGAGTCTGTCTCAGAGGGAGGATCATATACGAGATATTGCAGAGAACTTGTTGACTCAACTTAGAGAGAAGTTTCCTCAGGTAAATTTTCAACGGTTTGTTATGATTATGGTTCCTTGTATATTTAGTTACTTACCTAATGTGTCTCAATCAATCTTCTTTCTTGACATCTGGAATATATTAAGATTAATGGTATATTTGCAGGTTTTATGGTATTCTTCCTGCATAGACTCTATGCTATTTTCATTTAATGATGACTCTTCTACTTCCATCATCAATGATCCTGCTTGGACAGCAACAGTCCGTAGCTTGTATCAGAGAATTGTTCGAGAATGGATAATTACATCACTTTCAAGTGCTCCATGCACTAGCCAGGGCCTTCTTCAGGTTAGGCTAATCTGTTTCATTGTCAAAAACAAATATTTTAAGTTTTTGTAGTTACCTTGTCATCATCATCATATTCTCCACGATATTGGGAGCATCCTGTGATATGCCGTTTCCTGTATGAACATAATTATAATTTTATTTGAAAATTAAAATTCAAATCCTTGTTTTAAGGATATGTCAAATGCTCGATGATCTTTTGCTTGGGGTTATCATCATTCTCTGCACAAAAAAGTAACATTATAGAAAGATTGGGGTTTGATTTTGTGCTTCTGCTTCTTCTGTTGAAGTTCCTTTCATTTGCTCTCTACTGATTGTACTTAACATCTGATTGTACTTAACTTCCATTCTGAAACTGGTCCAAAAATGTGGTGGTTGCATATATTTTATTGTGCCTAATTTCCTTTCATTTTGATTATTACTTTCTAATGCATATATGTCTGTCCATTTAAATTTTCTATCGGTGACATTGTAATTATATCTTTATTTTTATTAAGTCCTCACTAGTTTCTCTTTGCACTATCTATGTATGTATTCCACATCAGGATAAACTTTGTAAAGCAAATACTTGGCAAAGAGCACATCCCACAATTGATGTTGTTTTACTTTTATCTGAGATAAGAATTGGCACTGGGAAAAATGAATGGCCAATACAAACAGCAAATATTCCTGCAGTAATGGCTGCAGCAGCTGCAGCTTCAGGGGCAAACTTAAAAGCATCGGAGTCTTTTAACTTAGATGTTATCAGTTCTGGTAAGTGTAATCAAGCTGCAGCGACAGTTAAGTGCAACCATGCTGGAGAAATTGCTGGAATGAGAAGGTTGTATAACAGTATTGGTGGATTTCAGTCCAGTACTGCACCTCCTGGTCTTGGGCTTGGAGCTGGGCTTCAGAGAATTATATCGGGAGCTTTTCCTCAGCACCCTCAAGCTGAGGATGACTCTTTTAATGGAATGTTGCTTAATAAGTTTGTGCGTTTACTTCAGCAGTTTGTCAACGTAGCAGAGAAAGGTGGGGAAGTGGTCAGATCTGAATTTCGTGAAACTTGCTCTCAGGCCACTGTGCTCCTTTTGTCAAATTTGGTAAACACATTTCTTGCTAGTATTTTAGTTGGTTATACTAGAAGTTAGAGCTCAGGGAATCTATGTCATACCTTTATCTGAGTTATATTTTTTCTTATGGACAAGAGTTCTGGATCCAAAGCGAACATGGAGGGCTTCTCTCAACTTCTCCGTCTCCTCTGCTGGTGTCCTGCTTACATTTCCACGCATGATGCAATGGAAACTGGTGTTTTCATATGGACATGGTTGGTTTCTGCTGCACCAGAGCTTGGAGCTCTCGTTCTTGCTGAGCTTGTTGATGCATGGTTATGGACAATTGACACCAAGCGGGGTCTTTTTGCCTCTGATACAAGGTTTTCTGGACCTGCTGCAAAACTCAGGCCTCACCTGTCCCCTGGGGAGCCTGAATTGCAGCCTGAGATTAATCCTGTTGAGCAGATAATCGCTCATCGACTTTGGCTTGGATTTCTTATTGATCGTTTTGAGGTTAGGCATTTATTGCTTTGAGGTTACCCTATTTGTTAACGTACATTTTCTCATTTTGCCACTATCTAAATTGTTTTGATATATTTGTGTAAATGTTTATTTTGATCCTAAGTGCCCGGAGTATGTTTTCATATTTTCTATGGCACACAAAAGAAATTCACGACTAACTATTGGGTAAATTGTTTAGTTTGAGGAGCCTAAGATTGACATTTAATCACTGTTTTGCATTGTGATTGTTAATAAATTAATAATTAACTAATTATCAGTTGAAGTTGCTCATTGAAATTGGAAATTCTGTTCTGTTTGGTGCTATATTTAAATTGGCATATTTGAATGTTAAATTGGTTAATATTTGATTTCTCTATCAATCTACTGTATTTATAATGAACAATTATGTTATAGTTGTTTGACACGGATTAATGAATTCAGGAACATATTCATGAACCACCCTTTATTTAAAGATTGATACCCAGTTCTTGATTAGTGGATCATGCTGTCTATTTTTTCGGGTTAAATTGCCACTAAATGTTAGTTTCTAGTGCTTTTACTGTACTTATTGTAACAATTTTTCTAAAACATTCAATATATTGATACACGTCGTGATTGAAGGAGGCATTGGCTTGCCCCTTACGTTGTAAAATACTGAATCTAGTTTCAACCTTAAAATATTGTAATTATTTGCATTGCCTCCCTGAATCATTTTAAATCCTGTATCATGTAGGTAGTTCGACACCAAAGTGTGGAGCAACTCCTGCTCCTTGGTAGGATGCTGCAGGGGACAACGAAGCTTCCCTGGAATTTTTCACACCATCCTGCAGCCACTGGCACTTTTTTCACTCTGATGCTTCTAGGGCTCAAGTACTGCTCTTGCCAGTTTCAGGGAAATCTGCAAAAATTTCATCTGGGGCTTCAGCTGTTGGAAGATCGGATTTATAGGTGAACACACGTGTCTTATAGTTTTCTTTTTGGCATTCTTGGTGAATTTCTCCTAAAATTTTCGTTTTGTTTTTATGTGCGTGTTAAGCCTTCAAGGCTTGAAGTACTATTGTAGAGCATGTAATAGTTGATTTTTCTTTCTGTAACTGACTCTCAGTCAGTTAGGACTTTGTTATAAGTTAGTTAGCATGCTAATTATAGTCTTGTCAGCATCAAGTCAGCCCAGAGTCAGCACTATAGCTAGCTTCCTCAAGACTCTTCTTGGAGTTTCTTCTATAAATTTGTACCATTCATTAGTTGTCAGTAATAATAAAATCCTTGAGGTTTTCTGTTTAGTTTATCTAAATATACAAATTCTATCAGTGCTAACTCCTAGAAGTGCTGGCGATATCACTTTGTTTGCTATTATTTATTCATCAATTTGTTCCCTTTTTCTGCATGAGGCATGTATTTTGTAAGTTCTTAACATAATTCACGAAAGATATAATCATAAATTGTATTCTTTATTCAGTTCCTCTCTTCTTGCATTGTTTTAATTCTCTAATCTTGGTGGGTTGAAACATTTTCTTGAAACTGCACAATTTTGCCTGCTCTTTTAGATGGTCAAGTTTTGTCTGGACTTGCTGGGATGAGCTGGAATATGGAACTGCGGAAGTTATGTAGATTAACTTTGCGTGTTGAGTCAAATCAGTCTCTAATCCCCTCCGTGAAATTTGTATGCCGAATATCCCAATCTTTTCTATATGTCGCCCGAGAATTAAATATCGTTAATTATCATCCCTTATCTTTCAATTCTAACCAATAAACATTGTTTGGAATGTGTGCTCTAATTTCTTTTTTCTTTCAAGCTGAATGCTTTCCCTGTTCAAAAAGAATCAGTTTTTCTTCTGTGGTCTTTTATTTTATCATTTTTAATGAAAATCAAGAACAATATCTTGTTCCACTGACAAAAATTATTTGTCTTAATAATGTTAAATCTGTCATTATTTCATTGAGTTGGAAATTTTGGTAGATTAATCAGCTGAATGTGCGTGAGTGGGGCCTGGTATAACTGCAAAGGATCTTTCTAGCATTTCATGTTAGCTCTACAATAAAGTAGGTTTTTAGGCTTTTATAAACATTTTCATATGATGCATCTTTACATTTACGTGGGCTATTCTTCTGGAACAATTACTTTCTTGCAAAGATAGATTAGATTCATTATGTTCACCTTTCTTTGGATTAATTGAAAATGTTATTTGGTGCATTTCCAGGGCCGCTTTGGGTTGGTTTGCTTTCGAGCCTGAATGGTATGACACAAACTATGCAAACTTTGCTCAGTGTGAGGCCCAGTCTGTATCTTTATTTGTTCAGTGCCTCTCGAATATGAAAGGAGATACTGTTCAAGTTGGGTCAAAAGGAAATGGACAAGAAAATGGGAACTCTTTGACTGACACGGTAATATTTCTAGCATTATCATCAACTTTCACTGTGAACTTTGAAACTTTAATTTGTTTACCACAACTTAAAATTGTTATCTTGTCCTTTTAATTTTTTATCTTTCTCTATGAAAGTGGTTTTATTTTTAAAATGGACTTAAAAATATCCTAATCTGAATTTCTACATTTATGATAGAGTGATCACTATCATCCTGTTTGGGGTCAAATGGAGAACTATGCATTAGGAAGAGAAAAGCGGAGGCAGCTACTTTTAATGCTATGCCAGTATGAGGCTGATAGGCTTGACGTGTGGGCACAGCCCACTAACACAAAGTATATATATATTTTTTATGTTTCTTATCACTTGAATTTCATTATATGTTTTGTGTTACTTGTCCTAAGCTTTCAATTACCTGGTTTGTATTTTCAGGGAAAGTAGTATTTCCCGACCCAAGATCAGTGCAGATAAATGGGTAGAATACACTAGGACTGCCTTCTCTGTGGATCCTAGGATTGCTTTATCTTTGGCCTCGAGGTTCCCTACCAATACATTTATAAAAACAGAAGTAACTCAGCTTGTACAGGTATGTTCTTTTTCAATTATAAGTAACTGGAAGCCCTAATCAGTTTAGTGTTTGCAATGTCAGAATTTTTTTAATAAGTTAAAGATTAAAATTTAAATGTTTTGAGCAACTTCTGTCGTCTATGTTCTTTTTTGAGTATTGTTAGACTTTTTGGAGATCTCTCATTGATTAAAGATAAATCAAATTATTGTGGGTGCAAAATTACAAGCTGATTTGGTGTAGTGAGGTTGTTATTAAAGTCTACTGTCTAAAGATGATATTAGAGCTTATTTTCGTGTCATTTGTTATTGGACCGCTATCAAGTAATCCACAAATATCTAGTTCCATGCTTGCGATGTTCAGTCTTCAACAATGAATGTGTATGTTAGAAATTCTACATCAACTAAAGATATAAGTGAAAATCTCACCTTACAAGTTGGTTTTGCAAGGTTGGATTAATCTTAAATTGCACTTTACAAGGGTTTATGGTAGAAAATGTAGGTAGAGGTTACTGTGTGAGTAGGTAATTCCAAGAGGAGTCTTATATGTCAAGTCCCATTGAAGAAATGATATGTACAAATGAAGCACGGGGAAGGGAGAGCAATAAAGTAATTATCCAGTGTGGGTCTTTCAAGTGACTTCCGTGGTCTTAGCCTAATTCATTGCAGAAAATAAATGAATATTAAAGAATGGGGTGTCACGCTGTCACAAGGTAAACTTGGACTCTTGCCCGTATAATTTCCTTGGATTAAATGGTAAGGCCCAATTTTGTGACAGCTCATCCAGGAGGAGGTAAGTCAGGAATAATGTATAAGATTTTGGCCCGATTAGAGGAACATGAAATTCCCGACAATGGAAGTGTAGAACCTGTTGTAAGGACTACAGATTTTTCAACTCATTAAAGAAAAAGGGAGGCAAAATGATGGGCCAATTGATACAAGTTATGCAGCTGCTGCAGCAATGGGAAAGGTAACCCACGTTATGCTCGACAGTATTGATACGGTAGATGTTAGTTTTTGTTGAGCTCACTGGCTGGCTTGCTGCCAATATGAACTGCACAAGAAACAACCAACAAGCTTTACATGTTGATGGGGAAGCAATTGTGTTGGTGTTCCAAAAGGTTTGTGGGGTGACTACAAGAACTGGTAAACATTTTACTGAAGTTAACAAGAAAGGAGTTATTGAAGCTACTTTAATGAGGGGTTTCAAAATTGTTTATCCACAGAGTAAACAAATACATCTATTGCTCAACTGTTAAATTGTGAATCCTGAACAGAAATTTCGTACATTTCATCTAGTTATATTGTTATAGTTCAAAGAATATGCTTTGTGTTCAAGGAGGAAATATAATCAGCCGTACCCGAGCTATATTTTTTGTCATGTTTGAAGACTATTTATTTATTTACCAGTCAAGGGAAGAATTTGTGCCTGTGTTGTGTATTTTTTTTTTTATTTTTCATTCATTACAATTATTCTCACTGCTTTCTGTCGTTAACTCGTTTATATTCGTTATGTTGTAAAATATGAGAATACCTTTCCTTTACAGGCAAATATAGTGGATGTACGCAACATACCAGAAGCGTTACCTTTCTTTATCACCCCAAAGGCAGTTGATGATAATTCGGTGCTCTTGCAACAATTGCCTCATTGGGCTCCTTGTTCTATTACGCAAGCTCTAGAGTTCCTTACTCCAGCATACAAGGGGCATCCACGGGTTATGGCATATGTTCTAAGGGTTTTGGAATCCTATCCTCCTGAGCGAGTGACTTTTTTCATGCCACAGCTGGTGCAGTCCTTGCGACATGATGAAGGGGTTAGATGTCTACTGAAATATATTTTCACGGTTTATTCCCTTAGTGTGTCCTTTCTTCATATTGTTTTACGATGGACATATAAAACCTGGTTTACCTTTTTTTTACACCATTAAATAAGCCTGGTGTTTTTACAGTCGTGACCGTGTTTAGATTTTTGTAAAACTAATATTTTTGACCCTGTTGAATCTCGTTATTCATTGTTGTCTTAATTCTTAGTCACTTATAATATATCTTGACTTTATAATAAATCTCATTAAGCTAAACACCTTTAGCTCAGACATTTAACAAATGGAAATTTCTAACCTTTTTTAATGTTTTAAAAATTGAACATTTTCTGAAGTTAATCTCTAATAAATGACGAGGAAGGTGTAAATAATATAAGGTCAGTAATGACTTTCATGTTTTTTCTCAGTAACCAAAATGCATACATTCATTTTTGCAGAAATTAGTTGAAGGCTATTTGCTTAGAGCTGCTCAAAGAAGTGACATATTTGCTCATATTCTTATCTGGCATTTGCAGGTATGACTTGTTATTGTGCTTTTCTTACTTTCAGAGCGTCGTCCCTTTTTTATTGTCAACGTATGCATTGCAAGTTATTTGTTTTCAGTTAATAAGTGGTTAAAACTGATTTTATTTTGGGCAGGGTGAGACTGTACCTGAGACAGGAAAAGACCCAAACAGTGGGAAGGTATGCTAAAGCCCAAAAGAATGTTTCTTTATATGCTGTGCAGTTAATTAGTTAAGAGCTTTGTTTATGCTATTGATTGACTCTGTCAATTTTGGCTTCAAAAGTATTTATACTATTTGATGTGTCTCATTTGACTTTTCATAAGTGAACTCCTTTCTAATAATATATCTTCTAGTTTTAATACTTCGGTTGAAGATTTTGGAGATGGAAAAATAAGTTTGAGTGTGGCACACACTCAATAGATTTATATATATGTTGTGTGCGTGTGTGTGGGGTGTGTGATAGTGGTAAAAGAAAGAAAACAGAATTAGAGTACTAAGACTGAAAATATGATAGAAAGAGCATAAGAGAGTGATTATCTCTTGAGTGATCTTTGTTATTTATAGAAGATAGGAATAGCAAGAGGTATAAGAAAACACCATGTGTAGGTAATTAATGCTAATAAGCGAAGGGCAGAATACCTAACCTATCTAAACAAGTTAAGTTATATAACCAAGATGAATTATTCTATTAAGAGTGAATAAGGAGGTTGTTTGAATTAGTGGAAAGAGAGTAGAAATGAGTGACAATTTTGTAAGTATGTGTGATTGATTTGATAGAAGTGAAAAAGATTGGTAGTTTTTTTTTTTTCTTTTTGTAGAAGTCCAAATTGTCCTTCTACCTTATTTTGTAAATTTAAGCATGCAATGCACAAAATGGCCCCTGTCGGTGGAAAAAAAAAGATGTTCCGAAAAAACCTACACAATCAATTATGCCTTAGCTTAATGGATTATGTGGTTATATTGCATGCAAAATAATGTGTTTTTAGCCCTATATAATCAATTATGGGCCATACATAATCAGTTATGTAAGTTTTAAATACCAGATAATTTAAATTCAAATGAGGTACGTTGCTTTGGCTTGTGTAATCACGAGCCAGCACTGCTCCTAAATCACGGTGTGGCTAAAAGATATGGGCGAAATGGTACATTTTTCACTACCAGCATGATTTTCACCTGTTTTCCAGTTGGTGAACAGTGGAAACAATTGCAACAATATATCCCATCAAATCCTCGCCTTTCAGGGCAACCAAAACCGCATCTCACTTGCAAATCACCTCAAATTCATCATTGGCTATAGTACTCACCTTGAAACAATTGAAACATTAGAGAGAGAGAGAATGTTAGGAGCAGTGCACCTATAGCCTACTTAGAGATAAGATACAATAGATACAGCAAAAAACAGCTTTTTATTACAGACAATAAGTTATAACACAACAGCTTATCTGGCATCAAATCAAGCACTGTGAAAGGTATCCTCTGTGTTTTTGAAATTGAAAGAGAAGAACAACGGAGTGAAGCAAGAACTTGTCATATTGATTATCAAAGTGAGATTTATTCCTGGACTCAGAAGCAGTTTATTAAGACATAAATAGGGGGGAATATAGTTTTTGTTTCAGGCCCGTACAGTTATAACAAGTAGTCCATTATCTATTTCTTGGATTCAGAATTAAATGATGAGGTGAAGTGTATCAAATGTCGGACCAGTATGCCCACAATCAAATTAAGCGGTGTAATTGCTTGTTGCCCCCACAGTCAATAAGATGCAATGAGGAAACACTATCTTGAGTTAGAATCGGCATGGCTGTTGCTCATATTACCTTAAGTTCGTCAATTTGCAGAGACATTATCCTAGTTTTGTCTGTAATCTTTGACTCTTGGCATTCAAATGTGCAGCACTACTTTCAGTACTTTGTGAGAAATATAATGGAGAAATATTAGCATCGAACACTACAACACTCTTTCAATCACATTTTTATTATTGACTGGAATTTCTTGAAAGCCCCGAAAATAGCGATTCCCACTCCGCTCCTAGCTCAATGAATCCCACCCGTGACTTTGTAATTTATAATAAATTTCAATTTATAATTTAGATTGGAGTATATTAGAGAATGTATTGCCAGCCTTCAAATATATTCGATGTGAATTCTTTATTTTTAGTATAGAATCTGCTGGATTTTTGTTTTTTAAATCATGCTTTATGTAGCTTGTCTGTGTTTTTATTTCAGAATGGTTCATTTCTGGAGCTGCTGCCAGCTGTAAGGCAGCGTATAATTGATGGTTTTAATACAAAGGCACTTGACATATTTAAAAGAGAGTTTGATTTCTTTGACAAAGTTACATCCATCTCTGGTGTACTATTTCCACTCCCTAAAGAAGAACGTCGAGCTGGTATCCGAAGGTACTTGGCAAATGTCTTCAGGCATTTTTTTATTTTGAATTAAGTTAAATTTTCACTTTTCTTTTGGAGGAAGCTAATGTTTATTTTTACCATCTGCTAGGGAGTTGGAGAAAATTGAACTGGATGGCGATGACCTTTATCTACCAACAGCTCCGAACAAGCTTGTTGCGGGTATTCGAGTTGATAGTGGTATTCCCTTACAATCAGCCGCAAAAGTCCCAATCATGATTACTTTTAATGTAGTAGATCGAGATGGGGACAGAAATGATGTAAAGCCACAGGCTTGCATTTTCAAGGTTAGCTAGGTTTTATTCATGATATCCTTTGTAGGCTCAATTCAAGGATATGAGTTTATACCTTGTTGTCCTGTCAACAAAACTGCAGAACATTAGGCTAAGTGACTTGGAAAATTAGCCCTCTTCAAAATATATTCTTTGTATGGCTCCTGTATACCCTAGTTATACATGTATATTTTCTTAAAATACGCTATAGTTATTTTGGTTTTTTTTTTTTGGGTGGGTTGGTAGATGGCTAGAGATAGTTACATATGAAATATGAACTAAATAAATAGTAGTTAGCAATTGTTTTCTTGCTTCTTGTCAATTATGCAGAATTTCAGTGTTTTGTCGTTCTTGGGCTGACTGTTTTATTACATTGAAGGTCGGAGATGACTGTAGACAAGATGTTCTCGCCCTTCAAGTAATAGCACTACTTAGTGATATATTTGAAGCTGTTGGAATAAATCTTTACCTATATCCTTATGGTGTTCTGCCAACTGGTCCTGAGAGAGGTATAATAGAGGTGAGTTCGTTATCGTTATGCTACAACATCGTGAGAATTCTGTGGCTCGTTAGTCTATGTATTTTCTTGATCAGAATGGAGAATGCCAGTGCAGTGACAACTGCTAACTTCTGGTAGTCCTTGGAAGTGTACTTTTGAGCAATTTATTTCTTTGGGCAATTGGATTCTCAGTCTAGGACGTGGAACTGACATGGTTGTCAAATTATCATGTTAAACACAAGTTTTACGATCCTAGGACACAAACAAGTTGAATCATATGTAAAGATTTTTTTATCAAGCATGTACGCACTGTTTTGACTTAGCACACAATTTTTGTTGATTTTGTTGGGTACTCCTGCAACATTCGTATGATGGTCTATGATACTAATTTTGTGCTGAGCTAACCATACTAAACAGTCGCTTAGGTAAAAGTTCTGTTATTATTAACTTGTATTTTGGTCTTGTATCTCTTAAAATATAAAATGATTTCTAATAAGTTTCCTTGGATCAAGGTTCAATGTTAGTTACCAGTGTCGTGTATGGGTAATTGTTTTGTGGATTTGTAATTTTTCTATTTTTTATATTTCCAGGTTGTGCCAAATACGCGTAGCAGAAGTCAGATGGGGGAAACAACGGATGGAGGTTTGTTTGAGATATTTCAGCAAGACTTTGGACCTGTCGGTTCTGCCAGTTTTGAGGCTGCACGTCAGAACTTCATCATTAGCAGTGCTGGTTATGCCGTTGCTAGTCTTTTGCTTCAACCAAAGGACAGACACAATGGGAACCTTCTCTTTGATAAGTAAGACTATCTTTCTTCCATTACTGTGTCAGCAAAGTCAGTTATAAATTTCTAGTGGATCTGAATTTAGCTTTGGATGCCTCTGAAGCATTAGAACATCCTCATTGCTCCCCTGCCCCTTCTGCTTTTTTTGTCCAATAAATGGCATATCTATATGAATGCTTATGCAGTGTTGGAAGGCTAGTTCATATTGACTTCGGTTTCATCCTTGAAACTTCTCCGGGTGGGAATATGCGTTTTGAAAGTGCTCATTTTAAGCTGAGCCATGAGATGACGCAATTACTAGATCCATCTGGTGTTATGAAGAGTGATACATGGAGCCAATTTTTGAGGTAGTAATGGCATTCCTATCTATATAGATGAAGAACTTAATTTTTTTTTCCTGGAAGTCGTGTATAAAAAACTAAGCGTTCTTTCACTGTTTATTGTACAACATGTAGTTTGTGTGTGAAGGGGTACCTTGCTGCCCGTCGACGTATGGATGGGATCATCACTACTGTAGCTTTAATGCTAGACAGCGGTTTGCCTTGCTTCAGCAGGGGTGATCCGATTGGCAATCTTCGGAAGAGATTTCATCCGGAAATGAGTGAGCGTGAAGCAGCCAATTTCATGACCCATGTTTGTAAAGATGCTTACAATAAGTGGACCACTGCTGGCTATGACTTGATACAGTATCTGCAGCAAGGCATCGAGAAGTGAGATAAATTATATAGACCTTACCTAACATGTACATGGTTGCTTGTAGTTTTACATTCATTGTTGTCCTATGCTTTGATTTTTTTTTTTTTTTTGAGGAATTTTCACGGTTATAGTAGTATTGAGGAGGGAATTGTAGTAAATTGCGAATGAATGTCAAAAGTTCTGTAACATTTTTTGAGGGTTCCTCATAGTGTAAAAATACAGCTTTGTAATCTTATTTATTAATGGTAAATACAATTCATTGAGGTCATACGTTCAAGCTCCCTCATTAGCTTCTTTATCAGCATGTCCGAAAACTCGGGCAAAATAAACAGCATATTAGATTTACCAGAATAAGCATTCGAAGAACGATATCCCATTTTATTATAAATATTGAATGTGTTATAAGTTTTTCAAGACATTGAATTCTTTATTTGTGAGAGTGAATTATCCTTTATTTATTAATAAGGTTCAATTATCTTTTTTCCCCATTATTTATTAATTATAGTTAATTTTGTCTTATTATTAATAAATAATTAAATTTTATCACTTGAATTTCAAATTGATGTTATTTGATATCTTAATTTTTTTAAAATCGATGTAGCTTTGTATCTTTAGTTTAAATTGACTTAGAATTGTCAATGGCTTTCTAGCATTTAGCCCGTATTTGTTCCTATTGAAAATGCATATATGTACCATTTAACAAAGTGCATAAAAAAGAATAAATAAAAATAGAAAGATATAACGACTTTAATCTTTCATTAAAAAATATATCTTATAATCAATTATATATATAAATGTTATACTTTTATTTACTTATTTGTAAGATTGTTATGTAATTGATCAATCTTTTGTAATATAAGTAAGCAAGGAAGAAAAAAAAAAAAAAAAAATAGCCGATCGAATAGGTAATAAAATTCCATCGAATGTTCAAATATCCACTGGAAAAGGAAATGTTACATTACCAATATTAGTATTTTAAAAGGGTGGGTTTGGTTGGAATATATTACCACACTTTCATACTCGATGTCGTAAGAGAAAAGAAGTGTCATAATACTACTATATACTACACTTGTGGCATACCAATATAATCCGAAGAAGTAGACAATTAAGCGCCATTATTATTTATTGCTCCTTCTAATTGGCTAATTCTATCTCTGCATTGTGGTCCCTGTCCTTATTACCCTTGCTGTGGGACCATGAAGCGAATTTACCAAAAGACTCTTCCGTTTGCTCAAGGGTCTTGCCCTGTGTTTCGGGGAGCATGCTAAAGAAGAAGATCCATCCACACATCGCGATTCCCCCGAAGATGAAGAAGGCCCCACCAATAGTGATCTTATTAGACAGGGACAAGAACGTCATTGAGATAACTCCACTCGTCACCCTATTCACCACAACTCCCATAGCCGCACCCTGGGCGCGTAGCCTCAACGGGAAGATCTCCGAGCTGTACACCCACGTGATGGGACCCGCCCCAACCGAGAACGTCGACACGTAGGACAAAACCATCGCTATGCTCAGCCCAATCGCCCACTTCAGCACGGCGCGTGACCGATCAATGATGGTGAGGCTTACGCCGAGCGTGAGAAGCGAGAAGACCATGCCACCCACGCTGGTCAATAACAAGGGCCGACGCCCGACCCGATCCAACAAAAACGTAGCCACTAAGATGAAAACGGTCTTGGCGAATCCAACGGCCACGGTTGCCAGAAGCTGCTCGGCGTCGGATTCCAGCCCAGCCTTTTTGAAAATCTCGGGGCTGTACAGCACGACGGCGTCTATGCCGGAAGCCTGCTGGAAGAAGTGGAGGCCCAGGGCGGCGATGAGGATGTGACGCACGGCGGGCGTAGGGTAAATGAGCAGCTCTTTCCACACACCCTCGCCGCCGCTGCTCTGGTTCGCCACCTGAACCACGTCGTCGTTGCAGTTCTCCGGGATTCCAGCGGCGGCTTTGATATCCGCTAGCCTGAGCTGAGCCTCCTGGGGAGAGTCCGAGATTTTGTTGAGAACTTTCATGGCTTCACCGAGCCTACCTCTCATGACCAGCCACCGTGGGGACTCCGGCATGGCCAACACTCCCACCGCCAGGATCACCGACGGCACCGCCCCCACTCCCAGCATCATTCTCCATCCCATGTGAAGTGGCAGCTTCGAAAAGCCGTAGTTTGATATGTACCCCAGCAATATCCCTCCATTCACGAACACCTTCATCAACATCAACCATCAGTTATTATTATTCTCACATAAATCATCTTTCAAATTTACCTATATACCTCGGGAAAGGAAGTGAGAAAGCCACGGCACGAAGGAGGGGACACTTCCGCCGTGTAGACGGGGGCAATCATGAGAGCGTAACCGATGCCGACGCCTGCCACAAATCGCGCGAACATGAGAAAGGGATAGTTTGGAGAGAATCCCATGAGGATGGCTCCCGTGAAGAAGATGCCTCCGGCGAGGACGATGGTGTAACGCCGACCGATCCAATCGGAGGTTCTCCCGGCGAGGCACGAACCTATGAGAGAGTAAAGGTTGATGATTCCAACCACGATCTCGATTTGCACGTCCGTCAGTTTCAGGTCCCTCTTTATATATATCACCGCTCCACTCATCACCCCAACATCTGTACCAAACTCACACAACAACAACAACAACATCATCGTCAACATCAAATACATACATAAACATCCTAATTCTACGTTAGTTTCCCCAACAACAAAATAACGTCAACCTTTTATCCCACACTGAACGAAACAGAAGGTAGCACAGTACTTGGTGCAGAAGAGAAAAAAAATAACGTTAATTAAACCTAGCATTACTTATGCATGTAATGTCCACGTGCAGTTATTATATTTATTATTATTTTAACACTGACTCACTCACCATAGCCAAGTAATATGGAAGTCATGGAAGCCAATATGGCACAAGCGAAAGCAAACTTGTTCCTTTTTGGGGCCTTTTGAGGATCAAAACCCTGAAGAGATTTCTGAGCTGCTGCTTTGCCCTCCTCCATCTTCAGTATATATCTCTAGTCTTACGTGTTTGGTTTACTACAATGAAGTCTATGTTTGAGTGGCCATGGAAACCACTGATACTGATACTGGGAGAGGGAGGTGGTAGTGAAGTTATGGAGGAGGAGTGGTTTATATAGAGGACATTCACATCAGCTTAGACAGCGGTGCGTGAAACCTCTACCCTCTCTTAGAAACGTCGTCGTCATGGTTGCTCATCTTACTACTTCAAAATTGCGACAATAGCTAATGGGCTTGCCTAATTTTGTTCTACCACACTCTCTCTAGTCACCACTTCCTTCACCTTCCTTCCATTTCCAAATCTACGCACTTTCAACTTTAAACCCTTCTGTTTCTGGATTAAATTACACCATGAATTGATTATTAGTGTGTAGATTAAGGAGTGTTTAGTGTGTGTCTCTCAGGTGTATGTGTCAAAGAAGAAGGGGATAATTTTTCAAAACTATTTGATGATGTTATTGTGTTGTGTATAGAAACCATGCATGTGCTTTTAAATTCGTTGTGCTTCTCTTGAAAACAGAATTTCAATATGGATACAAGAAATAATAATAATTCTGATTAAGAAAAAATGATCTGATTTAGACAACACGCTCTCATTGTTTCTCCCTCTCCCGCCACAATAATAGGTCATGCATTTTGAACAGTTGTTCCTAATGTTATCTATGAGAGATACGCAGTTTATATTTATCGGTCAAGATACACTTTAATTAGTTCATCATATAATGTGATGTGAATTTGTTTATTATAATACCTTTATATATTTTGTTTTAACAATTTAACAAACGGATTAATTAAATTCTTTCATGCAAGTAAATTTCATCTATAAATTTAGTACGATAGGAAGTAGTTTATATATTATACGATTACATATTTGTAAATGATTAATTTTTTAAATATCAATATCCATGATCATCACTTATTTTAAGCATTGATTAATTCCCCATGACATTTCGAGCCTTTTCTGAAGTTTGCTAAAATTTTGACAAAAAGTACATTATTTTTCTTTAAATTTTATAAGAAAATAGAAATATTTAATTTAATGCCTATTTTCACGTATATTGAATTTTGTATAAAAATATAATGTTTATTATAAAATCTTCACAAAAAAAAAAAAGTAAAGATAGACTCTCTAATTTTTGTGATTGGGCAGATAATAATGCAAAAGTCATAAAAAAATACCATAACAGGTAATTAATCCAAAAACAACTACCATATAAATAATATCTTTACATACTTATATAAAATCATACACAATAGATAGTTAATATTATTAAGATCATTCCTCTTGGGTGCCCTATTTCTTCATGCATTGGAGGGTTTTGGGCAACTTTTTTTAAAGATATACAATTAATCAACTTGGCAAATGTTGTAAATACAAATTTTATTTATCAATCATTTAAGTTCCTTTTACATTTTGTTCACTCGATGATACAAATTCCGAGTTAAAAAAACAACTGTATGCAGCAATGATACCAGTTGATAAACCATGGATATGTTGGTTCAGGTTGGAGGTGTGGTGATATGCACAAATATGGACCAAATTCAGTTCATGATATGATTATATTCATTATCAATTTATAGTTGGAATATGTGATAATTAAATTGTACACTCATAAAGTGAATAATTTTGACATGAAAAATAAGATAGTCCACGTGATTTTGTAGGTGCAACTTTGTGGTGCATGCAGGTCAACATCTACGTTTAAAATCTTTAACTTTCAGTTTTTTGGACTTTTGCTGGGAAGGTTCCCACCATGGTAGCAGAGGTCTCATAATACATGTCTTCAAGGTTTACATCATTTTCTTCTTAATTAAAGCATGGGGTCAACTCACCCAACAACAAAAAAAGACAATAAAGAAGAAAATCTATCCCACAGTACCAAGAGAAGGGTAAGGTTAAAACAGAATCATTCTTTTATTATTCATTCAATTTTATTCATATCACAAACTTTTTAAAATTTAGATCAAGCAAGACGTAGAATCTATTAAATTTTATAATTTTTAGTACTACAAGTGGGTACAAATAATCTATATCAATATTATAACTACAAAAATTGAAGATTTATAGATCAGAGTTTAAAGACACAAACACTTATGTTTAGCATAGATATTTTATTAATTAGCTACTTCATGAAGTAAAGAAATCGAATTATGTTTGGGTCAAATCCAGAGACTATTTAATCAACGAGCTTAAATTTTAAGTTCGTATAATTTAAAAGAGTGACACCAACATATCTTATTTTTTTTTAATTTATAAAACTAATTGAATAAAAAATTAGAGTTACATAATTTGATGATCTTAATTTCAACAAAAATTAGTGGGATGATAAGTAAAATAATTTAACAAGCACATATATGGAGAGACAAGAGTCCTCTACCCTAGAATTGTTGTTCACACCCGTTTATAATTTTCCATTAATTTCTCCTTTATTTATTCTTTTTCGTTCTTTCTAATTTACTATATAAATCGTACATAAGAAAGCAAGCATGAAACAGGGTACTCCCTGCTTGGTAGTCCAAAGTGATATGATGTTCCGTCTGATGCATGACAAGGACTGTTCATTATCGATTTAGTGCCACAATTCACACTTCTGGATTATATTTACACTTGCAGAGGGTGAAACTTTTGTGTGGTGCAAAAATGAGATTTAGAAAGAGATAATTTCAGCACAGATGAAGATTTCTTACGAAGATATAGAACTTTAACACGAATTTGTTGCTATGAATAATTAAATTGACTTGTTATTGAATTTGTTCAAATGAATACAAGATAAAATAACAATCAATTTGTTATTTGTGAGATTACTAACTGATTTGGATTCACAAGTTATTTATTAATATGTATTCATACGTGGTATATACACAAGTTTTTAAGTTTACAATTTAAATAACGTTTGTTAAATATGAGAAAAATTTAGATATTTTTTAAAATTATTTTACAAAACTTTTTAGCTCAAATTTTGATATGACTGACATTTTTTAATTTCTTTAAATAATTTATATTTAGTATAACTTAGAATGATTAAATTCTTAATATAAATAGTTGTACAATTTATAATGATTAAGTTTTTTATACAGAATTTAAAGTAATTGAACTTTTGATGTAGATTTTTGCGATACTTTTAATACAACTTAAAACGATTAAATTATTTATATAAAATATAACTCAAAACTTAAAATGACTCTTAAAAACTTTAAGAAATATTTTAACTTAATCAATCATTAAAGGAAGGTTAAAGAAACATCTATGACCTAATTAAAACCATAAATTATTATCCATATTCAGAATCAAATACAAAATCAACATTTCAATACTTATTTGTCATCAACAAAACATATAATGGGTATAAATATCATAAATATCAAATCTTCATGGGAGCATTAAATCTTTAAGCCATAAGTTTCTATATCAGCAATATAGATCCTTTTATTTTTTATTTTTTCATATGTTCTATCTATTTTCACCTGTAATATAATGATCATTTTTTTATTTTTTATTTATTTATATTTTTATTATTTAATTTATTTCTAGTGAGATACTGATACTTTTTTATGTTTCTTTTGTTTGAATTATTTTCAATCATATATTGGTTCACGTCTAATTATCTGTTTAAAAATCTTGCTTTAACTTTTATCCTTTTTATTTTATATATGCTATGTAAAATATTTTAAAATAATTATTTTTTTCATAATTTAAACTAAAAGAATAAACAAAAAAGTAAGGCAACAATAAATAAATTTAATCTAATAAATTTAAATAATATATATATATATATATATATATATAATTTTATAAAAATCAAATACCGCAATTAAAGGGAAACCTTAAACAATTCTATTCAGAACATGTAATCAGTTTTCTATTCAATCTGGCTGTGAATCACAAAACTATACAAATCTCCATCTAGAACAATTTTTAAGGAAGTTTCAAGCATTAGATTTCTATTATCAATACATACCAGGAGCCTAATATCAAGTTCATAATCTTTAATTCTTTGTCATTACTGTTGAACTTGATAGTTTTTGGTACATCTCACAAATCAATGTGTATCATCTTAATATTTAAACAAATAATGTTAAAAATAAATTCATTTTAACCCAGTTTCAATATTAATTATTATATTCTCTCTTAAAAAACATTAATTACTGTTCAATAACTTTACTAAGGATGTTATTGGCTGGGGATTAGGAGAGTTAAGTGTTCAGAAGTCCAAATCAATTAAAGCATGATGGGTTCTGTAGTTTTTCAGTAGACAATTCTAACCAAACTAACCTATTTGAGTCTAGTTGGGTAATCAAGTCTCAATAAAATAATTAAATTTTGAAAAAATGGAAATTTTAAAACAAAAAACGGACTGGACCATTTCGATCTGTCATCATCGATTCTCTCAATCTCATATCTTCTTCTGTTCTAAGACCAGTGGCATTTGAGTGAGTACAATTACACTACCAAAGAAAAAAACATCGACCAAAGTTTGAATCACCACAACTTGATGGTAAATGAAAGCAAATTGTACTAAGTTAAATAAAATACAATGTGGGCTTTATAATCTGCTTCCATAATAATCACAATGCTTGATGCTGTAGCATTTCGTGGAATATTAGTATGCAAAAAAACACTTTCTGAAAGTTCCTGATGCCTGGTGGAGTGTGTTAATCAAGAAGCAACAAATATTGTAATGATTGAAAGTGAAACTTTTCTGTTGATGTTTTCTCCATGGCACACTTGGCAAGCTTGAATGCCTTTAAAATTGCTTTGCAATAGTTGTTTATGACGTATATTTCTCACCACCTGCACCATCCCACATGCACATACACAACCAACAACGTACGTGTGAGAAAACATTTTCAATTCCAACTTATCCATGTTGTGACTTCTTTGGCTCTTTGTTGATACGTTAGACTAAGAGATTCTCGTTTGGTTTGTGTCTAACTTCTTTTTAGGCATGTGGAAGGTACGGCTCCTAATAGTGGTGGTGGTTCAGGCAATTTCTGGTGCTATATGATCATCTCGTTGAGTAACAAGTTGAATAATGGGTAGACCAGTTTTGAAACTTTTCTCATATCAAATCTGTTAAGATGGTATGTTAGAGTCATTTATCGTATATGAAATATTATTGGTGGTTTTGAAGATAATTAAAAGAAAAAAATGTATTTAAACACACTCTGATTTTGACTCGATTATTAAATATACGAGAACTAGAGCTAAATATAGGAGAACTAGAGCTAAGCTATATCAGGCTTGTAACCAAAAATGTATGACTCAATTCAAATGTGGGCTCACTGCCTAGATGTTACCTAACTCCCTTTTCCAGAAAAATATTAACGTCTTCAAGTTATATGCAGATGAATTCCACCGAATGAACTAGAATCATGCACATAAAATATACCTATATCTATATGTCGGATATGATTATGATGCTAGAGAATAGTGTAGATCTCTTTTGACAAAAGTTTGTATCTATCACAATATGGTAGTCACTGTTGGTGTGGCTTGATGTGTCAAGCTTGTATTTTATGAGGTACTATAGCAAGTCCCACATCGATCATGCCTTGGATTCTTTGTATTTGGCATTCCCATTGTCAAAAGTGTTTACTTTGTGTCAGTCATTTATTCTCTGTTTTAGTAGTTAGTACCACATACATGTGACTTCAATTTATTGTCTGAGAGCTACAAACAAATATCATTAGCTAGGTACCTAACCTAGCTATGAAAGAATATCACAGGTTAAAGTTAAAAGAATTTATTATTATAGGTTAAACTTGAGAGTTTTGAGAAAATAAAGGAAAAACTCCATACAGTTTTTAACTATAAATAGACATATGATCGATAGAGTGTATTTCTAATAGTAAGATTGAGAAATTCTTAATGTATCAAAAAACTAAAAGAAATGGTCAATTATGGAACTGTGATGTAAAGAGCATTCTCACAAATATTGTATGAAGATTTTCTCAATGTTTTTAGAAAGCCAGAGTTATAAGAATAACTTAACATAAATGAAGACAAACCACCTAATTATATTTTATGTAACCATCTATCTAAGTTGTATGAACTGACTTAAGGGATTTGGATTACTTACACAAACTATGTAAACACCAAATGTGCAGATCGGGAAAATGACAAGTCACTATTCATATCAATGCATATTTAAACTAAATTACCTTATAAAAAAATTAAAATATTTTATGATAAGGTTTTTTTGAACAATATATTTTGAAAAAAAATCGAAATTCTATAATTTATAAAAATATAAAAAATTTAAATTCTACTCTAAAATCTTAAGATTTTTCATATTCTCTCCATTCTCAAATTACATACTTTTTTTCTTGTATTCTTTTTTTGTTTGACGTGAACTGGAGGCATTGTCAATCTAATCTTAATTAGGATATTATTAACTCAGAACAAAATCCTGGTATCATTGCTAACCTTGACCACGACAAGATTCAGTTATTTAAGATTAGAACATTGTCTACTCAATAAAAAATAACTATAACCAAATACATTGAAAAAAATAACTTTAAGTTATTTTATCAAAATAATTGTGAATATTATTACCAAAAAATAATTCCAAACTATGTCAGTAGTGAAAGTTTTTCTTAGTGTCAATTGTCATAGTAGATTTGAACTAAACATAGTATTAATTAAATGGATTGAAAAAATCACCAACGAATTTTTTGAATTAAAAATATTTAATATTAAAATAGTTTTTTATTTAATAGTAATTAATATTCTATCTGAATAAGAAAGTTACAACTTAGTAAATTTAAATTACCTTTTCTAAATAAAACATTACAAAAAAAAGTTAATAAATTTTATTTGTTTAATGATTATAAAAAAAAATTAAAGTTTTATTTCTACATAAATTATCAGAAACTAAAAGTGCACATATTAAATATGACCTTTCAACTCATTAGAATGAAACTGATATACTGACAAATTTAAATATCTAAAAAAATATACATATATTATTATACATGTGATAATTGATGTTAATTGTGATATATTATTATTTGATGTTTCTATTTAAATTATATATTTTAGTAAAATCTCGTAAAAGTTATATTTTTTTGTTGAAAGTTTAATTATACTGATAGTTTAAGTAAAATGAATTACAAATTATAATATATCTAGTCTATGCTTGAATTATAAAAATAATTTCGCCAGAAACAATTTTATATAATATATTTTAATTGATATTTAGAATCACATATTCATTCTTACCTCTCAATGTAGTAAGAACTAAAACATAAAAGGGACATGCTGGTGGTGCGATTAAGTTTTGGGCTATGGCTTCATCTTCTCCATGATGCCCACATCAAATGCCTCCTGCCATGGATAATACGCAAATCACAACCATCCAGAATAAATTTGAAGTGTTTCTTTTTTCACACTGATAAAAAAGTTATTATATAAATTTTAAAAATTTGAAAAAAAAGTTAATTATTAAAATAAATGTTTAATTTAAGTCATATTAAATTTTGATTAAACACGATTTTGCATCAGTACGATGAGGTTAAATAAGATTGTTTATTTTAAGTAACATGTTCAGATAATATATTATTGTAACACTCTTATTGAAATAAAAATTCATACATAAAGGATTTACGAATACTCAATAAAAGGTTAGAAAAATAAATAATTAAAAGTACCTGGAAAATACACATATTATATATACGTTCTTAATAAAAGGTACTAAAATAAAATTCTTATCACATTGTTTATCACAAAATTCTAAATCACAATCGTTCATTATGTTTATTATTATTTTCTTACTGAAATTAATTTTATTACTTAAGATGTTGAAATAAAAATAAACTTAAAACTAAAAATAAACATGTTCTAGTTTCATTTATTTCTTTTTCTTTAATTTTAATGATTTTTTTGCAAAGAAAAAGTTTAGGTAGAGGCCAAATTGGTGTTAATATCTTTAAAGTTCAAATTAATGTTTCAAATTAACCTTATCTTCTATAATGAATTATGGTTAGAGATTACTATCCTCTTAACAGTGAATTTGTGTATTTCAGAAGCAACTCCTGATGCCCCTTGGTAGTTTTCAATTCAATTTGAACATGTTGGTAAAAGCTATGTTTGTGCCATTATTTTGTTTCAAAGGGAAACCTGTGGCTCAATTCATTAATGCATGAAAGTGATGGATATCTAGTTCCTCTCTGTTAGGTTAACTTACCAATTTTTAAGTGTGAGACCACAAACTCTATCACATATACCACTCTTAGATGCATCCACTTAAAATAAAATAATTTTGAGTAATATATATGATAAAAAATATTAATTTATTATCATCTTTAAGTTTTAGGGAAAAAATTTAATTTATCATCGTAATTTTTTTTATATATAACGATTTATAATATATTAGTGTTTAATCTCTTTGATGCATCTCTCCATAGAATTAATAAATTTAGGTCTCTTGTGCAAGTTGTCAAAACTTTACAGGTGTTATTTTTCCCATTTATCTTTTTACTAATTTCTCATCTTCAATTATTTTATTATTGAAATTACATTTTACCCTTCCCAACTTAGAAGAGGTTTTCTATTTTTAAATTTACCTATGTTACAAAAACACACTTTTATTATACGTTTAACTGAGGTGCTCAACACGGCTTATGGAAATTGAAATTAGTATTTATGCTCATGTAACCAAGATAGATGTTGCTGTTAGAAGAGTTTTTTTTTATTAATAAAAAAATATTTTAATATAGAATCCATAAATAAATAATACTTTTAATTTTTAAAAATTCATATTATTAGATTCAATTTTTAAAAAATATATTTATTAAAAAAATCACTAAAAATACTCTAATAACCAAATTAGAAAGTATGATGAATGATTTAATGCTAAGGCCTTACCCAACATATTCCCCTACACTTATGGGAATTATACGTTGTATCATAATCTTACCCTTAATTAGATGATAATCTGTTTAAGGAACATTGTGATTATAATATTTCTTTTTATTAGTCGACCAATTATACTAGGAATACTGTTATTACCATTACTATAATAGTTAGTTGAACTTTGAAAATAATAGGGCTAACTATATTTACATGTACTCAAACTCGATCTATCAATCAGAACGAGCGAGTTTTTTTTTTTTTTTTTTTAAATAAAATAGTATCATGTGAGCTATGTCTGTTCTTATTTTGAAAATCAAAATTGTTTATGGAAATAATAATTTTATTAATTTTAACTTGTGTATCATTTTTCTAAACGCACTAAAAAAAATAGTTTAGCGTTAACAATCTCAAATTATTTATCTAATGTAAAAAATGAAAGTTACTAAAACAAAACATTTAGCAATAGAAGATATCTTTATATTTAACTTATTTGAGGTGAAACCAAATATAGCTTAATAAAATCAAGTAGTACTTAGTTAGTTATGTTATGAGGATTTAAAGGAAGAGATTGAACCTAATGCATTAATTATTACATTTTACCATTAAAAAAAAGTAGTAGTGACATTAATGCAACCCTGAGTTTGGTTTATTATTTGCTGTCACCTACTTTTTGACTACAGGTGAAGTTGGAAGCAAAGAAAATGGATCCTCTCTGGCAGCAAACTCAGTGATGGCGATATGATCCATTGCATCTGTCAAAAAAAAAAAAAACTTTTGAAAAAGTTGGAGAAATATTTGGAAGTGATTATATTTAGAAAAAAAAAATACTCTCAATTAATTTTAAATTTTAAACCTTTATTTAAACACTAAGAAAATACGTTGAACTTTAATTTTTACTCAGTTTTTAAAATTTATTATGCTATAAATATATAAAATGAAGTTTAGTTCTGTCTTAATTAATTTTTACTTTTTATTGTTTTAAAAAAGTATATTTTCTATTATTAGTTTAACTCTCAATTCAATAGAAGAGATTACTTGTAGAAAAGGTAAAATTCAAAGATTAATTAATGTAAAATAAATCTCTAAATATCTACTAAAGAGAAAAAAAAAGCTAAAGTGAAATCAAATTTTAAAATATCTACCTGTTATTTGTTGTAAACAAATAATTTAGAGTGAGATTGGATCTTGTAACTCTTTATTATATATTTTCAATATTATCTCACTCTCTACAGTTTCCCATTATTCGTGTAAATGAAAAAATTGTCACTATCTACCTTGTGTTTTTTAAAAGTGTATCTGTAATTAAAATTAAAATTTTATTATTAATATAAAATAAACTTTAATATTTAAAAACGTTTATTTTTTTATATTTTAAATATAATATAACTTTTCAAATTTGTTAATGTATTACTAAACTACAACTCGAGGAGATTTTAATGGACGCTAGTGACTATACTTCGTTAATGTAAGAGTTTTATACACTCAATCATTAAAAAGTTATATAACCTGTTTATGATTATAATTATGATTATATAACGTATAAAATTATGGTTATATAACGTGTAAAATTATCTCTTTTAAATTTATTAAAATTATTATCGAGATTAGTTGAAGATTAGACTTCATCACTAAATTTGATGCATAGCTATCAAACCCACCATAACTAGACTAACCTTGTAAACATTTATTTTGTGGGGTAAATAAGTGCTCATTTATGAAATATATGAAGGCCAGAGGGACTGATTTGGTCTGTCATTTTATTTGAAGACAATGAACTTAAGTTAACTTTAAATATAGTTATTTTGTGCAATTAATAAGTTCAGAGATCACTTTATAAATGGATAACATTTAGAGAAACTGAATACTATTATTTAAAGAAAATGAATTTATGTTGACTTTTAATATATATTATTTATCCAACAGATTAAAAAAAAAAAAAAAAATAATTATATGAAAAAAAAAAAAAAAAAA
>Ga0209489_102290_pt1 | contig 39024 bp, 31 predicted proteins | sample SiratrowhiteBW_FD_187527 | JGI IMG/M metagenome (GOLD analysis project Ga0209489, IMG submission 187527) | Root nodule microbial communities of legume samples collected from California, USA - Siratro white BW (SPAdes) (version 2) | ecosystem: Host-associated > Plants > Roots > Nodule | place...
TGATAAGCCTGTATAGACTGCCTTCTCTGATATTGAAATAAATCAATTCATTCGAAATTGAAGTCAGTTTATTTTCGCTGAACATTATATTTTCCATCATTGAGATTCGTTAAATCTTTTCAGTTTGCGAAAATTGTTTTCACTGTTTCAAAAAGATAAAAAAGTTTTCAAAGTTCAATTCACCCCCCCTCTTGAACTCAGCCTAATACGTTTTCAAACTGGTTTGCTAGAGTTAAGTTTACTGGAGTGTGCAGAATTTAACTGCTTTTCTAAATTTTCAAAATCATGTTTTGCTTTAAGCAACTCATCCTCCAATTGGTTAATTCTATTTTCCAGCCAGTTGTTCATACCTTTCAATCTACTATTGGAAAGAGCTAACTTGTTAGCTTCTTCATGTGTTTCTTGAAATGCATGAAGAAGTGTGTTGTAGTTAGTACTATTAAATGAAGTACTGGATTCAGTACTACTTACTTCAGAATCTCTTCCAGCCATCAGACACGAATTGACTTCAATCTCTTCTTCTGAAGAACAACTAGACGATATAGCATTGTCCTCCCAAGCTATAAAAGCACGCTAGTTTTTCCAGATTTATTATTCTTCTTTTCTGGTGCTTTGTCTTTGGTTGCAATGCTTGGACATTCAGCTTTCATGTGTCCCTATTTTCCACAGCCAAAGCACAAAAATTTAGTAGAACCAGAATCATGTTTATTTTTACCTCTTTTACCTTGCTAATTCTTCAGTCTGCTCTTCATCTTTATGAATTTCTGAAACTTTCTTGTCAACAAATTGAGGTTCTCAAATTTACTGCAATCTCCTGAACTTTCATCAGTTGATTCCTGAACAGCAGTTCTAGTTTTGAGTGTCAGGCTCTTGGTCTTTTTCTCCACTGTTTCCATTTCTTTCAGCCTGATCATCTCCAGTTCATGTTCCCTCAGTTTGCCAAATAGTGATGCAGTTGTAAGTGTTGTCAAGTCTCTAGTTTCTATAATTGTTGTGACTTTAGGCTGTCAGCTTCTGTCCAAGCACTTCAGAATGTTCATATTGGGCTCTTATTTGTCAAACTGCTTCTCCAGTCCAATTAGATGATTGACTATTGCGTAAACCTCTTTTGGACATCTGCTATTGTCTCTCCCGGTTGCATCCTGAATAATTCATACTCTTGAATCAACGCAGGTTTGCGTGCTCTCTTCACATCCGTGGTTCCTTCATGTGTGACTTCAAAAATGTCCCACATTTCTTTGGCGGAACTACATTGTGACACCCTGAAGAATTCATCCAAATTTAATGCAGAAGTTATTATATTCTAAGCAACACAATCATATTGCATCTTCTTATTTTCAAGATCAGTCAACTCATCAAAGGGTTTTGCAACATGCACACCATCAACAACATGCATAGGAATGAATGGACCATTTACTATGGCATTCCAGTTGCCGTTATCAATTGATTCAATGAAGATCTTCATTCTCACTTTCCAAAATTGATAGTTTACACCCGAAAACATAGGTGATCTATTAATAGAAGCACCTTCAGCAAATGATAACTTATTCTCGGCCATGGATCAAAATCTTGACTAGGATTCAAGATCCTATCTCTGATGCCAATTGTAAAAAATTGGTTGGACTGTCCGGTAAAAAATTCAGTAAACAGATGTTCAGAGTATACAGCGGAAGTATTACAGATTCAATCAAACAGTTTACTGAACTCTTCAAGAATCAGAATACAATCAACAAGATGATTAGATTTTAATCTACTCAATTCAGATGATAACAACAGTTTAATAATAGCAATCAAGAAGAGTAGGGAGAAAAGCAAGAACACAAACTTTTTATCCCGGTTCGCCCTTCCACAAGGGCTACGTCCAGTCCTTTGCCAACCCAGCAAAGATTTCCACTCAAATGATCCAAGATTAGTTTTACACCTTGCTCCCAGCAAGTTACAAACTACTCCCCGCAGTACTTACTACTCCCAGCAGTAAACCCACCACACTAAACCCTTCAGTTGGTGTTACACCAGTACAAAAACCTACTGCACTGCCCAATTACACTCCAGTAATTGAATACAACAAGAACAAAATACAGTTCAAATCAATCAACCACACTGTACGCAATACAAATGGATTGAGATCAAGTATGGAAGACTTAGCTCTGGTCCAGAACCAAAGCAGTTGATCCTCACTCAAGAAGTGCTTTAAGATTCACGATCTTTATGATTTCTTGTGTGAAAATCAATTCGAAAACCGTTTGCACAAAAGGGGTGCTTATAATTGCTTAGGAATTCTCAAAAGTATATTTCAAAAATGTCAAAGTTGTTAAAATGATAGAGACAATTCCTTTTTATAGTCAATTATGATTTTAAACAGCTTAGGTGTCACTCGTTCAATTAATTAAACAAACCATTCAATCAATTGAATTGACCGTTAGTTGACTCAGTCAAAGATTCCAGTAGTAGCAGAAATAACTGTCACATTCAATCGATTGTTTTAAAAATTCAATTGATTGAAAAAACTTTTTCAGCAAAAATCAGTTTGGGCTATTTTTCTTAAAACCAGTTTTAATAAAAATATTTGTGAATCTCTTAGCACCCCAGGAATGATGAACCATGCCACTAATGATTAAGAACTAAGCGAACATCAACACACAAACCCAACTAAGGACCAAGACCAAAACACCCAACCATCTTCATGTTGGCACAAAGTCATTCACTTGAACAATTCTGGTCTAGGTTGGTTCCAACAGATTCTTCATGAAGTAGTCTTCATCAACTCACGTGCTGGACATTGATCTAACATAGTCCAGATTCAATCCATCAGAACTTCAGCAAGCTATGGTCTTTATTGACTTGATCGAATCACATGCTTTAGCATTGGTGCTAACAAGTTATCCAATCAATGACAAAATGACCAAAATCCTAAATCGAATACACAATCCTAAACCCTCAAATAAAAAACAATATCCTAAACCAAAAACCAAATCCCATTCCTCACATAACCAATCGCAATCATTAAATCATTTCAACTTCGACTTAACCACACTAATAAACCCCCAAACAACAATACCAATAAAAAATCTCGAAATCCAAATCACAAATCATACAGAAAACGAATATAATGAAACATTGTTCCAAAGCTAATGGAACAATATATACCTGCCTCTATTCCATCTCCCACTATCCAAGACCTAATATTTCGTCAACACGCTCGGGTCAGCTTCAACATCTTCAACCTTTCGTCTCTACTCGACTACACTCCACAAACCGCAACCACATTCCAATATCTCCCACCGTCGGTCGATTGTTCGCACAAAATCACTCTTGCTCAACCCCTCGCGTGCACGAACCCCCTTGAAATCCTAAACCCACGAATGCCAACCATCTCCTTTCACTTTTGAAATTTTTTAACTTTACTTACCAAAAACCCAATTATGCCCTTACGTAGCAAAAACCCCATTGTGTCCTTCAGTAAGAAAAGCCTAGTTTCGTCCTTGTCCACGTATGCAATAGTGACCACATCACCGGTTGACAAAAGATTGGCAGCCAGCTATGGTTGTCAAAGCAACGTTTTCCTTTACAATAACGCTCAGCCCACACTTCTAAATTTTGATAGGACAAATAAATAATCTCTCTTAGATACTTTTTTTTCTTACACATTTTCAACAATGTATTAGTAACATAATTAATTTCTCTAGTCTTCAATACTTCTTATCATTGTTCAATGTATATATTATCTTTATATTGATGTTTATCCTTCATCTTCAAAATAATTAAGTTCTTCAGAGGTTAACCTTCAACACTCCTATTTCTTAACACTAATTCATGTATCTAAAATATGTCTTCCTGATTTATCTATAAATTATCCATAAATTAAATCATTTCGTTAATACTTTTTCTTTCCGTAGAAATTTTTTATCATTATTATTAACACTTAGTCTTTTTAGAGAAGAAAATAATCAGATTTAATATGGATTAGTTTTAACTTTACCCCTTAATACCAAATTCGGCTTTGAAAATATCATATTTCAATGTTAAATTTATCAATTAAAGTATCTTTTATACACTTAGAAATTAAATAAAAAAAAATCTTCTTTTTCTCCTAAAATCAAAATTTTCACGGCATTCAAATATGTCATTTTTTTTCCGATCCTCCTCCTCTCTGAAATTTTTTCAACATTCGGATGTTTATCTTCACTGATGTTTTCATTAAATTTGATCATTTTATAAACACAAAATTATGGGATGGTCCATCGTGATAATTTTATAAATCATTATTATATATCACTGTTGATTAAAATCACGTATTTTTTTCATCCTTTTAATAATTTTTTTTACGTTATTATCAACACTAAATAATATAATTAAAAAAGTTAATGTTATCATATATGACATAACAAGAAATTATTAAAGGAACAAAAATTGAGACACAAAATAAAGATCCAATGATATAACTACACACATTCATTACATAAACTTATTCGGATCATCATTAGATAAAAATATATCTTAGTCTAACTTTCTATTGTGCATACCACACTTATAACTGGTGTAAATACGTTTTTGTCCTAATTTTAATGATTTCAATTAGGATGTTTTATTCTCATGGCATCTCTGTGAGACTTTCCTTCAAGTTTCCGAGAAAAAAAGTCTTTAAAATACTGATTTACTTTAGTACTTCTGAACTGTGGTGGTGTTTGTTCAGTGATAAAGCATGGCCAAGGACCTATGACAGCATCTTCTCTAGGGCTATAGAATGTTGCTAATGAAAATCTTTCCTTCTCAGAGTTCACTGTTGCTCGATGCTCAATGCTCCGATATGTTCCGTTTGTAATAATCTATATCATGTAAAACATTCAAAATTGAAAATTTGAAAGTAAATTTGATTGACCATATAATAAAAGAGAAACAATAACTCCTCTATAATTATAGAATAACTTTTTTCTTTGTTTGAGATTATTTTCCAAAGAACAGTTGAACTTCGTAATTTTCATGCATATATATACATGGGTTTCACATCTTGAATCGGTAAAAAAATGGTTCAAATTAAAAACAATCACTATTTTTTAAAAATAAAAATGAATAAAACTTTTAAAATTGCAATAACAAATAAAGAAAGTCGATGTTAATTAAAAACTACCGTTAGTTTTGGTTCACATAAACAAGGGACAGAAAGTATAAAAGCTAAGTTAGTGAGGTTGACTTTTAAAACAAATGTGATTAGAGCTGGTTTAGCCTATATAAAATCTGATTCTAAATCATAAGTAATTTTTAAATTGACTATTAATTAAAACAATTAGTGTCAGTCAAGTTGACCATAATATGTTTTTATTTTAAACTTAAACAAAATCTATTTTTAACATTAATTTAATTTATGTTAGTTTAACTAACACTAACAATAATAGTTAAAAAAAAAAAAACTTCTTACAACGTGTTCATCTTCAACAAAATAAAATACAAAGAAAAAATAGAAAAAAAATGAGAAATAATGTGGATAAAGGAGATGTGTGTGGATAAAGAGGATGAGTATGAACGAGGGAGATGAGTGTCAATGAAAGAAATAAGTGTGAATAAAAGAGATAGATGTGGATGAATAATCATGTGGACATTCAAGCCCAACTCCATGAGGCTCATGATGAGAAAGCTCAAGCCCACGAAGCGAAAAATGAAGTTCAAGATCTAATTCAAGACTTAAGTGGGCCCATGACTAGAGTAAAGCTTAGGAAGACCCAAAAAGCTTTGCAGTGGTGACCTTTCTGTTGAAGGCCCAACTATTGAAGGACAATCATATGGAAGAGACTAGGCTCATTACATATCTATTGGGCTTAGAGAACTAAGAGAAGGGCTAATAAGGATTTTATTTTATTTTATTTACTTTCAAATGAGACAAAATCATAACCTAAATCTGTATTTAACGTTTTCGGAAGGTGAGAAGGAGAGATGATACATTTTGCAAACTGGTGAGAGTGAATCTCCTGGGTTCTCAGTTGAACCAACTCTTAGACTTATCAAGGGTTTTTCATTCTCTTATGGCATATATGCGACTTATCTTCTTTCATGGGAGTGTTGCTGCTTATTCCTATCACACATTTTACATGTAACCGTACTTTCTAATAAATTCAATTTCGTATCCTAGATCGGTCCATTCTTGAATCTCAACAGATGGCTTCACATCATTTGGTTTCAGAGCCCAATTATAAGGCAAGGATTAGGATTGTTTGGCTTGGAGAAATTGGTAAAATCCTTTATTTAACTTTACTGTCAATATCATTGTTAGTTAGTGGTTGAACCATTGCGAAGGTCAAGTCTGAAAGAAAAACAAAAAAAAAAAAATTATTGTGACTTAATGGTTTATTTCATTAAAACATAAACTCAAGTACTTATGAAGTGATATATTAACTGCAATTGTGGAGGATTGTTGACTATATTTGTTAGGTCATTAAAATTGTCATCAAAGTGTTCTTCTTTAGCCCATCGTTGTGCTTGTTGCCCTTATAATTTTTTTTTTTGTGCTAGAGAATTACTCTTATTGGATGGATAATTCTTCAAAAGGTCTTGTTGATTCAGTTAAGAACTCAAGGAGAACGCAAGAGTGGAAAAAAAGTAAAAGATTTATATTATAAAAAAAAGGTCTAAACTGAGTGCATACACTTGAGTGCCAAGTTTAAAGACGCAAGGAAGAGGCAATAAGAATATATTACTTGTTACTACTGATCAATTTTATTTTAATTTAAGTATGTGAGGTGTAGGTGCTACTCATTTCTCTTCATAAAACAACCTTTCAACATCACAAATGCAAACTTTAACTCAATATTTGGAGAGATTAATAAGACAACAAAATGATGAACTCCACAAGAGGTTGGGCTAAATGGCAAATAGAGACAATCATGAAGACAATAGGAGGTAAAGAAGATATAATGATGGTAAACAATGAAAAAATAGAATGGAAGGAGTGAAACTTAAAATTCCACCATTTAAGGGAAAATGGGACCCAAAAGCATACTTGGAGTGGGAGCTCAAAATTGAAAGTTTGTTTTCTTGTTACAATTACACTGAGGAGTAGAAAGTTAGGATGTTAAGAACTGAATTTTCTGATTATGCACTCATTTGGTGGAACAACTGTCAAAAGGAAAGACGAAGAAATGAAGAAGCAATGGTAGACACTTGGCATGAGATGAGAAGTATCATGAGGAAAAGATATGTTCCATCTAGTTACAATAGAGATTTGCAGCTTAAACTTCAAAATCTGACTCCAGGAAATAGGAGTGTTGAAGAGTATTTCAAGGACATGGAGGTTATCATGATTAGAGCTAAAATTGAGGAAGACACTAAGGTGACTATGGCTCAATTTTTTAGTGGTTTGTACAGTTATATAAGGGATATTGTAGAGCTATAAGAATATGTTGAGATGGAGGATTTGCTGTATAAGGCCACCTAGGTTGAACAACAACTCGAGAGAAAAAGTATCGCAAGAAAAAGCTCTTCCAACTTTAACCCAACAAGTTAGAGGGACAAGTCCAAGAAGGAAGGAAAAGTTCCAAAGAGTTGCAATGAGAAAACCACTAAAATCGGGGATGTAAAGTGCTTTAGATGCTTGGGAAGAGGGCATTATACTAGTGATCTTTAGCTAGTGAAGAAGATGAGGAGGAAGTAGTAGAGGTGGAAGAAATGGAAGGTAATTTATTCATGATTAGGAGGTTGTTGAGAAGTCAACTACAAGCTTTAAACCAATCCCAAAGAGAGAACAAATGTTATATCAATTTGAAACTGTGCTCCTTGATTATTGATAGTGGAAGTTGTACCAATGTGGCTAGCTCTAGACTAGTTTCCAAATTAAATTTGGAGACTAAGCAACATCCTAGGCTATACAAACTTTAATGGCATAGTGAAGATGGAGATTTGATTATGAATAAGCAAGTGGAAGTGTGCCTTTCCATGGGACAATATACTAACAAGGTGTTATGTGATGTGGTTCCAATGGAGGTAAGTCATATCCTATTAGTGAGACTGTGACAATATGATATAAGGGCAATTTTTCATGGGTTCACAAATAAGATTTCTTTCATACACAATGGGAAGAAAATTACTCTTGAACCATTATTTCATAGAGAGGTTTATGAGGACCAAATAAAATTGAGAGAAAAACGAATTCAAGAGAAAGGAGAAAAGATTGAATCACATAAAAAGAATGGAAAGAAAAAGAGTGAAATACATAGAAATGATGGAAAGAAAAAGAGTTAAATACATAATCAAGGAAGCAAGAGTGAAACACTTGAGAGCAAAACAAGTTGTGTGGTGAGAGAGAGTGAGGTGAAGAAGGTGTTGCTGGAGAATAAGCCACTTTACTTGTTCTATTGCAAAAATAATATTTTGATTGCAAACAACTCTAATGAGCATGTTGTTCCAACTAGTGTTGAGTTTCTTTTGCATAAATATATAATATGTGTTCCCGAATGGACTACCATCGTTAGGGGAATTAAGCATCACATTGATCTCATTCTTGGAGTTTTTTTACCTAATTGACTAGCTTACAAGAGCAATCCCCAAGAGACTCAAGAGAGTATGAGCTCATGTGTTGTTCCCATGATATTGGTGCCTAAAAAGAATGGGACTTGAAGGATGTGCACAGACTGCAGGGCTCTCAATAATATCACAATCAAATAAAGACATCATATTCACATGTTAGATGATCTCCTTGATGAGTTACATAGTACTTGTGTGTTTTTTAAGATTGATTTAAAAATCAGAGTCCATCAAATTAGGATAAGGGAAGGGAATGAGTGGAAAACTGCATTTAAGATTAAGTATAGTTTGTATAAATAGCGGGTGATTCCTTTTGGGCTAATTAATGTCCCAAGACCTTTTATGAGATTAATGAACCATGTCCTAAGGGAATTTTTAGGCAAGTTTGTTGTGGTATATTTTGATCACATTTTGATTTATAGCACTAATATTAATTTGCATGTTGAATAATTCAGTGTTGTCATTAATGTGCATAGAAAAGAACAATTATTTGCTAATCTTGAAAAATGTACCTTTTGCACTGACCATGTTGTATTTTTGGGATTTGTTGTAAGTGCTAAAGGGGTACAAGTGAATGGAGAAAAGATTAAGGTCATTCAGGAGTGGCCTACAACTAAAATTGTGAGTGAAGTGAGAAGTTTCCATGGTTTAGTTAGTTTCTATAGGAGGTTTGTTAGAGATTTTAGTACCTTGGCTGCACCTCTTAATGAGATAGTTAAAAAATGTGTGGGATTTAAGTTTGAAGAGAAACAAGAGCAAGTCTTTCTTGCCCATAAGCATAGGCTAACTAATGATCCCATTCTTGCATTACCAAATTTTTCAAAATCTTTTGAAATGGCATGTGATGAATCTAACGTGGGCATTGGGGCTGTTTTAATTCAGGAGGGACACCCAATTGCTTATTTTATTGAGAAATTGAATGGGGTTGTCCTAAACTATCCCACTTATGACAATGAATTGTATGCTTTAGTGTGTGCATTGCAAACTTGGTAGTATTATTTTTTGCCCATAGAATTTGTAATTCACAATGACCATGAATCTCTTAAATATTTGAAAGGACAAGGTAAGTTGAATAAAAGGCATGTCAAGTGGATTGAGTTCCTTGAACAATTTCCATATGTTATCAAACATAAAAATGGAAAAGGAGACATTGCCGCTTATGCATTATCTAGAATACATGCGTTACTTTTTACTCTTGAAATTAAAGTTTTTGGACTTGAATCTTTGAGGAGATGTACTTGCATGATGTTAAATTTTCTGAAATGGATACTGCTTGTGAAAAGGTGTCTCAAAATGGATACTATAGGCACAATGGTTACTTGTTTAAAGAGAAAAGATTATGTGTGCCTAAATGTTTCATAAGGGGTTTACTAGCAAGAGAGACACATGAAGGTGGTTTGATGGGACATTTTGGGGGTACAAAAGGCTTTAGAAACATTGCATGAGCATTTTGTGAGCATTGTATTGTTTGTAAAAAAGAAAAATCAAAAGTGATGTCACATGGTTTACATACGCCCTTGCCTATACTTGAAGATCCTTGGATTGACATTTTTATGGACTTTGTCTTAGGATTGCCCCGAACAAAAAAAGGCAAGGATTATGTTTTTGTTGTTGTTGATAGGTTTTAAAAAATGACACATTTCATACCTTGCAAGAAGACAGATGATGGTTTTCATGTAGTTGACTTATGTTTTAGGGACGTTGTGAGACTTCATGGAGTGCCTAAGAGTATTATAAGTGACAGAGAAACTAAGTTTCTAAGTCAATTTTGGAAGACATTGCGGGGTAAGCTTGGTACTAAATTACTTTTCGTTACTACTTGTTATCCACAAACTGATGGACAAACTAAAAAGGACTTTAGGCACTTTGCTTAGGACTATTTTAAAGAAAAATCTTAAGTCTAGAGAAGAATGTTTGCCTCATGTAGAATTTGCTTATAATAGGGTTGTCCATAGCAGAACTAATTTTTTACCATTTGAAATTGTGTATAGATTTAATCCTTTTAACATCGCTTGATTTATTATATATGCCTAATATTTTTGTTTTTAAGCATAAGGATGCACAGGGTAAAGCTGATTATATGAAGAAGTTGCATGATCGTGTGAAGGCACAAATTGAAAAGAAAAATTAGAGTTATGCCAAGTAAGCTAATAAAGGAATAAAGAAAATTGTTTTTAAACCCGATGATTGGGTTTGGGTTCATATGAGGAAAGAGAGATTCCCTTAACAAAGGAAGTCCAAACTCCAATCAAGAGGAGATGGTCATTTTCAAGTATTGGAGAGGATTAATGATAATGCTTATAAAGTTGATCTACTTGGTGAGTATGGAGTAAGTGTAACTTTTAATGTATTTAATTTATCTCTTTTTGATGTAGGAAATGATTTTCAACATTTGAGGGCAAATGCTTTTTAAGAAGGAGGCAATGATGTGGACATTCAAGCCCAACTCCACGAGGCCCATAATGAGAAAGCCCAAGCCCACGTAGCGAAAAGTAATGTTCAAGATCCAATTCAAGACTTAAATGGATCTATGACTAGAGGAAATCTTAGGAAGACCCAGGAAGTTTTGTAGTACAAGGTGACTCATCAGCTGAAAGCCTAATTATTGAAGGTCAATCATATGGAGGATATTAGGCTGATTATATATATAATGGGCTTGGAGAATTAAGAGAAAGGAAAACAAGGATTTTGTTTTATTTACTTTCAAATGAGACAAACACATAACCTAAATCTGTATTTAAATATTTTCGGGAATTGAGAAGGACAAATGATACATTTTACAAATTGGTGAGAGTGAATTTCCTGGGTTCTTGGCTAAACTAACTCTTAGACTTATCAAGGGTTTTCCATTCCCTTTTATGGCTTATCTTATTCCATAGAAGTGACGCTGCTTATCTCTATCACCTATTTTACTTGAAACCCTACTTTCCAATCAATTCAATTTCCTATACTAGACCAGTCTATTCTTGAGAAGGACAAATGATACATTTTACAAATTGGTGAGAGTGAATTTCCTGGGTTTTTGGCTGAACCAATTCTTAGACTTATCAAGGGTTTTTCATTCTTTTGTGGGGTCTTTATGGCTTATCTTATTCCATGGAAGTGGCGTTGCTAATCTTTATCACCCATTTTACTTGAAATCCTATTTTCCAATAAATTCAATTTCCTATCCTAGACCGGTCCATTCTTGAATCCCAACATATGGGTTCACATCAAATAAGATCGATGTGGATCAAGGAGATGAGTGTGAGTGAAGGAAATGACTATGGATAAAAAAGATGAGCATAAGCGAATGAGATAAAGGAGATGAGTGCGAAAAGTTTTGAATAGAAAGTAAGAAAGAAAAATTATGAGTGAAGAGATTTGTCTCCTTTAAATTTGGGTCTTTAAATTAAAATAATTTACTATTTCTAGTCATGAAGACACACAAATTCATATGACACTAATCTAAATAAATATTAAAGATATATAATATAAATATCGGTCTAATCAATACTTATTTAAATAAATATAAAATAAATAAAACTAGTATCCTTAATACTAACTTAAGAGAATATGAAAACTAAAAATTAATAAGATTAATATTAACTAGACTGATAGTAACTTAATTTATTTTAATTAGGGTTGATTTACATAGTCTAACGTTGACTTAGAGTTATCTAACTTAATTCATTCAGCAGTTGTATCTTTTAAAAATTATATTACACTTTTCACACTTTTTTTATAAAAAAAATAATATTTTTTTTCACATTAAAGTTTTTTAAATTGATTAAATAAGTTTGGACACTAATATTAAGAAACTAATTTTAATTATCCTATAATAAACAAAAGTATTTTTTAAAAGATAAAAGGCATATAAGAAATATTAAAATTAAATAAAAGATTATAAATACAATTTACCCGAAAACATACCCTAAAAACTTTACCCAGAACAATTATTAATGAATCCTATTTGAGTTATAGGGTGAACAAGACTCTTGAAATTTTAAAAGTACGTTTTTTTTATAGTAAATAAAAATCCAAAATATCAAAGTTTTATAAAAAAACGAAAAAGGTGTTTGGAAGAATTTAGTCATTTAAAACTGAAAAAAAAATTAAAATTTACCTCCATCATGTCACCAACATTGATAACAAAGGCATCAGGCAAGGGCTTAACAGGAATCCACATGCCATCTTTTCTTATCTGCAGCCCTTCTACTTGATTGAGTTGTAAGAGGATGGTTAGAGCTGAAGCATCTGAATGATTTGTGAGACCAATGACTTTTTCTGGTTCAGGAAAAGGAGGGTAATAGTTCATCCTCATCCTTTGTATCCCATCTTCAAATAATTCTCTCATTTCCCTTTCTTCTATCTCCAAAGCTTTTCCCATTTGCCCTATTATGATCATGGCTAGATCTTTCATTTTCTGTGAGTATAGCTCCAGAGTGTCTCTGCATAACAAAGAGCAACCGGGCTGTAACATCGAATTTTTATATGACTTAAATGATTACTTATTTTATATTAATTCAGAGCTGTAAAACATTAATCAATTTATTTCATAATATTTTTAATCTTACATCACGTTTAAACAATTTTGATTTTGATTTTCTTCAGGTTCTACTACAAGAATCACTAATGTAATGCTTATGTTTTCTTCTACATATATGCTTATGTTTAGAAAATAATATAATATTTTTACATGTTCTTCTTTAATTGAAGTATCATTTTCTTCTCTTAACACTCCTCAGTGAATTTTGCTCTAAAATATTTATTTCACATTTTTATCCTCCAATTATAAAAATGTTTCAATTTTTTTTCTGTTGTCCTTCATTAAATTTCAAACATAAACAATTTATTTTTACACTTTGAAAATTTTAAGTTATCAATAAACACATGTACTTTAGTTTTAGGTTTGATTCTGTATTTTACAGAAAATGCAGTTTAAGTTTACAGAACTTAAAAAAAGTCATCATAGTCTCCAAACATTAAAAACTAGGGTTACTTAAATATACACTTTAGAGATTAAAGATTATTTTCATAAACATATCTTAATATCTATGATTTAATGTTCAGGAATTAAAACGTATTTTTTTAAATTAAGAGATTAAAATATTTCACTTTTAAATTTGAAATATTACAATTAGATTCATTTCAAATTTTAAGAAATAAAATATAATTAAACTTTAATTTCAGACTGTTTTTAAGTTTTTGCAATCACCTTTTCTCTCTGGTCTTATTACCACCAAACCAATATCCTCACGGAACCATTATCACAAAACCAAGACCCCCGACCACATAAATACATTCCAATTATAATCAACAAACAAAATTGTCAGAGACTTCAATGCTTTGAATGCTCTATATTATGAGTAGTATTATCTTGAATATTGATGTAGCCTTATCTTTATTTGATATTGCTAACATGTCAAAAATAATATTATTTTATTGTGAGAGAACATTTTGGACAATGCTATTCAAATGAGAAAAAGAAGAGTTTGACATTCATTTCAGAGTTAGGCGGTTATTGTTCTTCTTCTCATTCTTCAGTGTCATCATTGTGGTGGTCTTCGTACCTCTATTGTAGTTGTGTTGAGGTTTTTCCGTCTTCGTTCGCCAGTGTCAAGGTTCGTCCTGGTGAGAGGTTTAGGTGCGTTTGATACTGTGTTTGATTCAGTGCTAAAGTGTTTATGCATTGTCGACTAAAGGTTCATCTTTTATGGGTTTATGATAAAAAAGAAAGCTTTTTTGGTCGCTTTATTGCTTAGTTTTTTGTTGAAAAATGATTTGTGTGAGAGGTTTAGGATTTCAATGTTTGCATTTTTTTTGTCTTTTGGTGTCTTGAGTATATAGTGGCGAGAAGGGTGGGTTGTGTTTTCGTTTTGAATGCATCTTTAGGCTTTCGAATGGTAGTGATGGTGGTATCGTTTCCATAGTGACATAAAAGGTTTAGGTGTGTTTGGTCTTGTTTTTGTTACAGAAATGGGTGGTGATGGTGTCTATTTTTTTTTTTTGGTTTTGGTTCTAAATGTGTGATGGAGAAGGATGATAGCCTTTTGGTGATAGGAAGAGTTTAGGGTTTGGTTTAACCGTTTGGTTTTGAATGTGTGATGAATGTGTTTTGGTTTTGGTTCTGGTTTAGTGAGTGGTGAGTGATGTTATTTTGTTTTGGTGGGTCTATTTTTTGTGTAAAAATGGGTGGGTTGCATTTTTGTGGAAGTGTTTTGTGATGGTGTGGATTGTTTCCATGGTCCAAAAGGTTGACATCAATTGGTTTTGTGTTTAGGAGTTTCCAAGTTTAAAGAGAGATGGCTTGAAAATGAGATAAGTTTTCTATTATTTACTTTTATGTTATTGATCTGATTTAAATTGATTTTATAGCATGATGTGCTTTAACGTTCAAATTTGTTCATAATGGAAATTATTCAAATTATTATGGAGTATTTAAATGTGATTAATTAATTTTATATCATATTGTGCTTTAATGTTCAAATTTGTTCAGAAGGAAAATTATTCAAATTATTGATGAGTATCCAAAATATAATTTTTCTATGTTATTTCAAATTATTTCTGATACAGACTTAATCAAGTTTAATGCAGTATGAAAATTAGAGAAATATTCCAATTTGAGCTCCATACATCTGAAAGTCAAGATTGCTTTATTCAAGCATCCCAACAGCTAGTTTTTAAAAAGCTATATATAGAGGAACAATTTCAAGTTTAACAACAAGAAGAAGCAAAAGAGAAATACATCATATAATACATTGAAGAAAATATATTGAGTGTTTATTGTCAATTTGCTATTGAGAGCATCTAGAGTTTTGAATTGTGTGAAACCATTTTGTAATTCTTCATCATTGTGAAATAAACCCTTGTGAGCTTTCATTGTTCTCTCTTTTGAGAGTGTTTCTTTAATTCTTTAGTGGTCTTAATCTCATAGAGAGATTGGGACTGGTATAACCTGGAGAGGTTTGTGTAGTCGTGATAACCTAGAAAGGTTTGTGTACTCGTTTTAACTATTTGCTAGATAGTGAAACCTCTTGAACAGTTTGTTTAAGGGAGAACTGGACGTAGCCCAAGAGATTAGGGTGAACCAGTATAAAATTGCTTTATCTGTGCTTATGTATTTTGCCTTGGTTGGTGGTTTCTATTTATAGCAAATTGAGTTCAGACTCCATTCAACCCCCTTTCTGAAGCCAACTGTTCCTACAAAGACTTCTTTTGTTATTCAAATGTGTAAGATTTAAAGATAGTAACATGTATGTTGTATTTAATTTGCAACTTAGGTTGAGACATAAAATTGTATAGTGTTAACATATTAGTCAATGTTGTCACACAATGTATTGAAGTTTTTGTCTGTCTTGGTAAAGGTGTGTGATGTTTTGCAGGTATGATTATGGTTTGATGGTTATTAAATACATGGAAGTGTGGGACGGTGTGTGTAGGTTTGATGGGAAAAGGATGTCTGAGTACTTGACAGTTCGTAATAATTTAGTTATATTTTTTATGGTTATGTGTTGTTTGGGTTGAATTGGTTAGATTATAAATTCGTTTTCACTTTTATAAGGAGAACAAGGATTTAATAGAGGTTGGGCCAACTATCAATGGAATCTTGGTTAAGCTCTAGAAGAGCTAACAAAGAAGAGCTTAAATAATGAAGTTAGAGAGAAGATTCTACAACATTTCGCTATATGATTCAAGCTTAATTTTACAATGCCGTACACCTCTATTTATAGTTGTAAGAGAGGAAGAAGCTTGCAACGGAAGCCTCTAACCCTAACGTGTTCAAGAAGTTACAAACCCTAACCCTAGCTTCTTGAACATGCCTCATACCCTAGCTTGAGTCACAAACTTCCATGCTCTCTAATGAGGGAATGACACATGTACTACTTGCCTTGTGCCACAAGCTTCTTGACCAACTAATGAAATGTTGACACGTGAATGATGTAGCTAGGCGTGCTAAACCCTAACCCTAGCATGCTTAAGTCAACCTCCTAATCCTAGTTTGACTTTTATTCTACCCTAAAATGGATGCAATTTTATAATACAATGTATTTATACAACCTTACAAACAACATAGAGTCCAAATTTTCAGCATCTTGGGTTGAACATGTGTCTCTGACTCCCATTGTTCTTCTATTTGTCTGGCCATTGTTCTTATGGTAGGACCTTGCCTTGGCCTTCTTCCATTAGAAAGCATGTGTCATTGGTTGCCTAGCATGGGAATTCAGGTGATGGTTACCAACCCCACATCACAAGTTCTCAAGTAAATGATCACTGATAACCACATAGTTGAAGTTCTTGTTACAAGAAAATCTACAATGTCAAGGAATTAAGTGAGTTTGTAAGCACACTTTGAATGGGAAAAGATGTTAGAAGAGGACTGGAAGAAGATCTGGAACTGTCCTAAATGTTGATGTTGGTAAAGTGGGATTGTATGTGTTAGTTGCCAAAACTTGATTCAAGGTGTATAAGTAATTGATCACTAGTAATCAGGGATATTTCACTTATGTTATTGAGTTTTAGAACCAAATAAATCAACTAAGGAAGTTTTTAAAACAATTTTTTGGGAAAATAAGTTAGCAATGGCTAAAGATTGTGAATTGCAAATAATGCTCATGTGGGAAAGGTGGGGATGTTGGTGATAGTTACCAACCCCACATCACATGTTGTGAAATAAATGAGCACTGGTAACCATAGAGTTGAAGTTCTTGTTACAAAAAAATCTATAATGCTAAGGAATTAAATGAGTTTGTAAGCATACTTTGGAGGGGAAAAGATGTTAGAAGATGAGTGGAGGAAGATTTGGAACTACACTAAATGTTGATGTCGGTAAAGTGAGATTGTATATGTCACTTATTAAAACTTGATCAAGGTGTCCAAGTAATTAATCACTAGTAACCAGAAATATTTCACTTATTGAGTTTTAGAATGAAAATAATCAACTAAGGAAGTTTTTAAAACACATTTTTGGTGAAATAAATAACTAGTAACAGAATTTTGTAAACTGCAAATCATGGTCATGTGGGTAAGTTGGAGATGTGTGTCCTCAGTCTAAAACCCTATTTCCTTCACTACTACATTCTTCTCTCAAACATGGTTCTATTGCCGCTCTCGGTACCAAACCCTTTTTTGTTCACCCACCCCACCAACATGTAACCGTTCTCCTTGTTTATTCACACAACAACCCAAAGTTTAAGAGTTTGTTTTCATTTGAACCCAACACTTTTTCAAATTTTGCTTTAAATTGAAAATGAGCGGTTCAAATGCCAATAAGACGAAAAATTCCTTGCCACATCCGACGAATGGACGAAAGTATCCCGTTATCAAATAAAAGTTAATTCCAAACAGTGTTAACATAATATTACTCTTATATTATTATCATTCTAACCAAGAAAAATACTTATATTAACACATAGACAAAAAGTGTGAGCAAATATAAAAATAGAACCTGAGAGGAAGAGAGAGTTGTGGAAATAAGTGAGGCATTCTGGATTTGGTAGGAAGGGTGTTCATAAAGAAGATATCATTCCAGTCAAGTTTTTGGTCTTCACTCACAACAAATAATTGTCCAAAACCCTCCATATGCTGTGAACTCTGCCAAAACTTTTTTTTCTCTGACATTGGAAGGTTAAAGAATTCCTTAATCTCCAACTTTACTTTCTCCACCAAAGAAGAGATCACGCCATGGTTTATAACCTAGAAAAGGTATTAAAATTCAAATCAATTAATTGTTTAAAATTAATGGATTTTTGTTAGTAAGTTGTAACTAAAGTTTAGGTCAAAAAGTAGAGGACAAAAGTATACTTAAGAGTATTAAGGTGTTTAGATGGTGAAACAACTAGCCAGTGTCATCCATGTGAAGTTTGAAAACTCTTGAATTTCGATTAACCATGCCATAATTATTATACAATATTTGTGCCCTGGTTTTCAGTTCTTGTAAGTGGTTTTTTTCTTTTTTTGCTAGAACTGTTTCTGTAGTTTATTAAGCTGAACAAAATTTAATCAGTTCATCATCTTTGAGCAGATCCATCTGCTACAAATAAATTGAATAATAAATAGAGAATAATAAAACAACCTAAACTTTGTCCAGCGACGATGAGCTTATTCCATGGCTTATCAGCTGTAAAAAATTGAAATTCTAATAAATTTGGTATTTTTAATTCATAACAAATTTACTTATTTTTCTATCTATTCATGTCTCAATTCCCATGTCTATTCTCTAAAGAACCAGGATCGGGTTGGTACATAGGTTTATCTGTAACTCAATTTTAGAAAATATAAGAAAATAAGTATGAAAATGAAAAATTACATAATCAAGAAAATAATCACGTAATACAAATTAAGAAATTAAAAAAAAAATGAGGAAATAAAAGAGACCTGGAAGAATCCCCATTCCTTGCAAGCAAGGTGAAGCTTATCCAATTCTGAATTCCCATACTCCTGAGAAAGCAATCTCTGCATGTCAATAACTGGAATCTGAAGGGTAGCATTAGGTTCTTGAGAGATGAGCACCATTTCTTCTTCACGTTGAGGTTGAACGTATCTTTGAGGAACGGTAGCCAAATTCTTCTTAGCCAACTCTTGAACTGATGGTACCAAAATTGAAGTCCCTGATACGTTGGAGAACCCTTCCATGATCTTAATTTGCCTGAACAACACCTTCAGTCGATAACTTCGAACGTTCCAGATAGTGATAAGTGTGTGTTCCAAGCTGTCATTTATAAAGCAATGACAAGAAAAATATCTATCCGTGCCTGTGGTCGTAATTAAAGTGTGGCCCAAACATGCAAAATAAGGACATGTAAGAACAGTATGGAACGATTCAAGTATAACTATAGTTAAAAGTAAACAAAGGACAACAGTTAAAAAAACGTCACTGAAAGTATGCAAACAAAGTAAGAAGGTATTTTTTTGTTTTTGATTCAATCTCAGCGTCTTCTTTCTTTAAAGGATTCATCGTTGGACGTGTTTTTTCTTTCTCCGCAGTAAATAAAGGTTAACTTTTAGGGATCATTTGTATGATTTTTAATGACGATTTTGCGTACAGCTGTTTCTGTCTGAGTTTTAATTTTCCACTACAGGTGTGCGCACAGTAATTATCGTTTCGAGTGTTTTAAGGATGATTATAACTGTAGGTGTGCATACAGTAGTTATCGTTTCGAGTGTTTTAAAGATGATTCGGTATAATTGTGTTAATAATTTACACTTTTTACAAATATTTTATGAGGGTGACTATAATTTATAATTGTTAATCCTGAATTTGAATATAAATTTAAAAAAAAAGAAAAAAATGAATTTAAGGCGAATATAACTCGGAGTTATTTGGATTAAAATTATTACTTTTTTGCTACATCAAAATTTGACTAACCATTTCATCTTTAACTTCTTGATGAAATTTTACACACAAATATGGTGCAATATTCACATCATTACTTACATAAAGCATACCTTTATTCTCAATCCATTTCATTATTCTTTGCTGTTAATCAAGACTTCTAAATATGTTATTTTCTCTATCAATTTTTTTATATTTTCTTTCTAATATTTTATTTGTTCAATTAATCTGACTTAATTCATCAATTGAACCATATCTCTTAAGGGTAGGTTCAGTAGTGTATTTCCTATTGAAAATTTTAATCTTGTTTCTACCATATGATATGAACCAACTCATGTTTAGGAATTTAGGTAAAACACCTTGATTTTAATTGTCTAAATTGATTTACATAATAAGACACAATCAAGTTTCTCTCCTAACAATTGCTCATGGAAGTTCCTTTCCTATTGACTGCAGTAATAAATTGAATTTGGTAGTGAAGTTGTAAATCACCTAAAAGAATTTGGTGGCATGAAGTTGTAAACCATTTAAAAGCATTTTTGTTAATGAACTCGAAAATATTTCATTTTTAAAAAAAAAAAAATTAATGTCATATCTCCACATTCCTTTTATTATTGAGTTATATATGTTCTCAATTGTTGATTCTCTCATTTACCCTTATAAAACTTAGGAATCTTAAGTACCCTTGGTAGTTCGGCTCTCAACACCAATAGGGATGAAAAATAGGCTGAATAAGGTACCCCATTTCCAAATCTTGTTAATTTTTCACATGTTCCGCCACTTGATTCATTTGTAAATTATTTAAATTCATGGAAGTTTGATTATTCCATTATTTCTTTCTAAACCTCTTATTAAATGATTTCTCATTTGATGAAACACTTTATTCACATCTTGTCCTCTCTCCCTACAATATAAGGATTTTCCTTATGAGTATTATTAAAATTATTTAGTTGTTGATTATGTTCAATGGTTGTAAATAATCTCATTTAGGGATGATATTTTTAACTTGAATCATTTCATCAATTAGTAATTTAAAATTATTATATTTTGAATAACAAAACATAAATTGAATTAGATAGAATATTTCAGGGATATTTACCTGTAGACATTTAAAAGTCCACCAATGCAAACAAAGTTTACTGCCGAGCAACCTCAAACATACTATCCCCTCACCAAATCACCAACTTCTTCCAAAACTAAGCCTACCACCCAACCAATCCACGGTTACATACAGGAAAACATTGTACCTATTACACACTTCGAACTACGGCTATTGACCATTTTACATCCAAATTCTACTTCACTGGCTCATCAAACTCCTCCTTTACTCTCACACGAACCTTGGTTACGTGTTGAAGTGAACGTAGTATTTTCCAACTTGTGATTTGTCAATGCATCTACCAGCAGGCTGCAGTTCTTCCTTGGCTCTCCTGAGCTGAGTTTGACACTCTCACAATTCTTCATGGCCTTTCCACATCAAAAATTATCATTAATTGTTTGGACTAAGGGATTTTACATCGTGGTTATTTGTTGTGATATCATTTTAAAACTATTATCATCTATTTGTTAACTAAGAAACCCTAAAGAACTAGTTAATCCATGTGCTAACACTTTCATGCTCTAAATTCCTTTCACAAACACATAAAAAAATATTTTTCCATGCCTAATCGATTTAGTTCAAGATTTCGATTATTTATCCATGGTTATATCTCATTATCAAGGTCTCATGGTTTTAATTCCTAAGCATCAAATTTGCAAGGCGTGATCGATGGTTTTAATTTCTAAGTATCAAAGTTTCAAGCCTAGTAGTAGGATTTAATAATGAAATTTGTTCCATCCTAGTAAATCCTATTTGTGTTAAAACAAGACTTGTATTCGACATACTAGTCGATGTCATTTGAGTTAAAAGTATTGTACTAGTGGCTGTATTATGGTCATCGTTACATTTTTGACACTTCCCATCAAAAATTACTTTGGATTTATTTTTATTTAGACTACCAATTAAACATAATTTTTAATTAGAATATATTAAATTTTAAGAATTAAAGATAAATATATCTAAATACAAATAGACTTCAATAAAAACATTATTATGATTATCTTTGTGTAATATATTTCATTATTTTAAACACATAATAAAGAATAATTTACTCATCATATTTAAAAGAAAAAAATTAAAGGTATATTAGACCTACTAAAGTACGAACTTGCAATTATGAACACGAGAAAACAATGTTCTAAAATTTTAAGATGTTTTTATAAATAAGTTTGAGTAGAAGGAATGCTTAACGGAAAACCATAAAATTTGAAATTAAGACGTTATTAATTATAAATGAGAGTATAACTTGAACTAGACTAAAAGAAACGAGAACATTAAATTCTCTAATGAGAGTAAATGATAAAAAAGAAAGTATCATTGATAAAAGATAAAGTTGTAGAATAAAAGATCTAGAATCTTGGTGAAAAAAAAAAAAAACTTTTTATTTCTTTTTCATCAACACTACAAAATTGTCAATATAATATGATTTTTATCACTTTTAGTTATGTTTTAGTCATTGATCGCTTTTGACTAGTTCAAATAGAAGTTCTTCTATTTACTGAGAATCATCTTAGTTTATAATATTATTATTTTTTTAAACAATTGCATTCAAGTACTAAATATTAACTTGTTATAACTTATAAGTTAAGAATGAGTGTCCAACTAAATATTCAAATGTCCATTGTCGAAAATACCATGATGAAGGGAATGGAGGTTGACATCAAAATATTATTCCAGCTTCTTGAAGAATCCAAAGAAAAGCAACGAGTCAAACGTGCCCGTGCCATAGAATCAAATGAACTCAAAATTGATGTAATTCAACACTCGATACTGGAATTGCTAAAATAAAAAACCCACATGGCGTGACCTCAAACACTGATTATGACAACCATCAGCATCATCCACAACAGTTCAGAATGGTGCAAGTTGATCTTCTCAAATTTGATGGGCACGATGCTTTGAACTAGATATTTGCCTTGGATTAATATTTCAATTTCTGTCACATACTAGAGGAGGAACAAATAAGCATTGCAATGATACACATGACAAGGATGGCTATATCGTGGTTTCAAATGTCCCAAAGAACTGCCCAATTTCGTTCATGGAATCAGTTAAAATGAGCAGTACAGATCAAATTTGACCCATCTCTATCTGAATCCAAGGGAATTGCTGTTCAAACTCACTCAAAATGGGTCTGTCACAGAGTATTACACAAATTTTGTTGCTCTTGCAAATCATGCTAAAATCGAACCACCTGAGGCGTTGAAATATTGTTTTATTGGTGGCCTATGTGACGATATTCGACGGGAGGTCAAGGCATAGTGCCCTCCTTCACTGATACGAGTTATCAGCTTGCCCATATTGTATGAGTATAAATGCATCTCGAGCACGAAGATCACCCCAGGGCCACAAGCTTATTGCACACCACACTAGCAACTGTTGAAATAAAAAAACAGCGAGAAGGAAATTGTTGTCTTTATATACACAAACTTTCTGATTGAGAGAGATGTTTATCCAATACTTAACGTTGCCTTTATATAGGCTAATGATTTAACCATACACCACTCATTTCCTCCACTTATTTCTGCTAAAATAAACTTACTAACCACATACACTATCAAATACTAAAGACTCGGTAATTAATAAACAATGAAAAAAATGCAATACTTGGTCAGAGTTTACGTGTTGGTGTTGATTTTTCTCTAACACTCCCCCTCAACATTAGATTCAACTTTATTTGTCACGCCAAGCTGATGATAGAAACTTTGAAATTTGTTGCTGCTCAAGCTTTTTTCAAGTAAATCTGCAACTTGATTTTCTGTTCTGACATGCTTCAACTCAATTTCCTCTTCCAAGACTTTCTCTTGGATAAAGTGGTAATGCACTTCCACATGCTCAGTTCTTGCGTGAAAAACTGGATTCTCTTGCCAAGCGTATTGCAGACAATTTATCACAATATAGTGGAATTGGATACTTCACTGGTTGATGCAAGTTTTGTAACAATTGCATAAGCCAAGTACTCTCTTGAGCTGTCATCGTTATTGCTCGATACTCCGCTTCAGTGATTGACAAAGACAGTGTTGGTTATCTTTTGCTACACCAAGAAACTACTCCTGAATCAAGCATGAAAACATATCCGGTAGTTGAGCGTCGAGTATCATGGTCACCTACATAGTCAGAATCACAATAGCCAACTAATTTACACTCCCCACCTCTCTTGTACATAATACCATGGTTAAGCGTACTCTTCACATATCTCAAAATTCGACGTACTGCTTTCAAATGAGGTTTCTTTGGATTTTGCATGTAACGACTCATCACACTAACTAGAAAGCAAATATCGGGTCTTGTTAAAGTTAAGTAGATAAGAGTCCCCACCAATTGTCGGTACATTGTAACATCTTCTTAAAATTTCCCTTCATGAGCACATATTTTGGAATTTGGCCTCACTAGTGTCGAGATTGGCTTGCACTTAAGCATTCCAAACTTTTTCAGCAAATATTTGGAATACTTTTGTTGATGGAAGAATATTCCTTCCGGAGTATGATCAACCTCTATACTAAGAAAATGCTTGAGTTGTCTAAGTTCTTTCATTTGAAATCGAACTGATAAATTCTCCTTGGTTCGAAAAATTTCTTCTTCACAATCTTTTGTGATGATTAAATCATCCACATATACTAGCACGATAACTAATTTATCTCTTTTAGCTTTAATGAACAAGATAACATACGTACTTGTTACCAAATAACCACTGAGTAAGGAATTCAACAATCTTACCATACCAAGTCCTTGGTGCTTGTTTTAACCTATAAAGTGCCTTCCATAGCTTACACACATACTCAGGATGATCTTGACTCTGAAAACCCATTGGCTGATCCATATAGATCTCCCGATCTAGCTCCCTATGCAAAAATGCTTTCACATCCATATGCCATAAATTCTAATTTTTGGAAGCTGCAAGTGCTAATAGGGCTCGTACAGTTGTAAGCTTTGCAACTGGACTAAATGTTTCATCATAGTCTAGTCCATATTGTTGAGAGAACCCTCGAGCTACTAGACGAGCTTTGTGTCTCTCTATTGATCCATTTGTGCGACGTTTTATCTTGTACGCCCATTTACAAGAAATAGGTTTAACATATTTTGGCTTTGGCACAAGCTCTCATGTCTGATTTTTATCTAGCGCGACCATTTCTTCTTCGATAGCTTTAATCCATTTTGGATGTTGAAAAGTTTCCTCGAAAGTTTTTGGTTCTTTTGCATCAGCTTCTTCTACTACGGCAGCATTGGCATATTTTAGATTTGGCTTTCTAATTCTTGTTGACCTTCTTAGTGCAGTTCGTGCTTCTAGTCCACTAAACTCATCTTCATTGCTTGCTTGTTGATATATACGATTTTGCCAAGGACTTTTAGCTACACCTTCTTCAATGTTGTCTTTGTTATCTACATCTTTAGCTTCATCTAAACTCAACTAAATTTGAGAAGATTGTATCATGTCTTTAAAAACATTTGAGTCTGATAGGACTTTCTTGTCTAGGGACCACCATGAAGAAGCTTCATCAAACAGCAGATTTCAAGACGTGTAACACTTTTCGGTAGTAGGGTCACAACATCTCCATCCTTTTCTTTGACTGCCATATCCTATAAAAATACATCTAACAGCTTTCATATCCATTTTGCTACGTAAATGACTAGGTACAAATACACAACAAATACATCTAAAACCTCTGAGATAACTAATAGAAGGTTTAATGTTCCACAATTTTTCAAAAGGGGAAATAAAACACAACCTTTGTTGAGGAAGCCTATTGATGACAAATGCAGTTTTCCTCATTGCTTCTGCCCAGAAGTGTCCTGGTACATTCTTTGCGTGAAGCATGCTTTGACAAATTTCTGCTAGATGCCTATTCTTTCTTTCTGCCACACTGTTTTGTTGTGGAATGCTAGCACATGTACACTGATGGCGTATTCGACATTCTTGAAGAAAATTGCAAAATTCGTCTGACGCATATTCTCCTTCATTGTCACTACGTAGACAATGAATTTCTTTGCCAACTTATGTTGCCTCCTTAAACTCTTTGAACTTTGAAAGAGTTTCAGATTTTTCCTTCATGAAGTAAATCGACACATACCTTGAGAAGTCATCAATGAAAGTCACCAAGTATTTCCTCCCACTAATGGAAGCTTGTTTAACTGGTCCAAACACATGAAAGTGAACCAACTCTAACGGTTCCTTTGCTTTAAATTTGGACTCTTTGTACGGCAACTGGTGCGCTTTTCCATATTGACAGCCTGCATATACTGTGCCTTTTCTCACTTCAAGTTGTGGAAGGCCCTTCAACATCGATCTCTCAATCATTACATCTAATTTGGAATAACTATCATTACATCTCTTCATCATTACATTCCTTCTTATTTTGTCTACATATACGATTTCTGCAGACATTACGTAAACCGACTCCAACCTTTGTCCTTTCATTACTAGATCTTCTATAATCTTCAGGTCTCGATAAACCTTCACATCTTGTGGACCAAGGAGAACAAAATGGCCATAAGAAGTTAACTATGTGACCGAGAGAAGATTTTTCTCATTCCGAGGACATGGTAAACATTTTGAAGTTGCACCTCGGTATCACCATGTTGAGGACAAACTACCGTATTACCAATGTGAGCTATAGGTAGCTTCGAGTTGTTCACTGTCACAACCACCCGACTTCCCTTATACTCTCATAGGTTCTGCAGCTTCTCTTTGTCACTCGTCATATGATTTGAACATCCTGACTCAATGATCCAATCTTTCTCATAATCAACATGTTCTAACATTGTTACTTTGAAAGCTAACTCTTCTTCTTCTAAGCAAATAACACCTCAACATCCCATTCATCTTCACTTTTGGTTGTTAAGTTTCTTAACTCCCCCAATAATTTGAAGATCACCCATCCTAGCAATAAAATGCTCACCACAGGCTCCGAAGCGATCTGCTCTTGATACGAAATTGTTGAAATAAAAAACCAGCGAGAAGGAAATTGTTGTCTTTATATACACAAACTTTCTAATTGAGAGAGATGTTTATTCAATACTTAACATAATGATTTAACCATACACCACTCATTTCCTCCACTTATTTCTATGCTAAAATAAACTCACTAACCACGTACACTATCAAATACTAAAGACTCAGTAATTAATAAAGAATAATAAAAAAAATGGAATACTTGGTCATAGTTTACTTGCTGGTGTTGATTTTTTTTCAATAGCAACAACTTTATTCCTCCACAGCTTGTTTACCACCACACAAACTTACCACCCTTATTGCCTACACCAATTCAAATGCCTCCTAGCAATTCAACTCGCCGTCAAGTGATTGACGATGGCGAAACAACAGATAAGAAGAGAAAACGGTTTGTGTTTTTGGTGCGAGGATAAATTTACTCCACAACATAAGTGTCCCAAGAAGAAATTTATGCTCTATCAGCTGGAGGAGAACGAGGGAGATGAGTCTCATGGGGAGACCTACTTTCATTGGAAAATAATGAAGATGAATTACAACAATTGGAGTCCTAAGTACGCCAACACCACCTGTCTTACAATCCACTCCATGGTTCCTCTGGCCCTGCCACGATTTGAGTAAAGGCAAAGATAAATGGCGTGGAACTTTATGCGTTAATCGATGGAGGAAGTTCAGATAGCTTCATCCAACTACGTGTAGCTAAATTCTTAAATTTGACAGTGCAACCTGCTTCAAAGTTTTGTGTTATGGTTAGTAACTTTGAGACCATGGAAGTGGAGGGTTATATTCCTTCCTTATATGTGTCAATCCAAGGCCACAACATGCATATTCCAGATGTTTATTTGCTTCACGTGGCAGGTGGTGATCTCATGCTTGGCACATTGTGGCTTAAGAGACTAAAAGCTCACATTGTGGACTATATCATGTCTTTCATCTGTTTTCTGCATGAAGGGAAATTTATCACACTGCTTGGTGATAAATCAAAACTACTGCAACCCGCTCAATCTTAGCACATAAAAGACTTCTCCATACGGATGTTATAGATGTAACATTTACAGTTAAGATGACAGTCCCCCAAGACACATGCCAACAAGATTTTGCCTTACCTCCAAACTTACATCCTCAGTTGGCTATATGATTATAGAAGTATGCACAAGTATTCGCTACTCCTTCTAGATTACAACCACCACGGGATCATGATCATGCCATTCCTTTGATTGAAGATGCGTAAGTAGTAAAAATCAAACCATATCGATATCCACATCACCACAAAGCATAGATTGAAATCATGGTTAAATAAATGCTGAATGAAGGGATCATTCAACCAAGCAAAAGCCCTTTCTCTTCACCTATACTTCTAGTAAAAAAGAAGGATGACACTTGGAGATTCTACACAAATTATCGATCTCTAAACAAAGTCACTATCAAAGATAACTTTCCAATACCTATCGTTGATGAATTATTGGACAAGCTTTATGGAGCTAGGGTGTTCTCCAAATTGGACCTCAGATTTGGCTTTCATCAAATTCTTATACTCCCTAAAGATCGACACAAAACAGCCTTCAGAATGCATGAAGGCAATTATGAATGGTTGTGATGCCATTTGGTCTCGCCAATGCCTCTGCTACATTTCAAGCCCTGATGAATGTTGTGTTCAAACCATATCTAAGAAAATTTGTACTCCTTTGTTAATGATATATTGGTTTATAGTCCTTCCTGGCATAAACACATGCAACATTTGGAAACAGCTCTACAATTACTCATTAAGGAAACACTTTATGAGAAGCTATCAAAGTGATCATTTGGAATGCTGGAAATTGACTACCTAGGCCATATAAATTTTGAAAGAAGGTGTTAACATGGATAAGCTTAAGGTGTAGGCTATCCAGGAATGGCCACCACCACAAAATCTCAAGCAATTAAGAGGTTTTCTAGGCCTCACAGGATACTACAACGCTTCATCAAGAATTATGCTATCGTAGCAGCACCTTTTACCAATTTGCTGAAAAAATGATGTTTTTCAATGGACTGAATCAACAAAGGAAGTCTTCCAATAATTAAAAGCTAGACTGACTTCTTAACCAATCCTTGCTTTGCCTAATTTTGCACTACTCTTTAAAATTGAAACAAATGAATCTGGCATAGGAATTGGGACAGTCCTGAAATAACATAAGCATCCAATAGCTTACTTTTCAAAAAAAAAAAAAAAAAAATTATCTCCAGCAATGCAAAACCAGTTACAATCTCCCAACTTACAAACAAAATACTATATATTTAAACAAATTACAATTTGTTCAATCTCATAAAATGAATTTATAAAATAAAATTTGTATATATTTATAATTTTAAAAATGTCTTATCTTATGTTAGATCTCCAATCTATTCTCTTCGTAACAAAATTGTCTAACTTGTATATAAAATTAAATATTTATGGATAATTTAATAATATAATAATAAGTAATACAATAAGCTCATCAAACATGGCTAAGATATTATGAATTATACTTTAAATTTAACTTAAACTTATAAACTAACTTATAAAATAATATTTGTATTATAAAATAGTTTTACTTCTATACGATCTCCAACATTTACATTTTGAAGACTTATTTATTAAAATTCTTTGAACTGATATACACACTTCTAATAACACTTTAGTCTTTTTAGAGGAGAAAATAATCAGATTTAAATCTCAAGGTGTCGATTAGTTTTTAACGTTACCCTTTAATACCAAATTGGGCTTTAAAAATATTATATTTCCACGTTAAACCAATCAATTATAGCAATTTTTATACACTTTGAAATTAAATCAAAATTTCCTCTCTTAAAAGCAAAATTTTCACGGCTTTTAAATATGTCATTTTGTTTTCGATCCTCCTCCTCTCTGTAATTTAAACAGCCTCCCCTTCAACATACGGATGTTTGTCTTCGCTGATGTTTTCATTAAATTTGATCATTTTATAAACAAAATTATGGATGGTCCATCGTGATAATTTTTTTCGTCCTTTTAATATTTTTTTTTACGTTATTATCAACGCTAAATAAAATTAAAAATGTTAATGTTATCATATATGACATAACAAGAAATTATTAAAGGAACAAAATTGAGACACAAAATAAAGATCCAATGATATACACTACACAAATTCCTTACATAAACTTATTCGAATCATCATTAGATAAAAATATATCTTATTCTAGCTTTTCTATTTTGCATACCACACTTATAAGTGGTGCAAATATTTTTTTGTCCTAATTTTAATGATTTCAATTAGGATGTTTTATTCTCATGGCATCTCTGTAAGACTTTCCATCAAGTTTCCGAGAAAAAAAGTCTTTAAAATACTGATTTACTTTAATACTTTTGAACTGTGGTGGTGTTTCATCAGTGATAAAGCATGGCCAAGGACCTATGACAGCATCTTCTCTAGGGCTATAGAATGTTGCAAATGAAAGTCTTTCCTTCTCAGAGTTCACTGTTGCTCGATGCTCAATACTTCGATATATTCCGTTGGTAATAATCTATAACATAACATGTAACATTCAAAATTGAAAATTTAAATTTCTTTAGAATAGACTCATAGAAAAAGAGAAACAATAACTTTTCTATAGTTGTAAAATAACATTTTTCAATGTTTAAGATTATTTTTAACATGTTTATGAATGTGGTTAAAAAACACTTGAATTTCATAATTTTCATGCATATGATGAATACGAATGTTGACTTTTAAAAATGTTAATAAATCGGTTTAGTCGTAGTAAATTATGAAGTAATTTTGAAATTGATTTTTAGTTAAAATAGTTAGTGTTTTCCAAGAAAATGCTAATATGTTTTTATTTTAAATTTAAATAAAATTTATTTTAACATTAATATAATTTGTGTTGATTTGATCTACGCTAATAATAATAATTATAAAAATATAAAATTTTCGTATATTGTTTTCATCTTAAACAAAATAACATAAAATAAATTTTGTAATGAAAAAGATGAATATGAATTAAAAAAATGAAAAAAATAATGTAAATAAGAAAGATGAATATAAATAAAAAAATAAATATAAATAAAGGAAATAGATATAAATAAAAAAATAAATATTAATAAAGGAAATAGATATAAATAAAATAAATAATTATAAATAAAAAAATTAATGTAAGAAAATTTATATAAAAAATAAAAAAAAATTATAAAAATATTTGTCTCTTTTAAATTTAGACCTATAGATTATAAGTAATTTATATCTTTTACTTTCATTCAAATTAGACATTAATTTAAACGAATATTAAAGATATATTATCTTAATATCAATATAACCAACATTAATTTAAATAAATAAATTAATGTCAATTTAATTAATCGACACTAACTTGAAAAATATAAAAATTTAAAGTAAATAAGATTAATGTATCAACATTAACCTTATTTATTTTAATATTTATTTTAGCTAACATTTTTTAAAATTAAAAAAAAATATATTGTTTTATTTATTAAAAACTTAAAATTATTAACTTAAACTTAAAATTGTCTAAATAATTTGACTAATTTTTTTTATTTCTTAACATTTCTTTTTTAAAAAAAGTTAATATTTTGTATCACATTAATTAATCACCTCATAATTTGGTCAGCATTAACATTATAAGCTAATTTAATATTTTGTAAGAAATAAAAAATAGGCTTTTTTTAAAAGATAAAAAGTATGTAAGGAATCTTAAAATTAAATAAAATATTATAAATTTTATCCGAAATGGTACCTTAAAATATCACCCAAAACTATTAATGAATCGTATTTGATTTTTATAGGATGAATAAGACTCTTGAAATTTTAAAAGTAAGTTTTTTTATAGTCAATAAAATCCAAAATATTAAATCTTTTTATAAAGAAAAAATGTTTGGAAGAATTTAGTCATTTAAAACTGAAAAAAGTTAAAAATTTACCTCCATTATGTCACCAACATTGACAACAAAGCCATTAGGCAAGGGCTCAACAGGAACCCACATGCCATCTTTTCTTATCTGCAGCCCTTCTAATTGATTTAGTTGTAAGAGGATGGTTAGAGCTGATGCATCTGAATGATTTCTGAGACCAATGACTTTTTCTGGTTCAGGAAAAGGAGGATAATAGTTCATCCTCATCGTTTGTATCCCATCTTCAAATAATTCTTTCATTTCCCTTTCTTCTATCTCCAAAGCTTTTCCCATTTGCCCTATTATAATCATGGCTAGATCTTTTATTTTCTGTGAGTATACCTCTAGAGTGTCTCTGCATAACAAAGAGCAACTGGGATGTAACGTAGATATTTTATATGACTCATCTTACCTAGTAGAAAAAACATATATTATAATAAAAGATAAGACGATATACATCGATTTCAGAAACTAATGTAGATTTTCTATATAAGCTATAGTTACATCAATTTTGAAACTGATATAATATATCTTTTAGAACCAATGTTGAAGATGTTTTTTCTATTAATATCAAGTTTAAACAATTTTGATTTCTCTTTTTCTTTAAGTTTTATTAGAAGAATCGTTGATAATAATCTGCTAATTTAGAAAATAATATAATCTTTTTACATGATTTTTCTTTAACTAAATTGATTTTTTTTTTCTCTTAACACTCACTCCTCAATATATAATAGTGAATTTTGCTCTCAAATATTTACTGCACATTTTTATCCTCAAAACATGAACAATTTACGTTTATAGTTTGACAATTTTAAATTATGAATAAATATATAGATTTTAGTTTTAGGTTTAATATTTCGTTTGATTGAAAAAGTAAATTTGAAAGAATTTGAGTGAATTGTGTATAGATGGTAGAGTTTTTTTGGATTAATAGATAGATGGTAGGAAGGGATTTGAGAAGATTGAGTATGAAAGTTTGAAAATGATTTGATAGATATTATAATTTATTTTAATTTTCTTAAATGATATATTTCTAAAATTAGTAATTAACCCTTGTATTTCTAAAATTAGTAATCAACCCTTGTCAACAATGAAAACCTTAAATCCACTTAAATTGACTCTTGTGGATAATGAAAACTTTAAACCCACTTAAAGGAGTATTTTGTAGTGTTTTGTAATTTTCAAAGTTATTACCTACTTATAACGATATTTTGTAATTTCTATTTGTAATTTCTATCTCTTATTTTGTAATTTCAAGTTACATTCTTTCAAATCTATTCACATCATTGAAGATATCATCCTGCAAATCTAAGTCAATCAAAGAGTCTTCATCTCCCCTTTACAATAAATCTATCCAAATTGATTTCACCAAACAAACTATTAATTTACATAACTTTAAAAAAATCATCTTAATCTCTAAATATTAAAACTTAGGGTTACTTAAATATACTTTTTAGAGACTAGAAGTAATTTTCATAAACATCCTTTAATAACGATAAATTAATGTTCAGGAATTAAAACGTATGTTTTAAACTTATTGGATTAAAATATTTTATTTTTAAATTTGAAAGATTACAATTAGATGCATTTCAATTTTTAAGAAATAAAAATATAATTAAACTTTAATTTAGACTATTTTTAAGTTTTTGCAATCACCTTTTTATCTGCCGTCTTACCTACCAAACCAATAACCTCACGGAACAATTATCACAAAACCAAGAGCCTCCACTACATAGAAATTAAAACAAAACCATTCCAACTATAATCAACAAACAACACAGTTCAAAATTGTGAGAAAATGAATGGTCACAAATTTATATTATTATCATTCTAAACAAGGAAACTACAGATATAAATACATACACAAAAGTGTGAGCAAATATAAAAATAGAACCTGAGAGGAAGAGAGAGTTGTGAAAATAAGTGGGGCATTCTGGATTTGGTAGGAAGGGTGGTCATAAAGAACATATCATTCCAATCAAGTTTTTGATCTTCACTCACAACAAATAATTGTCCAAAACCCTCCATATGCTGTGAACTCTGCCAAAACTTTTTTTTCTCTGACATTGGAAGGTCAAAGAATTCCTTAATCTCCAACTTTATTTTCTCCACCAGAGAAGAGCTCACGTCATGGTTTATAACCTTAAAAAGGTATTAAAATTCAAATCAATTAATTGTTTGAAATTAATGGATTTTTGCTAGTAAGTTGTAGCTAAAGTTAGGTCAAAAAATAGAGCACAAAAGTATAGTTAAGAGTATTAAGGTGTTCAGATGGTGCTCTAAAGTGTCATCCATGTGAAGTTTGAAAAACTCTTGAATTTTGATTAACTTTGTCATTAATTATTATAGAATATTTTTGTCCTGGTTTTCAGTTCTTGTGTTTTTTGCTAGAACTGTTTTTGTACTTTATTAAGCTGAACAAAATTTAATCAGTTCTTCATCTTTCAGGCAGATCCATGGTCTTACAAATAAATTGAAGAATAAATAGAGAATAATAAAATAACCTGGAAGAATCCCCATTCCTTGCAAGCAAGGTGAAGCTTAGCCAATTCTGAACTCCCAGATTCTTGAGAAAGCAATTTTTTCATGTCAATAACTGGAATCTGAAGGGCACCCTTTGATTCTAGAGAGATGAGCACCATTTGTTCTTCATGTTGAGGCTGAATGTATCTTTGTGGAACCTTAGCTACACTCTCCATAGACAGCTCTTGAACTGATGGTACCAGAAGTGAAGTTGCTGATTGGTTGAAGAATTTTTCCATATTGCCTGAAACAAACAACACACATCCACTCTTATTCACTTGTTCAACTATAAGCCCTTCCTTTTTACTATGAGTGGCTGAGATTGAGATCTATTCATGGCATTTTGTATAATTTGAAACCAGCGATAAATGCTTACCAAACAAATTAGGTGATAGATTACCTCACATCAACATCCTTATATATAAATATCCTTAACATCCTTATTTATAAATATCCTTTAGCTTGTTAACCCATTTTGTGATGAAATCCAACTTCTAGCAAAGCATAGAGGATTTTACAATCTAACCATGACCCACCACAAGTCAAGCCAAAATGTATGGAAGTATCTTCTTTTGTCACCCGTGTCAACTTCTGCTGAACCCACAAAGCATTGTTGGAATGATAAGTATCATATGAGTTGAGAAGTTTCGGGGAGAATGTGTTTAGAAAATTTTATTTATATTTATTTCAATTTATTTTATCACATAAATATATGCATGTAAGGATTTGAGTCTTTGAGAGATTTTACAGAAGTACTCTACTTATCATTTTGCAATTAATTATTATAGTTCATTCTAATAAATTCTTATTTAATTATATTTTCTTTTATTTACGTATAATTCTTATATAATAAACATGCACTTACAAATATCCTTTCGTGTCCTTGATGCTACTCTAACACGAGTCAAGCTTTATCGGTTGTGCAGAAGATAAGATGATAGAATTTGAGTTTGGACAATTATATTTGATAAGATATAGATGAAATATTCACTAACATCGAGAGTTCAGATAAATATATATGAATCTGCATTCATACAATTTTATGTTATATATAATTAAATTGTATCCAATATTTTCCTATTTACACTAATATATATTTTCTTTTCAATTATATTTAGAAAAAAAACACAGATATCCAAACAGAACATGTGTAACTTTATTTATAGGTATAATCTCATTGACAGTTCATCTGCAAATATTCGGACCGAATTATGACTGTTCTTTGATCTCCAAACTTAGCAAATTTAACCGAAATTCAGATATTTAGAAACTGAATTATGGCGTGATTTATCAAACTTGTTTTTTTTTTAAGAAAATATGAAAAAAAAGATAAATTTAAATAAATAATTAATAAAAAATAATTTTTATTATGCTATTTCTTAAGTTTAAATAGTGAATTAAATTAAAAATAATTTAAATAGTAAAGTAGAACTATTGAAAATAAATAAATATTAATTTGTTGGCTAATTTAACTCTCGATATAATTTTTTACTATCAATAGTGGAAACATGTGCCCGTATCCATATGTTTATATAAAAGTAAAGATTAATTATTATAATAATATTAAAGTAAAATATTATTAAACATAAAAAAAAACTTATTTGCTAGAACCAATTATAAAAATAAATTATTTTTTGTTATAAATAACTATAAAAATACTTTACTTTGTTTATTTAATTTTTTTAATTTATTGCAGGTAGCTTTCTTTATAAAAATAGTTACTTTAATTTAAAAAAGAAGAGTAACAATATATATACAATAGTTATAAAATATAAAGAATAAAATTGTAGGAATTTATATATGTAGATTAACAAACCGTTATAAAGATAATTTCTTCATAGATAATCGATATAAGAAATTAATTAATTATAAAATCAAGAAATCATGTGTGCTTATGATAATAATTAATTATGATAAAAAATTGAAAACAATACTTACATTATTTAAATAATGCATTAGGAATATAAAGTTATTTTAAATTTAAAGCAAGAATTTCATATATTATTAATTACGGTTTAAGTCATTATTGAATTATATATAGGTGTAAAATAATTAAAATAATATATTTTATTGGTAAACTTGGCTATTATTATTATAGGTGTAAATAAACTATGTAGTTGGAAAATTTAATTTTAAATATGCAAAAATTATAACTAAAAATAAAAAATTATAATTAATATAAATTTAATTGTCACAAAAGACTGATTGAACATGTATTAATTTCTCCATATTTATTGAGGAATAATAAATTTGCCTAATAATTATTAAAACTTTATTTAAAAATATATAAAATAATATATATGATGATGAAATAAACGTTTAAATATACCAGAAATATTTATATAAGAATAATTGAAATTTTAATTATTTGAAATTTTAAGGCATATGGAAGGAGTAAATATAATTCATATATATATGATAAAATGTAGATCTTCTTATGTTACCTTGGTCATGTAAATATAAATTTGTAATTCATGAATAATTTTATTAAGCTTAAGCATATATTAATGTTATCCCATAATTCTTTATATTAAAAATGTTGGGGTGAATAACTTGTTTTTGTTTTCAACGTGCGAAGATCAATTTTAATTTATACTAAGTTATGGATGATTTCTTTATTAATAATTGGTCCGTGACATTTTTATGGTTTCCATAACATAGTACTTCGATAATGTAATTAATTGGAAAATAAACATGTTTGGATATTTATTGTTTTAAGATTATAATATTTATAGGTAAAGTTGTAACTATTTCGACTTTTTATAATAGTAGTTAGTTGAATAAGTTCTTTGAATTAAACTATTACTTCAATGAAAGTGATTGTATAAGAATTTATAAAATATTACTTCATTAAAAGTGATTGTGTTAGGATTTATGGAAGAGCTTACGTTAGGTTTGTAGCGTACAATTCAATCATATTATTGAAAGGAATTTTAGATTCTGAGCAATCATTTGTGTTATATGAATATTGATTATAATATCTTAGTAATATACTCTTATTTGTGACTTTTGGTTGATATTAATATAACTTTTTGAATGTTATGTCATTCAAAAGACTTAAAGCAGTGCATAATTTTCTTTCAAACTAATATAATATTCTAAACAATTTAAGAGAAACATATTAAAAGCGAGTATCTTCCTCATTTATGTATAATTTATTCATTTGCAAACACAACTATAAGAATTGAGATAATTTTCAATATTTGTGGTACATAATTGCTCCATATTAAGATGAATATTACATATAGAAGGGTAATTTTCTCTGTTTAGGGTGGAGGCTGAATTTGACACAATGATCTTAGTTTCATAAATAGTTCAATTTATAGTTAAAAAATAATTGAATGACCATAAACATGATTTGTTTTTGTTTGTAAAGCAATGGTATTTAGATTCAACCCACACCATAAATGAGACATTATTCATGAAACACTAGTGCTACCAACCACTTCTAACTCTGTATCTATATGATGGTTGTTAAGATCCTTGTTCTCTTGTTGTTTCTAAAGTTCTAAGTTATACATTTGGTACATAGAGATTGTTCCAAATAAAACTATAAGCACTGATTGTCGCAAATGTAGTGAAGTAAAACACTTTCACAACATGTTTATCAATGATTCAATTAGATTTTAAAGTTTTGATTCCAATCATTATACAAAAAGTATATCAACTTTTCAAATCTTAAGTATATCACAAAGTGAAGGAGAAAACATACTACAACTATAATATTAATGCAATTACTAACATATTTTCAATTATTACGAACTACAATATTAGTAAAATGCAATATATCACAAACACATTTTCATATTGAAAAGAGGATGTAAGTGGGGATCTTAAAATATATCCTAGTGAAATCTCTGAATTGAATTCAATACTCTCCCAAGTAGTATAGGAATTTAGTATTAAATTATAACAAAAATACAAATCTCATGCTAAAAATATTTGTATCTTATATATATGACCAGTTATTGGTTTTCAGCCAATTGAATTTGCATCTATAAATTAAATTTAAGTAGTTTAGGCATTAAATATAAAATTAAATTCAAAATAAGCACATCATGTTATAACTAATTATTAATTCCACATCTCATATTTCTCATGTATTTTGTTATTAACTATTATCTTACCGGTCTTTTATCATATTAAAAATATACAAAGAAAATTATTACGGAGACAAAACTGTGAAAATAGAAAAATAGTTTGGATAAAATGGACAACCTTGTCAGAAAAAGAAAGAGGAAGGATTAGGAATAAAAGATATTAAGCTTTTTAATTCTGTGTTACTAGCTATATGGCGAATGGAGGAACGAAACCTCTGGAACGACATGCTATCCAAATCCTGGTGTTGGAGATCTTTGAATGTTAGGGTTAGTACTAAATATGAATCAACATGGTGGGGAATTTGCAGTTGGGAGTGGGCAAGGACAGATTGTGGTTTGACAAAAAAAGTGTAGGGGAAGTTAGGATGAGGAGTTAAGATTTTTTTTTTTAGTCAATAATAATTTTTTTTTAATGAATAATGGAGTACGAGACTTGTTAAGAAAAATTACGCCAAATTTTTTTGTAAGACAGATTTGTGGAAGTGAAAAATAAAATCAGAAGATTTGATAAAAGGAAATTGTACACTGTGTTTATAAAACACTCACAACCTCACACTACCCACAACCTAATTACAACAAAAGATCCTAAATATTTTCTCTTGCTGTGAGAAAATTTCTTCACTCAAA
>Ga0209489_102293_pt1 | contig 39010 bp, 26 predicted proteins | sample SiratrowhiteBW_FD_187527 | JGI IMG/M metagenome (GOLD analysis project Ga0209489, IMG submission 187527) | Root nodule microbial communities of legume samples collected from California, USA - Siratro white BW (SPAdes) (version 2) | ecosystem: Host-associated > Plants > Roots > Nodule | place...
ATAGAGAACTCATTCGCAGGGAGAATTTATCTAAATGAAGTTGTGTCGAGTACTCTCCACCTTGGGGGGTTTATCAAAATGAATTCACCCCTGCACAAGGAAGAGAGTACACGACACCGTTCATGTAGATGAACGCACCCTGAGAATGAATTTTTTGTGGGGGTTCATGAAAATAAACTCTCTCTTGGGATTGATGTAAATAACTCACCTTAAATCGAGTTCTTGGTGGAGTTTTAGGAAAATAAACTCACTCTTGCTGAAGGTAAAGTGTACTTTGCAGGACATGCTAATAAACTCACCTGTGATCGAGTTCTTGGTGGGGCTTTCATTAAAGTAAACTCACCCTTGCCCAAGGTATTGAGTACTCGAGTAAGGTTCATACAAACAAACTACCCAGAGATCGAGTTCCTGGTAGAAGTTCATGCAAGAGTGAATCAATTTCATGAACTCGCCACCAAGAACTCGGTCTTAAGGTCAGTTCATTTGCATAAACCCTTGTCGAATACTATTTACTTTCCCTAAGGGTAACTTCATTTTCAAGAACACAACACCACGAACACGATTTCAAGGTGACTTCATCTGTATGAACATCTACCTAGTACTCTCTACCTTTGGCAAAGATGAGTTCATTTTAATAAACCCCCATCAGAAGGTCAGACTCAGGGTGAGTTCTTTTACATCAAGTTGTGCAGAGTACTCTCTATCTTGGGCAAGGGCGAGTTTAGTTTCATAAAATTTGGACCAAGAACTTGGTCTCAGGATGAGTTAATTTGCATGAACCCCTGTTAAGTATTCTCTACCTTGGGAAAGGATAAGTTCATTTTTATGAAACTTCCACAAAGAACTCATTCACAAGTTTCATTTACATGAAGTTGTGTCGAGTACTGTCTACCCTGGGCAAGGGTGAGTTCATTTTCACAAACTCTCCACCAAGAACTTGATCTCAAAATGATTTAATTTACATGAACCCTTGTTTAGTGTGCTCTACCTTAGGCAAAGAGAAGTTCATTTTTCTGAAACTCCCACAGAGAACTCATTCGCAGGGAGAATTTATCTAAATGAAGTTGTGTCGAGTACTCTCCACCTTGGGGGGTTTATCAAAATAAGTCACCCCTGCACAAGGAAGAGAGTACATGACACCGTTCATGTAGATGAACGCACCCTGAGAATGAATTTTTTGTGAGGGTTCATGAAAATAAACTCTCTCTTGGGATTGATGTAAATAACTCACCTTAAATTGAGTTCTTGGTGGGAGTTTTAGGAAAATAAACTCACCCTTGCTGAAGGTAAAGTGTACTTTGCAGGTCATGCAAATAAACTCACCTGTGATCGAGTTCTTAGTGGGGTGTTCATTAAAGTAAACCCACCCTTGCCCAAGGTAGTGAGTACTCGAGTGAGGTTCATGCAAACAAACTCACCCAGAGATCCAGTTCCTGGTGGAAGTTCATGTAAGAGTGAGTTCAATTTCATGAACTCGCCACCAAGAACTCGTTCTTAAGGTGCTTTCATTTGCATAAACCCTTGTCAAATACTCTTTACTTTCCCTAAGGGTAAGTTCATTTTCAAGAACACAACACCACGAACACGGTTTCAAGGTGACTTCATCTGTATGAACATTTGTTTAGTACTCTCTACCTTTGGCAAGGATGAGTTCATTTTAATGAAACCCCCATCTGAAAGTCAGACTCAGGGTGAGTTCATTTACATCAAGTTGTGCAGAGTACTCTCTACCTTGGGCAAGGGCGAGTTAAGTTTCACAAACTCTACACCAAGAACTTGGTCTCAGGATGAGTTAATTTGCATGAACCCCTGTTGAGTACTCTCTGCCTTGGACAAGAATGACTTCATTTTTATTAAACTTCTATAAAGAACTCATTCACATGTTGAGTTGATTTACATGAAGTTGTGTCGAGTATTCTCTACCTTGGGCAAGGCCGAGTTTATTTTCACAAACTTTCCACCAAGAACTTGATCTCAAAATGATTTAATTTGCATGAATCCTTGTTGAGTGCGCTCTACCTTAGGGCAAATTTATCTAAATGAAGTTGTGTCGAGTACTCTCCACCTTGGGAGGTTTATCAAAATGAAGTCACCCCTGCACAAGGAAGAGAGTACACGACACCGTTCATGTAAATGAATACACCCTGAGAATGAATTCTTGGTGGGGGTCCATGAAAATAAACTCACTCTTGGGGTTCATGCAAATAAACTCACCTTGAATCGAGTTTTTGGTAGGGGTTTTAAGAAAATGAACTCACCCTTGCCGAAGGTAGAGTGTACTCTACAAGTCATGCAAATGAACTCACTCTGTGATCGAGTTCTTGGTAGGGCGTTCATGAAAATGAACCCACCCTTGCCCAAGGTAAAGGGTACTCGAGCGGGGTTCATGCAAACAAACTCACCCTAAGATCGAGTTCTTAGTAGTGGTTAATGCCAGTGTCAATTCAATTTCATGAACTCACCACCAAGAACTCGGTCTTAGAGTGAGTTCATTTGCACGAACTCTTGTTGAATACTCTCTACTTTCCCCAAAGGTAAGTTCATTTTCAAGAACCCCACACCGCGAACTCGGTCTCAAGGTCACTTCATCTTTTTTAACATCTGCCTAGTACTTTCTACCATTGGCAATAATGAGTTCATCTCTATGAAACCCCCACCAAAAAGTTTAACTCAGGGTGTGTTTATTTACATAAAGTTGTGTCGAGTACTCTCTACCTTGGGCAAGGGGGAATTCATTTTCATAAACTCTCTACAAAGAACTTAGTCTGAGGATAAGTTAATTTGCATGAACCCTTCTTGAGTACTCTCTACCTTCGGCAATGATGAGTTCGTTTTTATGAAACCCCATTAAGAACTCGGTCTTGAGTTCATTTGCGCGAACCCTAAAACCGAGTTCTTGGTGGGGGTTTTAAGAAAATTAACTCACCCTTATTGAAGGTAGAGTGTACTTTGCAAGTCATGCAAATGAACTCTTTGTATCAAGTTCTTAGTGGGACGTTCATGAAAATGAACCCACCCTTGCCCAAGGTAGAGAGTACTCGAACGGGGTTCATGCAAATGTCAGTTCAATTTTATGAACTCGCCACCAAGAACTCGGTCTTAGGGTGAGTTCATTTACATGAACTCTTGTCGAATATTCTCTACTTTCCCCAAGGGTAAGTTTATTTTTTAGAACAACACACCACAAAATCGGTCTCAAGGTGACTTCATCTTTATTAACTTCTGCCTAGTACTCTCTACTTTGGCAAGGATGAGTTCATCTTTATGAAACCCCAACCAAAAAGTCGAACTAGGGTGAGTTCATTTACATGAAGTTGTGTCGAGTACTCTCTACCTTAGACAAGGGTGAGTTCATTTTCATAAACTCTCCACCAAGAAGTTGGTCTGAGAATAAGTTAATTTGCATGAACCTTTGTTGAGTACTCTCTACCTTTGGCAAGGGTGAGTTCATTTTTACGAAACCCCACCAAGAACTCGGTCTCAAGTTGAGTTCATTGCGTGAATCCCTATCGAATACTCCCCACCTTGGGCAGGGAGGTGTTCATTTTTTATGAAACCCCCTCAGAGAATTTATTCTCAAGGGGAGTTCATCTACATGAAGTTGTGTCGAGTACTCTCCACCTTAGAGGGTTCACCAAAATGAAGTCGCGCTTGCACAAGGAAGAGAGTACTCGACACATTTCCTGTAAATGAACGCACCCTGAGAATGAATTCTTGATGGGAGTTCATGAAAATAAACTCAGTTTTGGGATTGATGCAAATGAACCCACCTTGAACTGAGTTTTTGGTGGGTGTTTCAAGAAAATGAACTAACCCTTGCCCAAAGTAGAGTGTACTCTACAGGTCATTTAAATGAACTCACTTCGTAATCGAGTTTTGGGTGGGACGTTCACGAAAATGAACTTACCTTTGCCCAAGCCCAATAGTACTTGAGCGGGGTTCATGCAAACGAACTCACCCTGAGACTAAGTTAATTTTCATAAACTTTCCACCAATAACTTGGTCTCAGGATGGGTTAATTTTCATGAACCCCTATTGAGTACTCTCTACCTTGGATAAGGTGTGTTCATTTTTGTGAAACTCCCACCAAGAACTTGGTGTCAAGATGAGTTCATTTGTGTGAACTCCTATCAAATACTCTCCATCTTGGGCAAGGAGGTGTTCATTTTTTACGAAACCCCCTTGGAGAACTCATTCACAGGGAGAGTTCATTTACATAAATTTGTGTCAAGTACTCTCCACCTTAAAGGGTTCATCAAAATGAAGTCGTCCCTGCACAAGAAAAAGAGTACTCGACATGGTTCATGTAAATGAACGCACCCTGAGAATGAATTCTTGGTGAGGGTTCATGAAAATAAACTCACTCTTGGAATTCATGCAAATGAACTCACCTTGAACCGAGATTTTGGTGGGGGTTTCAAGAAAATGAACTCATCCTTGCCCAAGGTAGAGTTAGTTTGCAAGTCAAGCAAATGAACTCATCCTGTGATCGAGTTCTTGGTGGGGCGTTCACAAAAATGAGCTTGCCATTGCCCAAGGTCGGGAGTACTCGAGTGGGGTTCATGCAAACGAACTCACCTTAAGACCGAATTCTTAGTAGGGGTTCATCCAATTGTGAGTTCAATTTCATGAACTCGCCACTAAGAACTCAGTCTTAGGTTGAGTTAATTTGCACAAACCCTTGTCGAATACTCTCTACCTTTCGCAAGGGTAAGTTCATTCAATTGTGACTTCATTTGCATGAACACATGTCTAGTACTCTCTATCTTTGGCAATGATGAGTTCATTTTTATGAAACCCCCACTAAAAATTCAGACTCAGGGTGAGTTCATTTACATGAAGTTATGTCGAGTACTCTCTACCTTGGGCAAGGATGAGTTCATCTTTATGAATCCCCCACCAAGAACTCGATCTTAGGGTGTGTTAATTTACACGAAGCTAGGACGAGTACTCTTTACCTTTGGCAAGGATAAGTTCATTTACATTAACCTTGTCGAGTATTCTCTACCTTGGGCAATGATAAGGACATTTTAATCAACCCGCAACCAAGAACTTAGTCTTAGAAAGAGTTCATTTCCGTGAACCCCTACCAAGTACTCTCTACCTTTGGGAATTATTTTAAAGAACCCCCAACCAAGAACTTGGTCTCAAGGTCATTTGCATGAATCCCTACCTAATACTCTCTACCTTGGGCAACTATGACTTCCCTTTTATCAAACCCCAATCAAGAACTTAGTCTCATGGTGAGTTCATTTACATGAAGTTGTCTTGAGTACTCTCTACCTTATGTAAGGACAAGTTCACTTTCATAAACTTTCCACCAACAACTTTGTCTTAGATTAGTTCATTTGCATGAATCCTTGTTGAGTACACTCTACCTTGGGCAATAGTGAGGTCATTTTCACCTAGAACTCGGTCTAAGGGTGAGTTCATTTGCATGAACCCCTGCCCAGTACTCTCTACCTTGGCAAGGATGAGTTCATCTTTATGAAACCTACACTAAGTACTCGATCTTAGGATGAACTCATTTACCTTGTCGACTTAGCTTACGGATCAAATTAAACAATTTTGCAAAAATGTCATTCAAAACATTTAAACAAACCTCTGATCAAAGAACAATGCATAAGCTAAACATCAACTATTTCATGTATTATATTCACAAAGGTATAAAAAATCAAGGCCTCACTCAAAACATGGCCAGCAAAAACAACACAACAGCTTGACCACAACTACTCTATTATATCAACTTTTTTCTTAAGGCTGAGAGGGACCTGTAAGAGTTGGTTCATCTTGAGGAGCAGCAGTTGAAGGTCCTTCATCTAGAATGTCATTAATATTTATAAGTTTGCCCTGGTAGAAGTTCTTGTAAACATCCAAATTGCCTTCATCAGTCGGTATCTGATAGAAATATATCGCTTGGTTGATCGCCTTCTAGAAACCGAGTTTATGTTGCTCTAGAATATATCTCTTGAGGCGCCTCAACTCCTTCTTGGAGTCCTCCACCTACTTCTTAGGCTTTTCATTACGGATTGTTCGACATTGTAGGAGTCCTTCATATAAGCGAGATCCGACTTTAAGACCTCAGCCTCCTCCCTCAACTTTTTGTTGTTAGTTGTGGGCTCAGTTAACTTACCCTTTTGAGTCTGCTTCATAACGTCGCACTAAGAATGAGTGTCAACAACGATCTTTAATTTTGTTGTCAAATCTTCATTTACCTTAAGCACAAGATTAACAGAGCCCCTTGTCTCATTTATCTCTTTCTTTGCAACCTCGTGTTCCTTCTTGACCTTCTCAGTCTCGGCTGAAGAAGAGAACTTAGATATTTCTTCCTTCAGCCAAGTAGTAGGAAGAAGGGTATACCTAGCAAATTTTGTCATGGCATCCACTAAACTCTCCAAAAAGGAATTGTGAAACATATCTTTCTTAGCATTATTGATGTGAAATTTGATTTTCTCTGAGGCTCTCATCTCGGTCCCAGGCAACCCATCCACAATAGGGTCGAAGTGTTGCCTCCTTCTCAACGACTCATCTTAGGAGATTTGGAGCATGACTTGGAGTGAGAATGTTGTCGAGAACTCTTCTCCTTCTTCTCCCGCTTCCTATCAGCTTCTGAAGGTCGGGTAGTTGTAATCAGTGGGACTAAAGTTGGTCTTGGTTGAGCAGGACTTGTTGCCACCAAAGTCGTGGTCGGTTGAACAGCTCTTGACATTTTAACTTGAGTCTCCTAAGCGGAGTCCAAATTGCTTTGCCTCAGCTGCTTGAAGAAATTCTTGCCTTGTTGGGTAGGCAAAGTCATTATCTTTGCAATAAGAAACCAAACTCAACAAAGTTTACAATCCTCATACGCAATCAAAATACAACTAAACCTTATCATCAAACACTTCTTAAGGACAAGAGGACATATACATCGAGGAGTTTTCCGATAGATAACTTCTTTCGAAACCCGTCCAAAGTCGAGATAGTTTTTATTTCTTTAGTCGACATCATTGACTTTTACCAAGACTTTATCTCATGATTGTTCATCCAATAGAAAGGAAATTTGGAAATATCACTATTATGAAAATACTTCTTACCCCCCTCTTCCATCCCAACTTTAAAAAATGATTTTTTAAAATGCTTATAAGAAGCAGTATATAGGGATAACCAAGTCACCTTATTCCCAAGCCATGTATAGTAAAATAAAGAAAGGGTACTGGTGGTCAAGTTCAGCATTTCACATACCAACCAAAATGCTTGCAACGCTGCCCAACAATTAGGATAAAGTTGGATGGGTGCGACATTGAGTAGTCGAAGGACCTTCATTATCATCTCGTCAAGAGAAAGCTTGACATGAGAATTAGTGAAAAACAATTATAAAAATAGAAAAAATCTTCCTCTTAGCCTTCTCGATCGTGACACACATTCTCATTCACCTCACAAAAGTTAATATTCACAATTTTGTCATCACTAAAACTTTCCAAAATACTAGCGACATTTGCAAACTCGACCAAGTCCTTATGAGATCGAAAAATTAAGAACTCTTCTCAGACTTTATAATCCTCCCATTCATACCCGACCTCAACAAGAGGCTTTCTTTTTCCTCCTCTTGAATCCGTAGTTTACTACTTTCACCATCAACTATATAACAACATCGGAAACAGGGGACTTCAAAAGAGCTTTCCTCTGAACTTAGTGTGATGACCTCGGCTATCTTCAACCTTGAATCTCCGCTCAACGATCCCGGAAACTCCTCTGAACCAAAGTTAGTTGACATATTAACCAAAAGCAAGTAAAAGAAAATACCTAATCAAGCTCAAGAAAACGAGAAGAACAAGTAGGCTTTCTCTAATTAAGAGGATGAAGTGTGGTGGCCCATCTCTGATAGTGATCCTATTTACAGGCATGGAAAAGGGAGAGACCAAGCATTGAAACGCTTTCTCATTCGTACCATTGAACCAAACACCATTAAACAATCAAAATTGAATGACTCCACATTTCAAACGATGTGACCATTTTGACATACATTTAATGAACAAAATACCCACAAGCCCTTACCGACTTCTCGATCCAAATTATTTCTAAATTTTTTTCACGACTTTCAATTTAACCCCTCAAGCTTTTGGAGGCCTGTGTACTAGACTACCCATAATCCTACTATTGGAAGTCGGCCTAGAACCATCCCTCTGAAAACCAAGTTTCCAAGTTTCCTATGTTGGTTGGAGAATGACTTTATTAAACCTTGAAACAAGTGCTAATCAAGATAGTTTGTAAAAATCCTCCCAACTAATAAAGTTAGTAATCATGAGTCTTAAAAAGTACCAAAGCCTAACACTATCCTTATCAAAGTAATTTTTCTCTGCTATTTGCTCATACCCATACTGACCCGATCTCGAAGTGTTTTTCAAGTATCCTCTCCAACCAACTTCGAGGAGACATTTCATCATAAAAAGATTTCCAAATCTAATCAAGAAAATAATTCTAAATACTTTAAAACGATCCTACATCTAAAATTCCCTTTACATACCAACTTGCTACTAACAATTCCCATTCATTTTTGAATGAATTTTTCAAATTCATTAAAATGAAGAGTAACCTAAGAAATGCGTTAAATAGTGGAAGTTGGACCCATTCTAGAAGGTTATTAGTATACAATTTTTTTAAAAGGGGAAGTTGGAACCGAAAACAAAATTCTTCATATACTTTTTTTTCCTATAGGCCCTTATGATCTCATAAATACACACATAAAAATCAAATTCAGAGTTTGGAGATTATTTTCATTCATCTTAGTGTTACTTATCATCAAATAAGAACAACAAATCAGTTACAGCAGATTAATTAAACAACTTGGGGAATTGGTCACTTTGTTCCGATTCACCTTCCACATTATTAAATCAAGCTTTCAACTAAAATGATTGCATGAGAATGTTTCTTTACATCTATAGCTTTGAAGTAGTTCTTTGTAAACATACCAATCTTCTGTCTTCTTCGACATGTTTATTCTTGGATATGATAGAATCATGTGATCCATGAAATCAAGAGTTTTGAAACTGGGATTTGTAGATGTCATACCCAGAAGTGGCTGGAGTTACAGGACACAATCTAACAGAGAATAAATATGACACAGGAGGAATCAAATATTGATTGTGCACACATGGCGACCAACTATCATCTCCACCTAATCCCATATGCTTGTGATCCAGATGAACCTGTAATACCATAAACCATCCAAGATGAGAAATTCAATAGTAATATCAAAGGATAAAATATGTTTTAGGTCTTTCAAGATCTGGTGGAAGGTTATTTTAGTCCCTACATTTTAAAATCAGTGGTTTTGATTGAATTTCTTTTTTTTTTTTTTTGAAAAAGGAAAACTTATATGTTATTAAGAAAAAGAGACCACTGCACAAGATGTGCCAAACTCTCAGAGATGGCCTTATACATCATTTTGCCTGGACCAGAGAAGAAATCCACCACATTTTAGACACTTAAGGACCAACATAAATTTTACCAAATGTTGTGAGACCTATAAAACATTTCACCCTAATAAATAGTTTCTATAAAAGTTGGAATAATATATAAAAAATTGCCACATTTCCATCTCAGTAGACTACTACATGTCACCATAGCAGGTTACATTCAAAACAACTATTTGTTCATTGAGAACTTCAGGTCACAGAGAACAGACACAACCGCAATGCACTCACATGCAGCACAAACTGAAAAAATATTACATTTTGTACAGTTGCAGAAGTGTCAGCACACCAACACAAATTTTGGAAGATATTGAACTTTGCCACCCTAAACTTTGAGCCCCAGTTTTCTGCTAGACATCTAAAAATTAACATACCACATTTACACCATAAACTATAGCATTATTCCAACTTTGGTCACCGCATATTTGATGGACTGAAGTTCATTTTACCATTTCAAAAACAGTGGAAGGAAAATGAACACAAATATTGATGCAAGATATAAATACCTCAATGCTATCTCCTTCAATGAGCTCTTCATTGTGTGTGGCTCGGGCAAGTTCTGAGGTGCTATAGTAGCTTGCACTCATTTGCATGGGTGGAGAGCTACCATAACTAGAAGCATATATTCCAAAACCATTTTTGTTTCTGAATGTTGCCCACCTAACATCTGCCCTGCCAGAAGATTCTCCAGGAACAATATAAGGAACATGCAACTCACCAACATTATGTTCATAGATTGCAACTTGGGCTGCGGCTTTACGATCCGGATAACACTCAAATGGTCCTCTTCCATACCAAGTTACTAGATCCAATGATTTTTCCACATTTAACTCAATTCCCACGCGTGGTAAAGGAGGGAGATCAGGATTTGGCTTCACATGGCATTCTATAATCACATCCCCAGAAGCATAAATTGTATATGTCACTTCTGTAGTATATAAAACCTTTGACTTGTCTTGGTTAGAGAGAGAACCATCCGCAGGCTTTGTAACACCAAGAAAAACCACCAATATTCTAACTGAGTTCTCTGTAATATTTTGCACAGAACAGCTCTCAGTAATAAAGTGGAGGCAGTCCATTCCAGCAGCTTTCCACCTGGACAAATAACTGGCTTCCTCTCCTCCTTTATCATTATCTATAGGAGCTCGCCAGAAACATGGGAGGATGCCCTTTTTCAAAATGTGTACTCCTTTAACCTAGCATTTATCATCATCATAATAATAGCTGTAAATTCATAAAAATTCTTAAGAGGAATCATGAAACTTCTATTAAAGAGGAAACTTAAATAACATAAATGTTCCAAAAACTATGACGTGTTTTTACTCTTCAAACATTTCAAAACTCAAGACATATGAAATATGGACGGAAAAGATAGTAGTGGGAAGACATGGCAGATTTTGATAATTTGATAAGGAGGCCGAGAGACCAAGTCAGAATCCATTTTTGCATCTCTGATTTTCTAGTGTCTGTTCTGTGCTTTCCAGTGTTACCATTGTACTGGACCTTTGCGTCTGATTTTGTCATCTATTTTCAGAGTTAAACCAGTCTCTATCATATATATTATTGGAAAAAAAATCTGTCTTACATCAATTAGAGATAGCGCCAAACTATAAGATATGGTGGGGCAATCCTTACCTTACAAACCGATTTTATAAGAAAAGTTAGACTTAAACCACTTTCTAAGATGGTACAAGAGTCTATTTTAAATGCATTAAAAGCCACCTACTGTGTTATCCATATACCAAGCCCAATATTGTTGAACGTGAGAGGGTATATTGGAAAAATCCTAATTCTCACATAAACTGATAGTTCCAAAATACAATTTATAAATGAGAGCAATTCTTACCTTACAAACCTATTTAGTAGGGTTGAGTTAAACATAAAACACTTTCTAAGATATATATAATATCAAAACCTTGAACCAAAAAGCATTCAGGTTTGGATAAACGGGTATTATCTCATAACAAACAACACTTAGGCTCCTATTAGAGGGTTTAAAAAGAAAAACAATGTGACCAGTGAATGTTGTATTTCTTATGATTCAAAGATTAAGAGACACTATTACTTAAAATACAACCACTATTCAAGGCACCCCTTCACTATATAACATGATGCCAGGCCTCACTATTTTATGAAGGCACTTGTCCTGTATTCTACATCTAATAAACTGATGCTGTTGTTCATATGTTAAAGAGACAAAACAAGTTCCAATTTAATGAAGCATTCAATGGAACAATGATAAATTCAAAGTTCAGATTTACCTTCCAGCTTTCAACTAAACCTGTTCCAGTATTCAATGTCAAATCCCATTCATCTTGTTGTTTGACTATGATTGTATCTCCTACTGTTTCAGCGACCAGAGTGCCACCACTAATATCAATAGCCTGAATACAACAACATAAAATAGAAAAAATTCAATTAAAGCAATAACAACATATAGTATAATAGTATAAACTACTAAACCTCATTACTCGGCCCTAACAAGAGATATGACTTGGTTGTAAAATAAATCGACACGATATAAAATTACATGCGGAAGAATGCTTCTCCTGGCTGGCAGTTGAACTTGAGCAGATGAAACAATATGCCCAGCTTCAACCCAACGAGTGGAGTCCAAAAGTTTAAACGTTACAGTCAAGAATAGTTCTTCTTCTGATGATGAAGCCCATAGAGAATACCATGGACCTGACTCCCAATCAACAGCATAAGTACTCTGGGGCTTTATAGGGGCAAGGTCCAAAATACCAGATCCAAGGTTATATCCATTAGCAGAAATGCACCAGCTGGACTCCAATCCTTCTGTTGTTTGAAAAAAATGAGTATTTTTAATCTGCAAAATAAAAACAAAAATAAATCATCAAGTCAAATTTGACTAGAGAAACATAAAATTCAGATAAACTATGAGCACCTCCAATTCCCCTTCATTTAAAGCCACCTTGATAGGTTGGTACAAGTACTTAACCTCTGAAACAAAAGGCATATTCATGAAGCATGAGTAATGATGTAAACAGAAGAACGAATTGTCACTCCTACAAGGTTGTATGTGAAATAATGAGACAATCTGTCAGTTTACCATGTAAAACAGGATGAGGAGTTCGATCAGGAAACGTGAGCCCATTCAAACAGAAATTCAAATCATTGGGAACATCTCCGAATTCACCTCCATATGCCCAATGCTTTGTACCATCTTCATAAACTTTAACCAGCGCCTAAAGCAAAGTACAAAATTGAGAAAATTCAGACAATGTAAAGTAAAGTCGATCCTTCATCGACTTGGTTACCATATTCAAGAACCACTCACCTGATCAACCCAATCCCAAATAAAGCCTCCTTGAAGTCCAAATGTGTTGTCAATTGCTTCCCAATATGCATGAAGATTTCCATTACTGTTTCCCATTGCATGTGAATATCTGCCATTTTTTCAGGTCAGAAAAAAAAATGATTTTAGATATATGAAAAACAAATGGTACCAGCAGTAACAAAGATACAGATTATATTTATATCAGTAAGAGATATAGATATTATGTAACCAGGAGAGAAAGTTACGTACTAGAAAAAAGACCCTACTACCTAGTAGTGCCATTTGTTTTGGACATAACAAGTAAAAACCCATATAATTATCTATAACTGAAAACAACAGGGAACAATAGAAGTCATACTATGTTGTTGATGCAAAAATACGAAATCATACTCGCATAGTATCAGAGGACGTGTTTCAGTTGGATCACTGGCTATTTTCACCATGTCCCAAACACGCATATACATAGGACACACAATGTCAGTGCATGGAGTCCTGGATCCACCTCCTTCATAATGTAATACCCGCAATGAATCTCGTCCTCGAATCCAACCTGATGCATTGACAAAAAGAAAAAAAAAAGCCAGTAATGTTTCAAATAAAATGTAACAGCAGAATAAAAAAAAATAAGTTACTTCAAATATGTATATGCTAACTATAAGTGAACCCAAGTGTGCTATCTACCGGCTAAAGCAAAATGATTTGTTCCGAATCCAGATTCATTCCCTAATGACCACGAGATAATGCATGTGTGATTTTTATCTCTCTCAACCATGCCAATCACGCGATCCAGCATCGCAGATGCCCAAATTGGTTCCAATGTAGGATGCTTGAGATGTTTAGAATAGTCAAAACCGTGTGTCTCAATATTGGCTTCATCTATCATGTACATGCCAAACAGATCACACAGCTCATACCAACGTGGATGTTGCGGATAATGGCTGTTCCTCACAGCATTAATATTATTTTGCTTCATCAAGACCAAATCCTGTAAGCACAGCATTTGGCCATCAAATAACTGAATTGTACTCACAATTTTATTAAAGGGAGAAAAAGATTAGTAGTACCTTGATCATGCAGGATTCTATGTTTGCCTTCCCCACTTGAGGATGATGCTCATGCCTGTTCACACCTCTAATTACAACAGCTTGTCCATTAACAAGCAGTTGTTTGTGGGCTTTAGATACTTTTCTAAATCCTACTGGACACGATTCACAATCAACAACACGACCAGATTTGTCTTTCAAGACGACAACTAGAGTATAGAGGTATGGCTGTGAAAAAGCAGGGAAAATTTATAAATGAAAACCACATAGGTAAAAGATCAATAACAAAAAAAATTATCATTTGAAGCTTTAAGAAAATCCAAATATGTGAATAAGCTTTCAATCACAAAGACAGGTCTTGCCTTGATAAATCATCATAAAACCTTTTCATAGGAGTTTAAGAAACTCAATTCAAAAACTTTATCTGCTTATCACTCAATGGCTATGAAAACAAAAATATGCCGCACATAAAAAAATGAATGAGAGAAGTTAATGAGACAGAGACAGTTTCAGTATTACATCACTAGAGAAAAAATCTTAATAACTACTTCAACATTATTTTTCAATAGTAATGTAACCATTAGTTTGCTAATCAATGAATAAAATCCACCCAAACACATGAAAAAATATGATTGAAATTTCTTACTTTCTCAGCGGACCAAAGCTTTGGTGATTGCAGTTTCCCTGTAAGCACGTAGCCATGAAACCCTAGTATTGGTGCTGGTGTACTTGATGGTTGGAGCTTTATGTCTGCCACATCAGATGAAAGGAGATCAGCATTGCCCTCAGAGGTGTACCAGCTTCCAGAATCAAACAATGTAGCTTCTATAGAGTAGTCTGTGAGAACATTATCCTTCGACGTCTCTTTTAATCTATCTATTTTTACTTCAACCTGGATTATACATGCATGAAGTTGATATTATATCCCAAATAACAATAACACATGAATAAAAATAAGTGCTGTTGTAATATCAGTGATAGGCAATGATGGGAGAATAAAGGAAACAATGGTAAAATTTACTGTGAAGATCAATTCAATTACAAATTCAGAAACTGCATATCACTTTTACAAACTCAATGCAACAAAATAATAGAGACATCAATATAATCAGATTTTGGTAAAAATCCTCCACAAGACTGGTTACGGAGGCATAATAGAATTATGACATGAAAAATAATAATTTAACAATGTATTTACGCTTACCTGTATATCTGCGTAAGAAAAATCTTCAGCGAGATTTGATTTGAAAAAATAGTCTGTAATAAAGACCTACACACAAAATATTTTGAAAGATATTAGCATCAAGCATGAAAAAATAGTCAAATGGCTGAAAATTTGAACAAGGTATATTCAATAAAAAAAAAAAAAGTAGATATAAATAGACATGCATATAATTCTCAAAGTTGAAATCTCTAGGTTATTTGAATGATAAATTAGGTGCATTTATGATATAATCTCTCTTAATTTATTCTACTAGAGATTATATAACCTAACGCTAACCAAGAACTGAAAACAGAAAGAAAAGAATGAACTTTATTCAATAGAATGAAAAGAACAAGAAATAGGAGAGCACTCTATCCTCTTAGGGTTTCCCCTTCACATAGAGCTAATCCTCAAACTACAAAATTAACATCCTTCACTCTCCTCTCCTTCTTCCCCTATTTATATCTGACTAACACCTCAAGTAAATAACTCATTAACATTCTCACTGTCTTAACTAATTTCTCTTTTCCTTGTATCCTAACAGCATCACACTTTGACTATCATATGTAAACAATAAATATTAATGACTTCCTTTTTAACCTATATACACTAATTCATTCTAATAAGAACACTAATGATATCAAACAATAGTAGGTGAGGAGAAATTTAGTGGAAACAAACCTCTGGCTTTGCCATAAGAAGAACATCGCGGTGGATACCAGATAACCGCCATTGGTCCTGGTCCTCAAGGTAAGAGCCATCACTCCATCGATACACTTGAACAGCTAGAACATTCTTAAGATCTGAACCACATGGATGACAAAAATCAGTGATTTCAAACTCTGCAGGTAGTCTGCTGTCTTGGCTGTCCTTCCAAAAATAGAAACAAGAGTTGATCAATGCCAAAGCTTCATTTATATTACCTTTGGTCTTCTAAAATATTCTGTAATAAGACACTTCACTCCATATCCATTAAAAAGAAAACCAGGCCTAAGCCCTTTCATTTTCGCAAGAACATACTACTAATCATGTTCAAGAGTGTATGATCTGAACATCACAGAGAGAGAGAGAGAGATACCTATATCCTACAGGACGCCCATTTATCCATGCACAAAAGGCAGAATCAACTGCTTCAAAATGCAACAAAATTCTTCTACCTGCAAAAAACCAATCAATGTTCCAAAGAAATAAGCATTTTGAACTAAAAAACAGCAAGTACTAGTGGAGATTTAAAACCAATATGAAACATTATTTGAATGAAAACAAGGGAATGGCAACACCAAATTCCTCAATAGTGTATGTCAATCTGCAAAAGAAAAGAAAAAAACAGCATAAGGAAATTCAGCAACTCATACCCTCCCATTCTTTAGGAACCTGGAAGTACGTTCTGTAACAGCCAGTAGGATTTTCCGTTGGAATGAAAGGAGGATCTAGCGGAAATGGATACACCACGTTCGTATATATAGGAATGTCAAATCCGTGTAACTGCCAATTTGAAGGAACTGACCAATTTTGACAAAAAATAATTAAACATTGACAAAAATATCAGCACTGACTAAGAACAAGAAATGACAAAAATCAATTCATAATCAAAGCAAAATAATAGCATTTCACCACTACAACAAACTCTATAGTAGAGAAAAATTTAGAGAACATGGTGAAGAAATTAAGCAGACAAAATGCAAAGGCGTTATACAAATAACATATAAGCACTTACCAGGCAAATTTTTCCACTCAGAATCGTGGAACTCAGTTTCATAAAAATTAGCAGGGACATTGCTGGGCCTGTCAGCGATGAAGAATTTCCAATATCCAGACAAAGACTTAACAAAAGGCAAATCTTTGACCCAAAATGCAGCACAATCAAGAGACCCCTGAACAGCATCATCATTCCAAACAGCAGACTGGGAAGCCAAAAAATCCACTTTGTTCCGTTGATACCAATATTTGAGAGATCCTACACATATCACAAAATTGCAGATTGCCCATAATTCATAACAAAACCAAAATAGAAGGAAATCCATAACAACATAAACTCATACAAAACCTTTACAATTTTTTTGGCGGTTAGCATCTACTGAAAAGCTACAGTCACTGATTTGAACTTCTTTCATGTGCAATGAACTATTGATTAAATTCATAACACTTAATATAAGAAGCCAGAGTGTTATATACCCACTTGATTTACTTAAAACACTTCATCAAGCTGACATTTTGAAACCATTTATCAATTCCAATAAAAAAAATATAATAGATAACTCTTTATGAACACAATAATAGAATAAATTAAAAAAAAAAAAAGGAAACTTTCTCGCAAATAGCCTAAAAAAGTGAACTTTTAGAATATACTCGCTTCATTTTCTCAAATCATTTCATTCAGCTGCTATGTTACAGCCATTTATCAAACCCAATGGAAATTAGAATAGAAAACTCTCATGCATGGAATAACATCTTTTTAAAAAGGAAATTTCTTGAAAAAGGGCAGCTTAAAAATACGAACTTTCAGAAGAGAACCAATGTGTTTACATCTATCTAGCAAACCCAGAACATGATTTTAACATAGAATCCATCCCAGTAAACGAAATGGAAAAAAGATGAGAGCGAGACCTTCTAGAGAGTCATGGCAGTGCAAGGTGACATGAGGGTCCCTTTTCCTCCACTTGATGAAAGAAGGATCTTCCCACACTTTGTAACCATTCTGTTGAGTGAGGTTAAGAGGCCCAACAAAAACCAAAGAAGAAGAAGAAGAAGCCATCAACACAATTCGCAAATTTCTCAGAGCTGTTGTGGCCAAAGCCAATGGAGTTATGGTGGCAAGTGATTATGATTGGTCGGAAGAACATGCCACGACTCGTCGTTTTGGAAACTGGGAATTTGCGTGGATCGATTCCACGAATTTATTTCAAAAGACATTTCTAAGTGTTCCATAAATATGCATTTCAATAATGTAATAGTTTTTTATACTTTTGGTTAATAAAATTTACTATTGATATAAACTTTAAGACATTTTTTGTAAAATTCAATAATGATGCCATGTTAAACTATTTTTCTGTTTTGTAAACAGGTTATCTATTTTATTATTTTTTAAAATTTATTAAAATATAAAAAATGAGTCACTCTTTTATGAAGAAGTATGTTGCTTCCCATAAAAAGTAAAATAAAAAATAATTATGGTAGTAGTACACATCTTTCATTTAAATCTATGAATGTCAAAAAGCTTAAGTGTGTTTACACTTTTGTCTAATCACAAATTATAATGTATCATTATTTTTAAGTAGTTATTAATTTTGATAATAAAATATATGGCAATGAATGTAGTTTATAGGAAATTTAAAGGAAATCATATATCCACATTTGTGTGTATTTATATCTATAGAACTATATAATTTTTTATTGGTGGTGTAACAATAATAACTTTAAAAGTGAGATCAATTATTACTTTGAAGTACCAAATTTATATTTTATTTTTTTAGTTTTTTTTTTTTTTTTTTTTTTTTATATTTTTTTTTTAATTTTTTTTTTTTTTTTTGGTTTTCCTCATTCATTACTTCATAAACTAATCCTACTTGCAGAATAATACGACTGTAGAATAAATTTTTATTTTGATAAATTGTATAATAACAATTCACATTAAATAAAAATAGGACAAAATTTATATACTTAGTATCTAAGTTTTGTCCTAATTTAATCGATAAGTCTAAAAATTGTTTTTTTTTTGTTTATAAGAAAAATAGCACTAATAATATAAATATAATATATAATGGTGTAAGTAGGCTACTATTATCCCTTAATTATTTAAATTCGGGATTTAAAAAGAACTTGATAGAAGCTTAAATGAAATTTTAAAAAATTTCAAAAGTTGTTTAAGTGTGTTTGGATTTGAGGAAGTGAAAAAGAAAGGATTTGAGATGAAACTAAATTTGAATTAAAAGAAAGATAATTAAAAAAGAAGAGAAAGTTTATAAAAGTTTGAAAGATATTAATAAAATATTTTTTATTAAAATTTTTAGTTTTATTATTATTATTATTACTTTTATTAATATCTTATTATTATAATTATAATTTATAATTATTATTATTTTTTGTTTTTAATATTAATATTATTAATATTTTATTTTAATAACTATCTCATTTTTATTTTATTTTATAAACTTTTTATTAATATTTTATTATTTTTAAAAATTTATTATTATTATTATTATTTTATTATGTTAATATTTCAATCGGCTCATATTTTCGCATACATGCAAGAACCCATCAACTTTTTTCTTTTTAATTTTCATGATCAATTAATTTTTTTTGTTTTTATGATCAATTCATTTTTTATTTTTTGATATTTTAACTGTAAATCCTTTTCTGTCTTTGTCATCTTTCCATCAACCTCTTTTTGTCGTGATCAATTTATTTTTTATCTTTTGATATTCCAACTTTCAAACTTTTCCCTGTCTTTGCGATTCCATCCCCCATTGAAATATACTATTAACATTTATATGATGAAAGATACAAATTTGATCATTTTTTTAAATGCAATTTCTCTTTTTTAAGTGACTCGTGAGTAATTATGACTAAGCAATTGCTTTCTACACTATATTTCCTGTAATTAACAAATTATTAATTTTATAATAATATCCTTGTTATTTTTATTTTTAAACTTATTCAATAAATAATTTTTTTCTGTTTCACATTAACAGATGAATCACACGCTAGATTTTTCTGTTTTCTTTTTCTCTCTATATCTCCTTTAATTTTAAATTAATAAAGTAAAATTTACTTTCTGTTTCTTTCTCTTTTTATCTCTCATATATATCTCTTTTAATTTTAAATTAATAAGTAAAATAAATAAATTTTGTTATAACCATAATTTAAATTTAAGATTTTTATCATTTTATTTATTAATACTAAGATATGTAACATCAGTAAGGTATAATTAATTAAAAAAAAGTTTATATTGTGCAGAGAAAACAAGACTTGTAGTTATAATTTTCTAAAATACTGAAATTATCCTTAGCATTTATATATTATTATTTTCATCTTCTTTTATTCATTCTTTCTTTTATAACAAAGAATTTCTTGTGATTTTTTGTTATTTTTGTGTCAAATTATTTTCTACATAAAAGTTGAATCTTAAATATTTCGTAATTTCTTTTTATAATATAATGTGATTTTGTTTTCTTATAACTTATTTTTTTTAATATTTATTGATGAAGCGAAAATAAATAATATGATAGAAGAAGGTAATATAATAGAAGAAGAATAGAAGAAGGTGAGTAAAGAGAAACTACCTAAAAAAACAAAGTAAAAATTCTTATTTTATTAATTTAAAATTAAAAAGGGTATCAAGAGAGAAATAAAAGACGATAACTTTTTCTAATTTGGTTGCATTTATCTAGTGCGTAAATGTGTGTGAAAGAAAAAATAATTATTTAATAAATAAATTTAAAAATAAAAATAACAAGGATATTATTAAAAAATTAATAATTTATTAAATGCAGGAAGCAACTTATATTATGATGTAGGAAGCAACTGGCTTATATGATGTAGGAAGCAATTGGCTTATGACCAATATATTTCGGTGAAAACATTGCAAACCCGTAAACAAAAATGGGAAAATAGGTGTATTGACGACGTTAAAAACTGTATGCTCACCCTCATGACAAATCATAATATATGACAAGTTTATTGGCTTTATATAAAGGATGATGTTTTTATCCGTTAATCGATTAAAAGTGTTTACTATCGTCAAGTGCATAACCATTAAATTTCTAAAAGCAAAGAAATGTAAAAATAAAAATAGGAGAAGTAATAGCTTTACAATTCAGGAATTAAAATCACGTGTTATGTAAATTGGACGGAGAAAATGGCACGAGGATTTATTGAGGAAACAAGTGGGTATGGATCCCACATGTTGATAGTGGAGGCACCATGATTATTGCAGGTTGACCACACCATACAAGGTTTTGGTATTGGTGGCTGCTGGTACATGGAGATGGAAGTAAGAGAGAAAGAAGATATGGATAGCAATCTATCATTGTAAAACACTAAAGATTAGTTTTCAAAAGTGTTTCATCTAAACCATTCATTTCATTATGATTTTGATGTTATATCAGTAGACAGAATTTTAGATCACGTTAAAAGAATAAAGTCAAATAGGAGCTAGTCTTCATAAGGCTTGAATCATTGTTAGGACAATCACATTTAATATTCAATAGTGTTTCCAACATAATCATCTAGAGAGGAAACTTGGAAAAAAAAAACACGTGCGATTAACAAGAATGAGCAGTGAAAAAGTAAATCCTACCTTCGAGCAAGACCTCTAAAAATAGATACCACAAAACTGGAATGCTAAGAAACATGCTAAGAAGAATGAGCCAGAATCTGAATCATGAAACTCTAATAAGAAGCATGCCATTTTTCATATCGGTGGTCCAGTCAATGGCAGAAAGCCACATTTCAAAAAATCATCACATCATGTGCCGTAATCTTGAAAACAATATTAACATCTGCACCAAGATGAGCGTTATCATGATTTCACGGGCTAAAAAATACCATCTAACTGTCACCGAAAAGAGCCGGAAAATTGGCCACCTATGAGGCCTTAACTATGCCGCTTATGTACAATGTTATGGACAAAAAGTCTAATCTACTGATTGGTTTCCTCAGGGCCGGGTGTTGAGGTCTGGTCAGCCGGTGTAGGAAGCAGTGGCGTTGCAGTCTGGTCAGCCGGTGTAGGAAGCAGTGGCGTTGCAGTCTGGTCAGCCGGTGTAGGAAGCAGTGGTGTTGCAGTCTGATCCGCCCTATTACGGGGTTTCCGAAAATATTTGCTGAAGAAGGATTCAGCAAGGTCTGGATACTTCTTTCTTATCCAGTTATCCAAGCATTTCCTGTAGGAAAAATCTTCTCTTCGACCATCTTTCAAAACCACATAGAAGCATCTGCTATCCTGAAAACTGCTGTGTCTGTTAACCTGTTATAAGTAATACACCCAACATTAGACACGGGAATAGATAAAGATAGACAATAATTTGAGTTTCAAAACTTCCATCGAACCCATTATCCAAGAATGGATGCATAGATCACGTATTGCATGCATGAAAACTGACATACGCAAGGAAATCGAGAAACCAGGAAGTTTTGGAAAGAAACCCACTTATCTAAGTAGATATTGATCATAATCTTATAAACGTCAATGCAAGATTCAATGTAAGCAGAGTTAGACGATACCATGACATAATCAATTCCAGCACCCATTTTGGTGTCTTTATCTGGGTGGTGCTCAAAGACATTCTCAAGTATAAAAAGTTGATCTTCGGCAGCCAGTGGGTCCCCATCGTTGTACCTTCAACAAGGATTTATTAGTAAAAATCATCCAGAGTATGACAAAACCCATAACGGAGGGAAAACATCAGGAAAGCACCCAAGACTGGGGTAGAGAGTACAGCTAACACTAGTTTAATAAGGAGCAAAAATCAAAGTAATAATAGCTATATTTGTAATGGTATCTTGTTCAAACCAAAAATAACAACCAGAAAAATTGCGATGGAAGGATAAAAACAGTAGAGCAGATACAAAGGTTCAAATTGCAACTTGCAATTCAGTGTAGGGATTGTATTATTACAGGAAAGGCAAATAATATCATGATTTGTTCTACCTCGCCAAGTCATATATTGGGGATTAGTATTTACTGCAACAAGTAACTTACCCCTGTTGTTGCATGATTCGTCTGATAGACTGCATAATAGGTTCGATCTCCTTCAGCACGACCTGCTCCTCAGACGAGTATATGTCCAATCTCTGTCCAGGTGTTCTAGGTGGGCGGTTCCTATTTTTCCAGTCGCCACTATTTGAACCCCGACCTTGTGAACCTTCAAAGCGATTTTTCTTAAGAGATTCTCTACCTTGCTTACCCCACTGAAAACCTTTCTCACTGTCTGAATTAGCAGATGCAATATGTGATTCCCATCCCCGTGAACTTGACTTTTGATTTGACTGATTATGGGAATCCCATGATTGACTTCCAGAGGATTTGGGTTTTCCCCAGGAGGTATTGCCAACTTTTGATTCAGCTTTCCAATTACCTGAGTTCCAAGAATCCTCTTGGGGCTTTTCCGACCCACCATCTATTGTTTCAACTTTATTTCTTGTCCACTCATCTACTTCAGTTTTTGTCAAACCTGTTTTGTTTGCACCCCAAGTACCAGACCCGGAATTGTCTTTCTGGGTAACATCATCTTTCAACTTACCTGAGCCCCAAGAATCTTCCTGTACATTTTCAAATCCACCAGCTGCTATTTCCGATTTATTCCTTCCCCAGCCAGACCATTCATTAGATGTTGTATTAGTTTGATCTCTTCTGCTTTCACCCCAAGAACCAGACAGAGAGTTGTCTACTTGGGTAACATCTTTCCTCTTACCAGAGCCCCAAGAATCCTGCACATTTTCAGATCCACCAGCTGGTATTTCAGACTTATTCTTCCCCCAGCCAGACCATTCATTAGATTTTGATTTTGTCTGACCTGTGCTGCTTGCACCCCAGGCACCAGACCCAGAATTGTCCTTTTGGGTAACGTCATCTTTCAATCTACCTGAGCCCCAAGAATCTTCTTGTACATTTTCAGAACCACCAGCGGGTATTTCCAATTTATTCCTTCCCCAGCCAGACCATTCATTAGATTTTGTCTTTGTCTGATCTCTTCTGTTTGCACCCCAAGCACCAGACCCAGAATTGTCTTCTTCAGTAACATCATCTTTTAATTTACTTGATCCCCAAGAAACTTCTGGTACATCTTCAGATCCACCAGCAGGTATTTCAGACTTGTTATTCCTTCCCCAGTCAGACCACTCATTAGATTTTGGTTTTGTCTGATCTGTTCTTTTTGCACCCCAAGAACCAGATGTCAAATTGTCTTCTTGGGTAACATCTTTCCTCCCACCAGAGCCCCAAGAGTCTTGCATATTTTCAGATCCACCAGCTAATACTTCAGAATTATTGTTTCCCCAGCTAGACCATTCATTAGATTTTGTTTTTGCCTGACCTGTTTTGTTTGCACCCCAAGCATCAGACCCAAAATTATCTTTTTGGGTAACATCTTTCGTTTTACCTGAGCCCCATGAACCTTCAACATTCTCAGATCCAGCAGGTTGAATTTCAGACTTGTTACTTTCCCAGGCAGACCATTCATTCGATTTAGTATTTGTCTGACCTGTTGTGTTTGTATTCCAAGCACTAGACTTAGAAGAGTCTTCTTGTGTCGCAGTTTTCCCCCAAGAACTCTCCTGGGCACTTTTGGATCTTCCTTCATTTGTTTCAGCTTTGTTACTTACCCAACCAGACCAACCATTGGTTTTTGATTCGGTCTGATTTGAATTTACATCCCAACCATTGGATGTTGAATCATTTAATATCTCAGGATTCTCTTCAAAGACAGCCTCAAAACCAGAGTTACGTGGTGGGGACATCTCCAAATCGAAATTTTCTTCTTCCAGCAAATCATCAACATCTTCACCCAAACAAGCATCAGTTTCTTCTTCCCTGTCAGTGCGGCCTTTAACCATGTGAAGAAAACTGTAAACATCCATCCCTTCAACTTCACTTGATATTATCTGCAAAAACAAATGTCAATATTCATAAAATGCTTACCTGACAAGTTATTAGTCTGAGATTTGTACAAGTTATTAATATTTCTAAAAACAAACTTAAGAGAAAAGAAACTTGCATTTATTATTCTGAGATTTGTACAAGTTATAATTTTCTGTTTACAGCAACAATATATAGACTACAGAAGTTCGTCTAACTTTATTGGATCAGTTATAACAACCTGACAGTGACAGCTGTAACAAACTACTCTAAGAGAATACACTACATAAATATGGTTGTAACTAACTGGCTAACTGATAAAAGGAGTTATACACTCACAAGTATTAAATCTGAGTATGGTCAAAATACCTTATTTGCATCCCAAACAACATCAAATTTTGATCCTGTGCCAACTGCCACAGGTTTACCCCAGGAACAGGATCCAACTATACTTGACAGAGAGTCAGTATGACATTTCTCAGCAGCTCGCTCAAAACATTTTTTAGGTGTCTGCATAGTAACATTCACTAAGTAAGAATAATAATAACCTGATATATCTCATGATTACAACAATTAACAAGACAGCAGCTTACAAAGAGTGTTGCATCTGTGAAAGGTACTTGAATATTTAGTTGTCGAGACAGGGCTTTATATCCACCTGTATTAAAGCCAACCATGTCCCCACCACATGTCATACTACTAGCTAACAAAATTAGATGCTCTCTAAGAACACCTTTCGCCACCATTTTCACAGATGCTGCTACACGCTGCAGGCAGGAACAGAAGGATAAGATGCGTAAAAAAGATTAACTAATGGGGGCTACTAAACATTGGATAATGATCAAATCTTTCATCAAACAATTTCACAACAAAACACCCTAAAGATATGAACATCAGATTCCAATACGTACGAGAAGGGCAAAATTTGCATATCACCAACGTAGTTTGATTTTCAACTGATTGTTTTCCTAATACTAGAATTAAGATAGAAATAATTTCAGTTTTGTTCTGTATGTTTTCTGTTATGGCCATTGGGTCTTTAGTTTAAGGTGCAGCCCATTTGATGCCGTCAGCTAGCTCAGTCATCTACATGTAGATGATCCCATTCATTGCAACAGATTTATCATTTATAATTTTTATTTTCCGGATATCGGCTTTTAGTTTCTAAAGAAAAATTCTACTGAACCTGATATAGGATTTCAGTGCTAAAGCAAACTTTCTAGGCACCGAATTCTCAAACTAAAAAAAAAAAAATAAAAATTATCTCTTCTCAGTGTGTTCACATCTGACGAGACCAAAGAAAATACCTCAAGATTTGGACACCATAGAGATAGAGGCAAAAGGAACACTGCCAAAAGTCTAAGAAATTAGAAACTTATGAATCACCCAATACTCGCCCCAACCCCATAAAAAAAACCTAGAGAGTGTAACTAAAAGTGAGGAAATAAACATAATTCAATACAACTCACCTGAATCACTTGATCAAAAGTGCATGATATCCCCAATAATTCTTGAGTTTGCTTAATAGCATAAGGGATTGAACGAGTTGTATCAATCAAATGAAGAACAGGAAGGCAGGAATCAACTACAATCCTCCAAGCATCACCACTCTTTTTGACTACTTCCTTCTCAAGAATAATATCCAGGGCCAGTTCACCGTTGGAAGATTTATAAGGGTTTCGGACCCACGTGTTTGTATCTGGACTAACCCAAATTATACTTGCAGAGCTAATGCGTGGGTCTCCTATTTATTAGTAAAAGGTAAGTCAGAAACATTACTAAGACAGAATATGTGATCCAAGTAATGTATGCATTCAAAATTATGAATGCAACACAACATATGACAGACCACATAACAAAATTGACGGCCAACAAATTTAAACAAGAAATAAACATTTGAGAGAAAATCACATCTGAAAAAAATGAGTATCTAGATTGGGAAACATTAGCATGTGGAAAGGATAGATATGGCCAATGAATTTGAATGCAGGGCAAGTCCTCTACAAAATAATTTGTTCTTTCTGCAAAAGCAAATGCAGATACGAGAGTAACTAGCCCGTAGTAATTCTAGTGATTGAAGAGAATGGTTAAGAGCTTACGAAAGCTATCTTCCAAGAACACCAATATGGATTCATGATTCAGGGAGATTATCTAGTGCATAAGTTATTTATTTGAAATGGGCCAATCGGAAAAAAAAAACTTTGGTGTTTGATATTCTGTTTCAGGGTCCCTACTTGTAAAAACAATATTATTGTATTAAACCTTGAAGTCTTAAGTTGTGGATTTGAATTGTATCAATAATTTACCAAATAATTAGAATAAAACTACAGGACCATTAAGTTAGTGAATTGTGGCACATTTTATCCTAGTTCTAGGTATCCTTTTTTTCTTTTCCACCCTCCCTACAAAACCCTAGATATAGATTTAATGATCAAAGAAAATATAGTGCTTCCTTTCCCTAAAGAAATGATTGTAAGGAAAATACCTTGGATTATTGTTTCTAACAGAACAGGACAGATTTTTTCAGATAGGATCTTTACAATGTAATCAAATTCATTATTACGATCGTCAACCCAAATGAATGTTAAACACGGTGCAGCAGGATGTGAAGATGAGCAAGACTCACTGCCAAGATGGAACACAGATCAGAAAGCGATATAGATTAACAAATAAACTTCAACAGTCAGAAAACAAAGTATTTGATCGCAATGATGTATAAAGGAAGTGACATAAAAAAGCTTTTATCTTCCTTTTTTCCCTTATTTAGATTACCAACCTTGTTGAAATGTGCATGAGAAAAATATAACACTCTATTGAATGTATATTCAAAATTAGGGAAATTTTCAACATCTGAAATGGACTTTAATAAAAACCTATAAGAAAATAAGAAACACGCAAGATACCATCAAGGTAGAAATTTTTATTGACCTTTCCCTCTCTTGGAAGTAGTAATCCTTAACTGTGAAAAAACATTGATTGATACAAGCTCAGGGAATTTAAAAGCACTACCACTCCACAACACTCCATAACTGCCCACTTTAAATCAAATCCTCCATATTTATTTCCCCCTAGGCAAGAATTTGGCCTCTCTAATACAACCCTCTTTATTAATTTTGGATCTAACAGGTCATTAAAATGAGAATAATATATTTTCAAGCTGCCATTTATACCACACTATTTTTAGAGGAAAATGTAATTCTGTTCTTTTGAAAGAAAAGTGCCCCTCTAGCTACCACTCATTGCAAGCAACAAATTACCTCAGGGAAGGATAAATTTTTGAAATTGGATGACCGAATATCAAATGCAACAGGAAAGAACTGAGGATAAACCTAAACGATAATTCAGTCGCCTTCAAAAATTGATTAGCTTTCTTTCTCGGACTAAAGGATTTTAGTCTTTCTAAGCATTTCTGAAAAACGTTGGCCATGCTGATCTTCAGCTCCTCTAACATCATCTGTTCAAAAGGATATCGTTAGTTATTAAAAACATAATAAAACAATAGTAGTAATTATAATTACCAATATATGATTAACTCAACATTACAAAGTATTCTCACATGATTAAAACTCCAGAGCATGAAAAAATGTTCAATCACGTTTATTTATTAAGTTTTGTTAAAATTACAGGAGGGTAAAGGGAGATGATAGAGTCAAAAACAGACAAAAGTAGAATGAAACTGACATAGACCTGACATGATCTGATTTGTTACAGTACAATGATGATGTGTTCATTAACCCTAAAGCACAAGCCTTGCATTGCATATACTAATCTCAATCCTGACCAAGGAATAAATGGTGAAAGTAAGCAGATAGTTCTAAGACATAATTTGTGATGAACCAAAAGTGTTATAGATACAATCTAGATATAATTGGATACTCTAGAGAGTTCTAAGACACTCTATATGTTCATGAATTTATTGGACATTTTCATATATTCTCTAACGAATTTCATATGATAAAGGGAAAATTTTCAGCATTATTGTCACGAAAGTAGGTAGCAATGTAAAACTATAATCAAATTGAATGAAAGGAAATAGATTAACCTCGTCCACATAAATATGACCAACAAGTCCAGCATCAGTTTCAGATTTTCCCTTTTGACTCCGCTGTTCTTGATATCTGCATACAAGAAACAGGACCCCAAAAAATTAAACTAAACTCATTTTTTCAATAATATAAAATAGGCTTAAATAAGTTTTTAGTTTCTGTAAAATTGTGAGATTTTATTTTGGTCCCTATAAAAAAAAGTTCTGTTTTTCATCCATATAAAATTAAAGAACCGCTTTTAGTCCTTACAAAATGTGTGAATTTTGGTTTTAGTTCCTATAAAATACTTTTCTTTGATGTTCATCCCTCAAAAATTTAAAACCACTATTACTAGTCCTCAATATTCATTTTAAGATAGATAAATAACTTATTTTATGGATCGTAATAGTTTTTTTAAGACGTCAAATGCTCACATTACTTAAGATAAATAAAAGAGACAATATATTTTTAGAGGGCTTGAACACACCTCTCTTATGATCTCATTTATAGAATTCTGATACAATGAGTATAGAGAAGAGCAAAGATCAAAAGTCAAAACTAGAGACCTAGATACAGCATAGGTACAACATATAGCAGTTTTTCAATACATCTACTTACAACCTATATTAAATACCTAGCATACAAATAATATGTAACAAGATTAGAACAAATAAATTCAATTTGAGGTCCCCTTAAGGATTTTGTTAACACATCTGCAAGTTTATCATTGGATCCGACAAAATCAGTAAAATTTCCTTGCACAACAACTTTTCCCGGATATAATGACAGTCAATTTCTATATGTTTAGTTCTCTCATGGAACGGCGGATTGGAAGCAACGTGGAGAGCAGCTTGGTTGTCACAATACATCTTCATTTGTTGAATTTCACAAAAGTAAGTTCTTGAAGGAATTGTTTCACCCATAGAAGTTCACAAGAGATGCCATTGCACTATAAGCAGTTGATCAGGCAACTACATTTTGTTTCTTACTTTTCCAAGAAATAATATTACCTCCAAGGAAGACATAATTTCCTGTAGTAAAGCTTCTATCAACAGGGGATCCTTTCCAATCAGCATCACAAAACCCAAAGATTTGGATATTTCCTTTATCTTCATATGCCAGACCTATCCCAGAGCCTTGTTTAGGTATCTCAGTATACGAATGATAGCATACCAATGGCCAATACAAGGAGTTTGCGTGAACTGACTAACAACACCAACTACAAAAGACAAACTAAATCTAGTAATAGTAAGATAAATAAGTTTTCCAACTGGTCTTCTATATCTTTCTGAATCACAGAAAGATTCGCCTTGATTTGTCATTAATTTTTTTATTTTGGTCCATAGGACTGTCCACTATCTCCAGTCAATCATACATGTCACTTTTACGATATTTAGAGCATACATTGTTTGAAAGATTACAACACCTTTTGACTATGCTACTTCAATACCCACAAAGTATTTGATGCTTCCAAGATCCTTGGTTTGGAAATGTTTACACAAGTTTTCCTTTAACTAAGATATTCTAGCAACATCATTCCCTGTAGTAATGATATCATCAACATTGGGGCCAACTTTAATGGCATGAACGAACCCATCAACATCCAACTTTCTTCTCCCTAGGAAGAAGGAGAACTAACTCCCATGTGCTATTATGGTCAAGAGCCTGCATCTCTGCAATCATGGCTTGTTGCCATCCAAGATGATCAAGTGCTTCATTCACATTTTTGGTACTAAGAGGACATAAAAGAACAATATGAAGAAGACAAGATGTGATAGCTAAGAAAATTATAAATAGGATGTGGATTACAAGTAGAACGAGTACCTTTCTAGAAGGCAATGGACCAGGCTGAATCATCATTACTAGGAGTTGTGGTATTGATTGACAATTGAAAAGAATTTGAAGAAGAGGATTCACCTTGAAGCACTAGATTAGTCACTTGTTCAAGAGGATTTTGAACAAGCTTAGGATTGTCAAAAGCACGAGAAACAATGAACTCAACTAATGGTATAGGGAAGACATGCTAGATGGAAGAAACATCTTGGACAAACGAAGAGAAGGAGTTTGTTCGAAAAAAAGTGACATCGGTAGACATGTAGTACTTCTTGGTTTCAGGAGAGTAACAACGATATCCTTAAAGCGAGAATAACCCAAGACACATTTAATAACATGAGCATAGAGTTTATTCAACCTTGGAGACAAATCATGAACAAAACATACACAACAAACACATGGGGGGAAATATGAAGGAGATGATCATTTGGAAAAAGAATGGAACGAGGAATCTTATTGCTGAGAGAAGAAGACGACATTCTATTAATAATAAAACAAGTAATTAGGACATCACCCCAATGATAAACCTGTATATTACTACCAAGCAATAAGGTACGCGCAGTTTCAACCAAGTGTCTATTTTTCCTCTCTACAATAACATTTTATTGAGGTGTATAAAGACATGTAGACCGGTGTAAAATGCCATATGAACTTAAAATTACAAAGAAATTCAAGGAGAAGTACTCTTTGGCATAGTCACTACTTAAAATTTTAATTGGCCAAATTTATTTTTTATTTCATTCAAAAAGGTTGGAAAGATAGAAAGCAATTCAAAACAATCTTGTCAGAAGGAGACAACGGGTTCAGAAGACATTTTCGTCAAAGTTGGAGTAGGAGGAAACCAACAGAAATAGTGACTGAAGACAGCAAATCGAAAACCCTAGGTTTGACCTTTAACCATGTTGAAAATGACGAACCAGCAGTCGGAACAAAAATGAGGAGGTCCAGTGAACCCTGTGGAAGAGGCACAACGTCGCTCTAATGAGAGGAAGGCGGCACGTGAATGTCACATGCCTAGCAACAGCGAACAAAGAGCACGTGTGGCAACACATGGAGCATGGCGATGTCGGCCGTCACCAAGAGACACGCTACAGATCTGTTGGTTACTAGCGGAAACTGTGATGGTCAACAACAGCAAATGATGCACAACAGATACTCCGTCGAAGACTAAGACCAATAGAGAGAAAACAACCCGCTCCTAATTCTAACTTAAGATAAATAAAAGAGACAATATATTTATAGAGGGCTTGAAAACACCTCTCTTATGATCTCATATTTATAGAATTGTGATACAGTGAGTAGAGGGAAGAACAAAAGATTAAGAGTTAGAACTAAAGACCTAGATACAGCTCATAGGTGCAACATATAACAATTTTCCAATACAATACAACTACTTACTAACTATATTAAATACCTATTCTAACAACATTATATCACAATATATGCATCACTCGGAAAGTCACGTGAACTTTTGTTCAACACAATTAACTAGTGTCATAAAATACTAGGGATCAAAAAGTATTGATTTTCAATTTCAGAGAGACCAAAAACAAAGAAAAAATTTTACAGACCAAAATCAAAACTTTTGTAAGGACGAAGAACATATTTAAGCCTATTAAATATCGCAACTTAATTAAATAATATAAAGACTCCGGTTTACCCCAAACAAAATCAGTAGAAGATGAACAGTAGATAGATACAAACTGTATACTTGAAATACTATTTAACTAGAGCATGTGTAGACTAAAATTAAAAGGTGCAATATTAAAAGAGAAACTTACTCAATAACGAACTCCACTGCTGCATCCTTAAGACTGACTTTTCTCAATTGATCTTTAACTTTATATGCTGCATTTTCCCGGCAATAATTCCCTCCACAATCACAGTCATTCAAGTACAAAATAACACGCCGATCAACAGGTTCATTCCTAAAATTGAACTTGCATAGTAATATTTCCTGAAGATAAAATGGGTCAATAAAAAGTTCAGGAAAAATCATTTCTTGAGATATTAAGACATAAAAGCAGATTATCTTCATTCACTACAAGGAAATGTTTACCTTCATCAAATCCCATGAGGAATTGCTACTGGGACTAGCATCAAGGACAGCCTTGTAAGCAGGATTTGACATAGCAGTTGCAGCTAAAACACCAACAGGCTCACCAGCAGGGAATAGGTGCTCAGTTTTTTCTAATCCATATTCAAACTGGATAATGGAATTACTGCAAATATTTCTGACAGTTCCGTCATAACAGATAACAACATCCCGCAGAATGGCCATCAAATTCTTGAAGAGTGTTCCTGGTTCAGATAATCCCCTTGAAGAACGCACCATTATTTCCCTTGTTGAAATTGAATGCACCATCTCTTCGTATGGATCCAAACCATTAAAAAAAGACCCTTTAAGCAATCCATACTCAGCAGATGGATAACCATCCCCGTCATAACAACACTTCACATGAAAATGAGATGCTACATCTTCTACCAATCCTTTTGAATAGAATCTTCCCCTATCAAATAGTTGCTGCCCTAAGAAACCAATCTGCTGAACAACCTTATCAATTGCAGATTTACTCTTTGAATCAATTAAATCTCCTAGTTTAGTCGACTTTAGAGCAAAATTAATAACAGGTAGCTCAATATCACGAATAAGCTTCTCCAATTGTTGTGCCACCAGCTCGTTGTAAATGGACCTCAGCTGATACAACAGAGAAGAAACTTTCCCTATGCTTCTGCTTATGATTCTTTTGAATGCCCTAGATATTGAAAAATCTTGCAGGCTAACACTAAACCCATCAGCAAATATACTTTCCATCAAAAAAGGCTGCAATACATCAAAGAACTTTAGTGCCTCCTTCGGACCCTTACTAAAGAAAATTGAGGCTGCTATTTCATTTATTGTTGCAGGCAAAACATCCCTATTGAAATCAAATTCTAAGATTTCACTCTGCCTAATCAAATACCGTCCCCCAGAGCAATCAAAACACAAAGGTAGAGCACACTGTAACATTTGGAGGGAAGTCCAATAAGAATCACCAGAACTGGCCTTGATCAAACCAGGTCGAGGCAAAGGTAAAAGAAACATCGCCAATTGATTAGCTGCTGCTCTATCAAAAAAACATCTCTTGACCAACACTTTCAGTGACAACAACGAATCTGTGGTTAACTGTAGATTCAGATTACCACTGTGAGAGCTGAGCAGTTGATTCTCCACAGAAAATAGCTCCACAACTTCTGCTTTGGCAGCAAGTGACTGTGGATAAAACAGATGGACACAGTCACCATCAAAATCAGCCCCAAGTGGTCCACAAATTAAAGGATTTATTTTCACAGTGTGGTCATCATGGATGTAAACAAAAAGTGCCTGTAGAGAGTGTTTGTGTGTTGTAGGTGGTCTGTTAATGAAGACAATATCCCCATCCATAATCCTCCGATGCACTATCTGACCAGGCTTCAGATATATGTGACCCTTTGAGCCCTCTCTGAGTGAAAATGTTGACCCACCTTCCTTGTAGGTCAGGCACAGATTTTCATCAACTAATTTCTGCAAATAACTGATGTTATGGATGTTAACTCTCTCCTCAAATGTTACTCGTTGGGCAACTTCAACCGGAATTCCTACTTCATTGATCCTTTTATAACAATCTCCAGTTATCACGTTCCGGGAGGAAAAACCTGAACCTTTTCTTATAAATAAAGTCCGCATTTTATCTAGCCATGCTTTCGTTGATGATGCATTAAGCTCTTTATTGACCCCAAAACGTGTTTCTATATCACGTGCTGCCTTAGAAGTGCCCCTTATTTGAAAATACTGATCAACCACTGACTGCAAATCATTTGCTTCCACGTGATGAGACTCAAAATTTGGTTCTCCCGATCTAGAACTTTTGATGGTTTCAACCTTCCTGAGCAATTTTCTGAGAATTGTCACGGAAGGATCCTACAAAGCAACAAATGCATATCTTAGAAATACACTATAGTCGAAGACAAATCGAACTCATAAAACCAAGATATGAATATTCAGGTTAGAAATCAAAGCAAGATCAAAAAATATGTGCAATTTAATTCATAATGAACTCTGAATGGAGTTTTCATATCTATACATGTAATCATGGTTCAGAATTTTAGAGTAGAGCAATTATCAAGTCTGGTTTAAAATCCTAAGGCAGTTTATCTGCTCTGGCAAATATGATACCAAATTTAACTATTACAGAAAATAGAATTGAGCATATTAAAAACATAACTAGGGCGACGTTTACTGACACAATAACAGGTTCATTTTCTCACCGAAGACATGACACTGATGCCGTCTGAAACTTCTGGCACAGACAAGCAATTAGGTGGCACCGGAAGATACTTCAAAACATATCCATCTTGAGGAAAATACCCTTTTCCAGCAAGCTTTTTCTTGGTTTCTATTGGAATTCTCTTAATAATTTCCATTGCCTGAAAGATATTTTAAAATCAAAATATTAACCAAAAGGCAAGTAGCTAATTTCAGTAGAAAGAGATAATGAATTAAAATATTTAAAACAAAAATAGCACTCAACAATTATCCCGGAACCCTCAATTATAGACCATAATAAAAGCAAATCAAAAACATTTCAGGAGGCGAATTCAAACATTTAGAATATGCAAAAACCAATTTTTGTGGTGTAAAGAAGAAAATTCTTAAATATCAAAATATGATGTCCAGGGCAATGGATAATGCCAAATCCAACAATTTCTCACTTTGGAGGATGGCTGTTTCTATACCGCTGCAAGATATTTTAAAGACAAATCATCATGTACCAAAAAAATGAGAGAAAAAATACAAAGGCCTAATACAATGGAGGAAGTACATAAAATAGGTGCATTGAAAAACAAATCACAAATTGAAAAGTGTCAACATATCTGCAAAAAAGTAAAAGAAGTCATTTGAACAGTAAAGTAACAAGAGTAGAAACCAACCTCAGAAGGAAGTAAGGCTCGAGTGTGATCAACCTCATAGCGATATCCATATTTTTCTAAAAAACCCCAAAAATCAGGATGCATCTTGGATTTGGATACCTTGAGTTGCAGATAACAAGCCCCATCACTTGTTTTAACCTCCTTAATAGAAACTTCAGCATTAACCTGCTAAAGGTTAAATATAAATACCATGAACCTTAGAAATGAATTTTACGAACACAGCAGATTCCCATCTACAACAAATTAGCATCAATAGTAAAACCAAATTTAGCCAACTCTGATAAGAAAAAACTAATTGAAAAATTAATTGTGAACCAAAATAATTACACAGCAAACCAAATCCGAGGATAATGCCAAAATATGTAAACCGTGGAAAACAGCAGATAAAAGGAAAAACAAAACAATGCACATCAGAAATCAAAAAGAAAAAGAAGAGTCTAGTCTCCTTAAATGTTCTTCAGATGAGAACATAAGTTAGCAAAACATGTGAGGTTCCACAAGTATCATGAGTTCATGACAGATCATAAAATTCTACCAGGAACAAAAAATATATACAAACACATTAAAATTAGAATGATATATATACAAACATATACAGAAGAAACAATACTATAAACTACTTCAGGGCTGTATATCCGTATACCTATTGAGAAATGATATTGTGTGATTTGTTCATACTAACCTCGCAACAAGGAGATACTAATCTCTGTGCCAAACCACTGCCTGATGCTGAAAGCTGAAAGATTGTGAACCAGTAAGATCAAGCACACAAAATAGCGTTAGACAAAGTTTGTATCCTTGTATTAAATCTAGCAAAAAAAAAATGTGTGATGGCTAGATTACAGAAGACGTCAAGACTAACAAATCTCATTCAGGAGCACTTATCTTCAAAATAAAGAACAAGAATAAGAAAAAAAAAAAACAACAAATATGTTTAACTAATTTAAATGTTTACTTATCTGGGATCTAAAAAGCAACATAAATTACCCCTATTAACACAGGTTTGGTTCTGAGAAGAATTGGACAGCATTTGAGTAAATAAAGCAGTAGTACTAGGAGCAGCCTGATTTGGAGCAGATTGAAACAGTTTAACTGGATTGCTTAAATTTCTCAATCTGAACTTCTTGAGCTACTATCAGAGATTCAATCTCATCAAACGACATAGTTCAGGCTTCTTGATGATGAGAGAGAAGCAATCGATCACTCCAGCTAAGGGAGAGGCACAGATAGATCATTGCAACTAGAAAAATAGAAATTGATCAGGTTTCCCAGGCACAAAATCCACCAGTTGCAATCGGAGAGGAAGACAATTGCAATGGAATTGTAGGACTTACTAACAATGGGTGAAAGCAATGTGCTATTAGCACTGGTTTTTACTTGCTGCTTCCTAACTACAGAGGTTTTCTACAATTAAACATGAGAAGATGACCAATAACAGCACTAATGATGTCCCCAAGTGTGGTGCACTGGCAAACGATCATGAAATGGTGAACAGGCTGAGACAGTTTCTCCTAGAAGAGAATAAATCAAGGGATTTTCCATGCTTTTCAGTATTAAGTTCCGTTACTCAGGATTGAAAACCATAAAAGGAGCTTTCAAGCTTACACTCTAATGTTTTCAGTGAAATATGAAAGAGAAAGAACGACTTTATTAGTATTGAAATATGTGGTAAAGTACATATTTATAGACACTTTGAAAAGAGCGCTTTGCAAGCTAAGACTATTGTGCTGACTCGGCACTGATGTGACAGTTTGCAACTAACAGAGGTACAGTCACAAAAATTAGGATAACCTACTAGAGAGACTATTGTACTAGTGTTGACTAAACTAACTGATATACACTAACATAACAGGCTAGAATGCAAGTTATGTTTTAACAGTAATGCAGGTTAGAAAGATTGTATTGCATTGATATTGCAGAGTTAAATTATATAACAGAGATTTAAAAACAGTAACAGGGATGGACACGATAATTAAGAGGTCCGTAAGAATAGGATTCACAATTGACATTTAAGAATTAGATTTACTATTATAGACAACTCTAAACAAACAAATAATGGGTGTGTCATTGTTAAAATGCCTCACCCAGATTTAGAAAAGACTATTACCTTGTGAAACGTAATAATGCATAACTTGGGAGCTGTCAAGATTTTCAAGTAACCTTTGTAGAATAGGCTCACACTAGACATAGAATAGGCTTTACTAAAAAGTTGTTGAGCTGTACCTATCCGTACCTAGAGGTGTCTTTACTTGTTTTCTCCTCTTTTATCTCTTTCATTGTATATAAATTATCTATAATTTCTATATAAATGAGAACCTACGAGAGACCAGCACAACCTCTCTAAAATATATTTTTCTTCTCCTTTTGTTTTTCTAAAGTTGGTATCAGAGCAGGTTGATTTCTTTGCGCTTGTCCAAGTCTTGTCCTGTGAAGAAAACATTGTGTGCCCACCGTCGGCTGCAGTTTGCCATCACAATTTCCTCCAGTAACCACCAGATCTGGAGCGTCTCTTCAAGCGACAGCCAAGCCCATCAGTCCCGAAGGTAGAAACTACCTCACGTGTCTCAGACGTGAACTGCTCCTTTATCATGCATCTCAAATTCACGTTGCCCACTCGTCACCTTTCAACCACCGAAGCGATGTTGCGCTGCCTTCTAGCCACTACTGCGACGTTGCACTACCACAGTGGGGTTCCCATTCCTTTGTACATCCCATTCCAGCCACTATTTGTCTCTTCGTCGTCACCTGCTGGTTGTTTGGATCCCATTTTCTATTTGTAGAGTTCCCATTTTACTTCTCTTTCCTGGTCAAAAATGGCTTAAGCCAACACACTATTTTTCAGGTTCTCCCACTTCATGTCTAAAAAGCTTGATGGGAAAATTTATGTCTTAGGCTATATCGGTTGAACTTTGGTTTCTTGGCCAAGGGTTTCACGATCACTTGGAAAAAAGATGCAAGGGAAATCTCACCAAAAACTACAGCATAATGGCAAAAGTTGGACTTCAAACCCAGTGATCTATTATGACAATTTGTGGAACCCAATATACTAGGAACCCTCAAAACTTTCGAAACATGCACAGACTTTTGGAAGAAGACCCGATGTACTTTTGCAAATGACAATCAATGGCTTTATGATTCTATCCTAAGTTGACATCTCTTAAACAAATAGATCATGGTATGATGTCAACCGGTGTTGAAGGTCAATCTGTTGAAGAATTAAAGATGTTTTAGAAGCTAGTACCCTAGAAATTAAGAAAAAGTTTGACAAAGTATATATGGTCATGATCCTTCATGTAATGAATCCAGATTTTGGTCATATTAGGGATCAAATCTTAACAAGTCAAGAAGTTTCAACCACAAAAACCAACAACGCGACTTTTTCATGTTCTGGCTCATAAGGGCAGAAATTTTCAAGAATCTACTGAATCTGTCAAAAGATGATTTTTCCTCTCTTTCTCTTATTATTGATAGAAGAGCATGTGCTCTTAAATAGAATACAAGGTAATCTAGAAAAGGAAACTCCTAAATAAATTCCTATAATTAAGTGTCAATGATTCCTATTCATAAATACAGAAAGATACAGCTAATCAAATCTCCTAATTATGGGATTTTGATTCTAACTATAAAA
>Ga0209489_102294_pt1 | contig 39009 bp, 27 predicted proteins | sample SiratrowhiteBW_FD_187527 | JGI IMG/M metagenome (GOLD analysis project Ga0209489, IMG submission 187527) | Root nodule microbial communities of legume samples collected from California, USA - Siratro white BW (SPAdes) (version 2) | ecosystem: Host-associated > Plants > Roots > Nodule | place...
ATTTCCTATTAGATAATGCTTCAGATACAGTGGAAGGTGTGGGTGTAGAGTTTAAGTTTGTGAGAAAGGTTTTATGGGTAGGAGAGAAATTTTCAAAGGATAGAAAATTTGATAGAGGGTAAAGTGGTTGTTTGGTACATGTTCTGGTTCCTTTTCGAAGGGCAATGGGAAGATCTAGGTTTTGATCCATCTATGCTTCTGAATTATTCAAGACAAACTCATTAGAATTATTGGAATTTATAAGATTAGAAGTTATTACCTCTTGTAACAATGGGTTGGATTCTTGGAAATGGATAAATTTTGGAATGGTCTTTTCTCTCCTTGAATATACCAAATTTTTCCCAAATTTTCCACCTTCGTTAGGTGTAGGTTCAGCCGTTAGTTTAGGTACTTGTTCAGTTCCTGCTATTCGTTGATGTGTTTGTTTAGGTCTAGTTGCTGGTTCAGGTGTTGGTTTTATTCCTCTCTCAGTTTCAGTCCCAATTTCAGGTCCAAATGCTATATTCGGAAGCATGAGAGACTCATCTTCCTCTCTTACACCCTCCCCTGAAGATGAGGTTGAAAGTAGCTCTCTTTTTCATTGAAGGTGACATCCCTTGACACAGAATCTCTTTGATGGGGGGTGGAAACATTTGTATCCCTTTTATGTGGTTGAGTATCCTAAGAATACACATTTGACAGCCCTAGGATCCAACTTTCCCCTTTCATTACTATGAACATGCACAAAGGATATGCACCCAAATATTCTAGGTTTGAGTTTATTTGTAGAGTCTAGGTGTGGGTAGAATGAGGATAGGACATCTATGGGACTTTTTGATGCTAAGATTTTAGAGGGTAACCTATTTATTAGGTAGGTGGCAGTAAGAAGGGCTTCCCCCCAAAATTTCTTAGGAACATAATTTTGAAAAAGTAGAGCTCTAGTTTGGTTTAACAAATGCCCATTTTTCCTTTCTGCAATCCCATTCTGTTGGGGTGTGTTAACACATGAAGACTCATGAATTATTCCTTCCTTTTGAAAAAAAGAGTTGAGAACAAGATTGAAATAGTCCTTGGCATTATCAGACCTAATTCTTTTTATATTAACACCAAATTGATTTTTAATCATAGAGACAAACTGAATAAACCTGGAGCTGACCTCGGATTTTTGTTTCAATAGGAAAACCCATGTCACCCGGGTACAATTATCTTTAAAGGTTAAGAACCATCTAGCACCTGAGATATTAGGAACACTAGAGGGACCCCAAACATCAGTATGAACAAGAACAAAAGGTGAGGGACTAATTTTATTGCTAATAGGGAAAGGTACACGCTTGTGTTTAGCAAGCTCACACACTTCACAATGGAGACTCTCCACATCTAAATTCTTAAACAAGGAAGGGAATATCTATTTTAAAAGAGAGTGACTTTTAATAGGTAGATTGGGATCCTCCATGTAGTATAAGTCATTCCATTCTCTAGCATGTCCAATCGTCCTCCCCGAGTTCTTGTCCTGCAATATACAGTAGTTGTTATGAAAAACAACGTTAGAAGAGAGATCTTTCGTTAGGTTTTGAACAGAAATCAGATTGGTAGATAGTTTAGGGACATGAAGAACATTTTTCAAGGTTATACATGGGCTAATTTTAACATCTCCTTGTCCTGCAGCAGTTATAAAAGTTTCATCTGCTGTAGAAATTTTCTTGTTGCTAGGGCATGGGAAATATGTGGAGAAGTATTTGGGTAAAGGAGTCATATGGTCAGTGGCTCCAGAATCTAATATCCAATAATGGGTAAAGGGTGTATATGAAACATTAAGTCCAAAAGAAAATGGAAACTTACCAGAATATGTTAAGGAGCACGTACCTGTGGGTTTCTCCAATTTACTAAGGAAAGATCTTACCCTCTCTGTCTCTTCATGATTCAACTGGACAAATTCTTCACTTTGTCCTTTAACAATGTGTGCTTGCCTATGCCCTTCCTTTGGCAGCCACAATTTTCACCTTTATATCATATATTTGGACAACATCCTTGGCCTTCGAATAGGTTTGTTTTACTGCCTCTCAAATTTGCTTTGCCGATTTAAGAAACATGCAGGTATCACTAATTTCCGGGACCATTGAATTCCACAACCATGCCATGATCATGGAGTCTTCTTCATCCCATGTTTTGAAATTGGGATCCGCTTCATCAGAAGCATTGCCAATTATATGGCTGCCCTTTCCTTTTCCTTTCAAGATGGTCCTAATGAGTTGAGACCATTTGAGATAAATTTTTCCATTTAATCTATAAGCATAATGAACATTCTACAATTCCCCTAGAATCTGGGATCTGTCCCCAGTTTCCGAAATAGGGTTCAAGATCTCAGCCATCACAGGTTGGGATAGATTGCACAACAATGAAGGTTATACGAAAGGGTTTTAAGATTGCACAACAATGAAGGTTACGGTAGGGGCTTAAGGTTTGTAATCACAAGTTGACGGCTACGATTTAGGGTTTACAGGCACGGTTAGAGACTCCCAAGGATCGGGAGCTTTGATACCATCTCAGAATTTAGAAGGAATAATATATTCTCTCATATTAAATTATGAGGTCAGTGGACCTATATATACATGAGCCTGCTGGCTATTTTAGGAAATATTAGCAACTGATCCTAAGGAGACAAATCCATATAATTGTGGGATTGTCCTTAAATACATAATCCTAATATTAATATAAAGATATTGTTGTCATAAAGAATAAAATTACATCAAGGATAAAATATAAAACTTCCTAAAATATAAAAGTAACGTGATTTTGACAAAAACAATAAAACCTATTCAATAAAACTAATATATGATCGAATATTTGCTCGTTAATTTAATCTATTTATCCAGTATGTAAGATAGACAAATTAACCCTAATATATGGATACTAGCCCTAAAAGCACTGATTTAACATTTCTTTGTCTAGGTATAGATCAATATTGGGTGTCTACAAAACATTTTTTTTTTAACAGCCAAGATGCCTAGAAAACATTATTCAATAAAAATTGAATGTATAACACAATATATAATTGGTCCAAACTAGTTCAAGCAATAAAGTTTCTTCTATATAAGTCACATACACAAACACAAGGAGCATCTTGCCTCATGCATAGTTAAACTCCAACTAGGAAAACAACTACGCACATAATTTTTCAGTCAAGCAATATATCCCTCTTATAGAGAAGAGAGAATAATGTGTCGTAATAGCTTATTGCAAGAATGGAAAGAAAATAGATCTTCATATGATCCTATCATAGAAGTAAAGGCAACTTCTCTAATTTACAACATATTTACAACTTAATTTAATCAATCAAAACATTTACTTATAGCAATAAAACCAACTCAATATTATTTATTGACATGTTATAACAAATATTGGCTGATTCAGTTAATCCAACAACAGTCTATTATACCTGGATGGAAGAACTGCTTGTGGAACAAAAGGTGTATAAGCTATTTCCCTCTCAGCTGCAAGATGCTAAGCCTTTTGAAACTCTTTCAACACCACCTGAAAATCTTTTACAAGCTTTTAAAATAATTCATTACTCCTCATTACTCTCATGCAATCTACAAGCCATAAACATCAATAACACTATCATAAAAGAGTGAACAGAAAACTTCTTCAGCATCCATCTTCATTTTCCTACACACAATGTTAATTAAAAGAGTTTTGCAGCTAATTCCAGAACAACTGAGCAATAGGGCATCTGAACAAAAGGTAGTCAGTGCTTTCATCACTTTTAACACAAACTGCAGATAAACTTATTTCATTTAACCTCTCTAAACTATAGTTTTAATTTATTAAGAATTTGTTTTATTTTATATATAGAAGAAATATATATTATTTATCTTTTATATGCTGATAAAAAAATAACTTAGTATTGCAACTTTCAACTTCTTCCTAGTTTTCTCTATATTCTTATCCCATTTGACCTTACATATCCCGCCAAAGCCTGCTTGAAACTCCCCCATCTTGTTCCTCCATCATCACCTTAGCCAACCACACCAGCACAATTCTCATTAGTTGTTGAAGCTCTTCCATATCTTCTTAAACTCAGGTATGTCATGAAATTCATCGTTGTATTTTCCTTTGAAGTTCTTAATTAACCACACACTCCATCCACTAGGCAATGGGAAAGTTTCTACCTTTCTCTTGCTTCCAAATATTTACAAGAATGAGTAGAAGCACCTTCCAAAAATGAAAATGTTGTGATTATTTCACTTCAAAGATAAACTGGCAAGTTTTCTAGTTCTAAAGCATCACAGTCATCATTTTCTTCTAGAAGAATAAATTGAAATTGAGCATAAGGGGGTTTAGTGCAGAGACCACTTGTACTACCACATTATGACCATGATAGCCCGCAAGGGGGTTTAAGATTAGTGTTTGGTCCAATTTCTGGTCACAGTTTGTGCCCAAAGATCCGGTAGCAGCAGAAAGCGATGTGTTTGAGATCCGGTAGCAAAACACAAATTAAACTCATAAAACAGAGCACATACTTCAATTGGAATATATAAGCATGTATTTGAGAGAAAAAATACATAAACTATAAACTAACACCAATTTCATTGACAATGCCGAATACTAAGGGACATGCCGGACACCTACCTTTTCAACTAATTCCAACGCAAGAAGTCTTGACGATGCGTTCCGTGGTTAGCAAGTGGTGAGCGACGAAGTCTTTTTTCCAAAATCTCTTGCGAAGCGAAGCTGAGAAAATAATTTGCAAAATTACAATTCTAATTTGCAGTTTCAACAAATAGTTCTTAATTTCTACCATACTTCTAATTCATACAAAAAAAAACGTATATCAATTTAAAATGCAGAATAGGTTAGAAATTTGAACAAAAACATACTTCGTTTTAGGATCAATGCTACGTTCTTGTAAATTTCGCGAAACTGAATGGAAACGTAGCCTCCGTTCAGCAAATCACTCTCTCCAAACCAAAATGGTGCCAAGAGCTTACTTCTAAAGTGTGATTTCACTTCTCTTTCAGAATTCCTCTTTTTGAATAATGCAAAGAGAACGCTATTATTTTAAACCTAAACTGGAATTGATATATTATTATTAATTAATTAATTAATAATGAACAATATTTCAAATTTATTGATATTAATTTAAAATATTTTATAAATTAACATTTAAGTTTTTAAATTTAGTTACTAAGAAAAGTAAATTTATGATTATTAGCTTTTTAAGTATGATAATACTTATATTATAATTTTTTATTAATAAAAAAATTATATACCAATAACTTTTAATTTATAAAATGGTTAATGAAATTTTAGTTTAAATATATTTTTTTTATAATAATTATGTTTGGTCACTAAACTAGTCAATATAGTTACTAATCATTTTTAGTCTCTAAATTAGTTGTTAATTAATGATTTTTTTATAATAGTTATTTTTGGTCACTAAATTAGTTAATATAGTGCCTAATTATTTTTTGTCTCTAAATTAGTTACCATTTAATGATTTTCTTGTAGTGTAGGTATTGCTTCTTATATGGCAAAGCATTGATTTCATGGAAATCCAAAAAGCAACACATTATAACAAGAAGCTCTTAAGAAGTAGAATATAGGTCATTAGCAACTACAACGTGTGAAGCCCAATGACTAAGTTACTTGTCACTGATATGCATATACTATTGACTCAACAAATTACTTTTTTCTTTTGTGATGGTTGGTCAACAATTCACATTACAAACAATTTGATTTTTCATGAGAATTAAAAACATTGAGATGGATTGTCACATAGTTCGAAAAAAAGTTTTTGACAAGCTTCTACATCTACGCCCCATCTCAACTAATCATCAAACAACTAATATTTTAACCAAGCATTACAACTTGGACCATTTTATATATTAGTGTCCAAGCTGAATATCTAAAAATATTTACAATTCACCTTGAGGGGAGTATTAACCAAAGTAGTTTTACAAATTTATTAGTATAACTGATTAGTTTTTTCATTTGAATAACTGAATTAGTTAGAAGTTATTTTATCGTTATTCAATTTAAGTTGTTAGTATGTCAAAAGTAGTTTTTTTATTATCTTTTATTATTATTATTATTTTATGTTTTCAACTTATGTATATTAATTCAAATGAGTCATTAATTTCAATTGAATTGATTCATAATATTTATTTCATTATGAAAGGGATCTATTTTATTTTATTCTTTGAGTGAGATAAAACTCTCTCTTATTTCACAATTCTCATAGTACTGTATAAGATATCATCACTTGCATCGGGTAATATCGGGTAATATGTATATGATTTGTTACGAGACAACTTCATTTAAAATACATAATAAAAAATCTTATATTCAAGTAAAATTTTGTGAAACATTAATAGTAAGACTTCAAACAAGCAAGACAAAATAGTTTCAAAGTGATACCATTTCTTACAAGAAAGTTATTCTTATTTGGTACTAGTTACTCATTGACGCAATAAAGAAATTTACCTATTTGAAGAATATTTATCAAAATTGAACCTGGTTGGAAAATTTATCTATTAAGTAATATTATCTCTACTCCTTAATTGATGCATGTCCATGATTTAGGCTATATTAGTCATGCCACTCTTGAGGAATTGGCAGAATTTGGGACATCTGTTCATGTATACGAGGAAAGTAAAAGACTAATGGCATTTGAATCCATTGGCAGCAAACCCTTGCGCAAGTTTGAAGTGTCATCATTGCTTGAAGCACCAGCCCATAATCTCATGAAAGACATGTTAAGTAATGTGTTATTAAAAATATTAAATGAGGAATATTAAGAATATTTAGTAATATCATATGATTTTTTATATTTTAATTGTTAAAATTTAAATAAAATTTTAATATTATCATATTAAATTTTAATTGTTTACCACTAAATTTTAATAAAAAGTTATCATATAAAAAATAAAATAAAATTTAAAATTAAATATACTTAAAATTTTGTAAATATTAATATATTACCCTTTTTGGATAAATATAAAATTATAATAGTTTGTCTGAAATTGATCATTATTCTAATTTTACTTAGAGTATGTTTGTTTCTGGTGATGAAAAGTCACGAAATGCAGAAAAAAAGTAGAAAATTAAAAAACCGAGGATGGAAATTTCGAAAATTTTCTACCCAAAACTTTCTCTTCTTAGATGCGAGAGAAAGTTAGATATATTAAATTTGTTATTTTTTATATAATTAATTTTTATTATTAATTTGTTAATATTTTAATTTATATTATAATTAAATAAATATAATAATTATATAATATATAATAATAATAATAATTATTATTATTATTAAAATAATAATAAATTTAATAAATTATAAAATAATAATAAAATTAAGATAATTATAAAAATAAAATATTAATAATATTAATTTAAAAACTAAATATAATAATAAAATTATAAGAAAAAATATTGTGTCAATCATATTCATTATAAATAATAATTATAATAATAAAAATAATAAAATTATAAAATAAATAAAAGTAATAATAATAATAAAATTTATAAAATAATGATATGAATAATAATAATAATTTAATTTTTTATTTTAATTTTAATTTTGAAATAATTAATATTTTTATAATTTCATGAATTAACATAACAATAATTTATCAATCACATTTAATAAATTAATTATATATAATTTTAAATTAATTTTAATTATAATTTCATCTATAAAAAAATTATTTTATCAATTATATTTATCACATCATTCATAAATTTTTATAAACTTTTTCTTTATTTTTTATTATTTTTTTTTAATTCAAACAACTTAACTTTTTATATATTTTTATCTCAAATTAACTCAAATTTATTCTTTCAAATCAATTCAAATATAACTTTAATTTTATTTAATATGATATCGTTAATGGATAAAAATTGTAATCACATGTTAGAAATTTCCTTAAAACTTATTAGAAATTTTCTTAAAACTTATAGCCTTAGGTAGTTGTGGCTGATTGTACTTGGGATAAGATTAAAACCATTTACAGCCACAGAAGTGTTATAAAACTCGAACACGTTTTTCTTTCTGCTCCACATCACACCTATTCAGTGAAAAAAATGTATGGTGCACCCTCTTTCCGTTTATGGAGCTCCTTGATCAGAAACAAAGCAAGAATGGGGTGGTCACTTCATGACATGACCGCTGTTGTCACATGAGGCACCCGAAGAATTGGTTGATCATGATACTTCTACACTGTGTTTTGTATTTAAATGAGTAACGTTAATTCAACAAAATAAATATAACACATTTAAATTTATTAATTTAAAACATACAAGAAAAAAAGGTTACAAAAACTTCTGAAATTAGTATAAAAAACAAAAACCAGATGACTCAAAAAGAAAAGACAAATCCTAAAAAAACTAAATAATCAATTATATATACAATAATCGATTACACATAATTTATTATATTATAATTATAAAATAATGGAATACATTATGAATAATTAATTGTACTTATATAATATGATATAATAAAAAAATAATAATAATGTTTTAAATATTATATAATCATAATATAAATATATTTATATAAAAGTAAATTAATTATATTAATAATATAAATATTAAAAATTATTAAATAAAAATACTAACAAAGTTAAAAATAAATATTTAAAATTAATATTAAAATAATGAATATTATAACACCCAACTCACAATAATTAAATATAAAATATATATATATATATATATATATATATATATATATATATATATATATATATATAGATATATACCCATAAATCTTTAATAGAGTAATTTAAAATACAATTTCTCTCCGTAATGACTTTAATATTTCATAGCTTAAAAAACAATAACTAAATAAACAATAAATAACTATTTAAATGTAACTTCTTGTAACAATATCTTTTGTTCTCGAGAAAAGAAAAAAATATAAATAAAATATATAAAAAAGTACATATTTAAAATAAATATTCCATCAACAACTATTGAAATCAAAGTCATATTTTAACATTCGATAGACATTAACTTTACTTTCTAAAGACTTGTGGATTTAATTGGATTTAAAAGCTAACACCTATCAAATGACTCATCCCTTCTAAATGTGAATCCACATAGTTCTCAATCAATCATAACATCATCCAACATGATGAATCTCTATATTTGTCCAATCTACCTCTTGCAAGTTATAGTTTCAATTAAATGAACCTCCTTCAACTCTCACCACCTGTTACCCCATCATCTGTATGATTCTAAGGTACCAATAGAGTCACGATACCCCTTCTCGATAAATCTTCAAACAATGCACATCCTATACAATTAGTACTTGGTGTTTCTTTTCTGAAAATACTAAGTCTAGAATGCTATTTCACAATAGTTATCAACACATTTAAAATCACAAGTTACGATTGATACATGTTTCAATAAATTAAAAACATTATCAAAATCAAGAAAATAAGTACATTAAGAATTCATAGCAATACACTACTTCGCGCCCTGTCCAGGAAGTGACATCCGACACCAATCAAACACGAGAGCACCCTTTCAAGAATTGAGCCCTACACAGGTACTTGCGCTCGACACAGGGACCTGCACCATTATCAAAATGTGCCCGCCACATCTGAGCTGACATCCAATTTCTCTACATAAAATCTCAGGTTTTCAAATTTTCTATTTCAATCTCACAATGCATATCCTCTAAATTGATCATATATCATCTTAGAACTTATCCAACTTAAAGATTCTTATATATCAACTTATCAATTACAACTACTATGAGTACTCTAAATTGTCTTTCTAGTTCCAAACAAAAATTCTTATTTCAAAACACTTCTATCCACTTTCTTATGCCTTACCAACAAAATTAAAACCTTTCAAATTTTTAAAATCAAACTAGCCAGACTAACAATATCATAGAATTTTTCTATTACCAAAATAAAGCTAAATTAAAATAAAATATGTGTAAAATTGGTTCTATGTCTTTCTCATTGAAAAAGTGAGATACAAAAGGGATATGCAAAATCCTAAACAGAAGGGCAAAGTAGTAAATTCAATTCTAGTCAAATATAACAATCTCCACATTGATCCGAATTGTACAACTAGAAAATAAATAGAAATTAACTAGAACAAACTCAAAAACAAACTAATAACATATTGAAATTCTCTTTGAGCAAAACTTGAACTTTGCAATGGGAAGAGGCTTTGTAAGTATATCAGTTGGATTCGCTTCGGTGTTAATCTTCTTTGCAAGCACATTACCTTCAGAAATCACATCACGCACAAAGTGATACCGTATATTAATGTGCTTAGTCCTCTCATGAAACATCTGGTCATTCGTCAATTGAACGACACTTTGGTTGTCACAAAATACCATGATAGGATCATCAAGAGAAGTAATCTCACCAAAAAATGCCTTGAGCCAAATAGCCTCCTTAATAGCCTCTGTGATTGCCATGTACTTCCATGCTAGAGAGTGCAACAGTGGATTGAAGTAATGACTTCCAACTACTTGCACACCCTCCAAGAGTAAAAACATAACCCGTTAAAGACCTCCTCTAATCTAAATCACCACCAAAATCTGAATCCACATAATCAGTTAGAAACTCCAAATGAGCATTAATGGTACCTTTCAAGTAGCGAAAGATCTATTTTACCGCTTCCCAATTTCCTCATATAGGACAAGCAAGGTACCTACTCACCACACTAGAGCAACAAGTAGATAAATTCTCCGCTACTCAACTTCTTGAAGTAGAGACAACTATCATAATTAAAGCGGGAGAAATTTATACTAACCATGAATGAGTCAAATTTCTTGTACCATTGTCGAGGTGATTGCTTGAGGCCATAAAGTGACTTCTTCAACAAACATACATGATCCTCCTTTTCCACAACTTCAAAACCCTCTGTTTGCTTCATTTAAATTTGCTATTCTAAATCACCATGCAAGAAAGCAGTTTTCACATCCAATTGCTCTAACTCCAAATCCTTTATTGCCACCAAAGAGACCAAAAATCTAATGAATGTGTGCTTGACAACAGGAGAAAATACTTCATTAAAGTCCACACCTTAAACTTGACTATAGCCCTTTGCCAAAAGTCTTTCCTTATACCGAAAACTTTCTGGTCTTGAACCATTTATCTTTTTCTTGAAGACCCACTTGCAACCCACAATCTTTTCACCACTAGGTGGTTTCACAAGAGTCCAAGTGTGATTCCTTTCCAACGATTGAAGCTCTTCATTCATGGCGGAAACCCAATCCATTGCATTTTTGGAAGAAATAGTTTCTTTGGAAGAAATAGTTTCTTTCTAAGATGATGGTTCACAATATTCCATCTCTTCGGCAACTACAAAACAATAAGCAAAATCAGTATATCTCACCAATTTTCTAATTTCTCTTCTTTCACGGTGTCTTGCTAACAAATATGGTTGCTCTTCAACTTCTTCTTATTCTTTCGGATGAGAACCTTCATGTGGTATAGTCTTTTCTTCATCGCTTTGTTGGACTGGCACCTCAAACTCCACCTTCATGTCAATCTCCTCATTCTCCATAATGGTTGGCTTGAGCACAACATCCTTGGATTTCAACATAGCCGACTTATAAAAAATGACATCTCTTGAAATGAGAAATTTAGATGATGCGGGACACCACACCTTGTACGCCTTTACATTCATGGGATACCCAACAAAAACACCCTTCTTTACATGAACATAAGCAGGACAACCAAACACTCTCAAGTTTGAATAATTAGCCGGCTTACTCGACCGTACTTCTTCGGGTGTTTTGCATTCTGTGGAAGTGTTGGAAGATTGATTCACCAGATAGCATCCCGGGCTAATCGCTTATGCCCAAAAATCCTTGCCAAGACCTGCATTGGAAAGCATGCAACGAGCCATTTCAAGCAATGTACGGTTCATTCTTTTCGCAACTCCATTTGTTGTGAAGTATTAATCACTGTTTTGTGCCTAGCAATTCCTTCAGCTTTACAAAACTCATCAAATTGGTGGTTACCAAATTCTAAACCATTATTGGTCCTCAACCTTTTGATCTTCTTTTCAGTTTGATTTTCTAAAAGTGTCTTTCATTCATTGAACACTTTAAAGGCCTCACTTTTCTCCTTCAAGAAATAAGCCCAAACCTTTCTTGAAAAATCATCAATGAAAGTAAACATATAGCGAGAACCATTACCTTTTGATGGCATACAAGAAGGTCCCCAAATATCCGAATGGATGTAATCCAACGTTTAGTTGGTCCGTTGAATGGCCGTTAAGAAACTCAATCTCTTTTGCTTGCCAAATACACAATGCTCACAAAACTCTAAGCTACTTGTGCATTGATCACACAAAAAGCCTCTCTTACTCAAAATGGTCTTTCCCATCTCACTCATATTTTCCAACCTCATATACTACAACTTTGTAACATCAACATCCGAGGTAGGATCCGAGCTCGCAACGGAGGCCGGGCCTTTGACTGTGGACCCTTGCAAGAAATAGAGATTTCCAACTCTTTTTCCTCTCATAATGGTGAGAGCTCATTTGGAAACACGAAGAACTCTACCATCACTTTGAAAGTTACATCCCTTCTCTTCAATAGACCCTAAAGAAATCAAGTTCTTATTCAAATCGGGTATATGTCTCACACCCGTCAACCTTCGTATCTTACCATCATGGAATTTAATCTTCACTGAGCCCACACTGGCAACCTTGCACAAATGATTATTTCCCATAAGAACCTTTCCACTTGAAGGCTCATATGTCCCAAAAACCAATCTCTATTTGGAGTCATGTGTTGAGAAGCACATGAGTCCATAATCCAGGCATTATCATCATTGACACAATTATCAACCACACAAAGAACGTCATATGTGTCATCATCCTTGGCTACATTGACCTCTTTCGAAGTAACACCTCCACGTCCCTTTTGTTTATTCTTCAAGATAAAACAATTGGTCTTTATGTGTTCCTTCTTCTTACAATAATTGCATGTAAGATTCTTGTATTTTAACTTTAACCGACTTCTATTTCCCATCGGGGTTTTGTCCCTAGACCTCCCCCGTTCGGCCACTAAACCAACACCTTGACTTCCTTTATCAACACTGGTCATCTCATTATCCAAGTGCAATTTGGCTTGTAGGTTACCCTTCACATCCTCAAGAGAAATTTTCTCTCTACCATAAACCATCATGTCCCTAAGCGACTTATATGATGTAGGCAAAGAACACAACAACAACAAAGCTTGGTCCTCATCCTCTACCTTGACATCTAACTTCCCCAAATCATTCAAGATGGAGGTAAACTCCACAATATGATCGAAAATAGATGTACCTTCGACCATATGAAGAATGTAGAGGCGTAGCTTCAACTGCAACCGATTTGTTAAAGACTTCTTTATATACGTCTCCTCCAACTTCTTCCACAAACCTATAGCGGTCGTTTCCGATAAAACCTCTTGAAGAGTTGCATCACTTAAACACACTAGAGCCTTATCATCCATTTCCTTCCACCTCTTATCCCTCATTTTCGCATCGACTTCTCTATCATAGATGGCATCCTTGATGTCAAGGGTGGACAATATGGCGGCCATATACACTTGCCAAAGTGCAAAACTCGTCTTCCCATCAAACCTCTCAATATCAAATTTGGACGAAATTTCCGTCCAAATACAAAGCCAAAAACCAACAACCAACACACCGAATCAAATGGCAAAATACGGAGAACCATTGTGGTGTCTCGCACGACTACTGTGGCCGGAGCATTGGAGGAGTGCGACTGTGTGGACTGGGCAGCGGAGTCAGCGGCGTGCGGACTAGGCAACGATGGCAGCGGCACAGACTGGGCAGCGGAGACGGCGGTGCAGATTGGGCAGCAGAGACGGCTGCGTGCGGACTGGGCACCGGAGCACGAATTGGGCAGCGGTGGCATGTGGCGGCAGCGGAGGCGTGCACAGAGGCGGCGGCGACAGACTTGGCGCGACAACGAAGTCAATGGCAGAGCGTGCGACAGCAGACTGTGAAGGGCGGCTGAGGAGGAATGGTTTTTGACCTAAACCTAAAGTTGTGATACCAGTTTGTAAAATTGGCTCTATGTCTTTCTCATTGAAAAGTGAGATACAAAAAGGGGATATGCAAAACCCTAAATGGAAGGGCAAAGTAGTAAATTCAATTCGGGTCAAATATAACAATATCAAATTAATTCAACCCATTTTATGTTCAAAATCAATCTAAACCTGCCAATTGAAATAACACACAATGTCTCCATCACAAACCTTTTCACTTCTCAAAACCTAAATACTCAAGTTGAACATAAAATACAACATCTACCCAAGCATATTAGTTTAGCTTCGTTTATCTCTCTAAGGGGAGAGTTACCTATAAAAGATTTCAAGCTACAACTTGGAAGGATAACTCAACCTATAACATATAATTCTGATCAATAATAAACCTACCCTTAAGATCTATGAATGAATAAAGATAATTCTTGATACCTAAGACTTCATGCACACATAATTTTTAAAGAGTCCTAAACTGATTAAGAACATGACAAAATTTGAACTTACCCAAACCAAATTTTTGATGTATTAAGTTTACTTTACATTGCATTAGAAATTGGATGAGAACTTTTGATCTTCAATCTGACATAAGATCAAAACAAAGATTTTTTTTTTTTTTAAGAGAAAGGGTAGAGAAAACTAAGAATTTTGGAGTTTTGAGAAAGAGAACATATCTTTTTAAAATAGTTATAGACTATTACAAATATAAAAATAATACAAATAATCAAATTATAAAATAATAATAATAATATGTAAAAAAATAATATAATAAATGATAATTATAATGTAAAATTATGAAATAATAATAAAAGTAAAAGTAATAATCAAAATAAATTTATCAAATAATAATATCAATAACAATAACTTTATTTTTATTTATGAAAATATTTTTATATATTTTAAGTTTATTTCTTATGATATGATTTTTATTTTTTATTTTTTTAATTATTGCAATTTAACTTTCTTTTTCATTATATTGTTTTATGTTTAATATTTATTAAGTGTTGAATTTTTACATTAATTTTTATTTATTTTATTAAATTTTATGAAATTTACAATTTTGATTAAATATTTTGTAATTAATTTTATTTAAATTTTATATAATTTTATCAAAATTTAGTTTTAACAATTTTATATATATTAAAAATATGAGATAATTCATATTTTTTCAACTAACACGTAAGTTTCATGTAAAAATAAATTACTAAATTTTATTTTAAATTAATTTTACCTACAATTGAAAAATATAATATTATAATTTCATCTATTAAAAAAATTATCGATAATACTCATTACAGTTAAAAACTTTCATAAATATTTTCTTAGTTATCTTTCACTTTCTAATTTCTATTTCACTTTCTAATTTCTATTTCTAAATCCATCTTTTTACTCTCTCCTAGATTCATCCCTTAACCAAATTAATTATATGGGGTCATGTATCATGTGAGTGAAAGTGTTGATTAAGATATTTGGTAATTGAAAGACCTGCTGCAACTTGTGCTGTCATTTTACATCTTTCCCTTATTGTGGAGTTATTTCTGTAAAAGAAAATTGAAAAACAAAACAATCACAACTTACTTTTGGGTTTGAAGCATCTCACAAAATAAGCAGAGAAAATGGCAGAAACAAAGCTGAGCAGCTTCAAAGACCAAAGATGGTCACTCCATGGCATGACTGCTCTAGTTACAGGAGGCACCAGAGGCATAGGGTTTGTTCAGTTCTACAATGTCTTCTATATTCTTATTTATATATTAATTTCTGTTATTTCCAGTTGATTTTTTCTATTCTGTTGGAAATTAGGTATGCTATAGCAGAGGAATTGGCAGAATTTGGGGCATCTGTGCATATATGTTCACGTAAACAGCAAGATATTGATAAATGCTTAGAAGAATGGAATAGAAAAGGATTTCGTATAACAGGGTCGACATGTGATGTACTATACGGTGACCAACGTGAAAATTTAATGAAAAATGTTGCTTCGATCTTTGACGGAAAACTCAATATTCTGGTATGACAACTTCAAGAATTTTATACCAGTCTGTGTCTGTATAATATGCACTACCATTCTTCATTTGAGAAAGTTCTGATTATATCTAGGAAGAGGAGAACAAAACATAATTGATGGTAACAAGAGAATAACATTTATAATTATAAAACTACAAGGAACTGAGTACTGTTAATTCATGTTCAAAGGGATGAAAATAATTTATATTAAGATTTCTTTCAATTTATTAAAGGCTGCAACATCAGTCTTCTAAATTTCATGATATCTGGTACCTCAATTCTCTTTCTTTTACTGGTTTCAATTTTTTCCCTAACTAGAATTACTTTGTAAATGCTTTTCTCTAGATTAATAATGCTGGAACTAATACACCCAAGAACATCATAGATTATACTGCAGAAGATGCAAGTAGAATAATGGGAACTAATTTTGAGTCTAGTTACCACCTATGTCAACTAGCATATCCACTTCTCAAAGCATCTGGATATGGAAGCATAGTATTCATATCCTCAATTGCAAGTTTTAAAGCTGTGCCTTTCTGCTCTGTATATGCATCCTCCAAAGGTATTTTTTCCTAATCCTTTTAAGTTTAACCTAAATTCATAAATTGGAGTTTCAGAATATAATAATATCTGAATGTAAATATAATTCAGGAGCTATGAATCAATTCACCAAAAACGTAGCATTGGAATGGGCAAAGGATAATATTCGTGCAAATGCTGTAAACACCTGGCCTGGTTAAGACTGAACTTCTGGATTCTAGTATGGTATATTTACTGTGCTATGTTAAGCTTACAGATTTCTGAAAATTAGTGCAAAGTATATATTAGTTTTAACATTAACTAATGTTAACTGAAAAGTGTACTACTTGCAGGGAAATCTCTCTTAGCACTAGCATTTTTTCTGTTTAATTCATTGAAATAAAACAAATTAATGGTAAATATAAACTTAATAATCATTATTTATATTTATAAATATTATAATTTGCATATTCTAAAGATCTCTCTGTATGCTTTTGTTATAGGAATCTCTTGATGCAGGGAGTGAAGTTTTTGAAGCTATGATGTCTCAAATACCGGCTGGTCGCATTGGAGAACCTAAGAACATATCAGCCATGGTTGTTTTCCTTTGCCTTCCAGCTGCCTCATACATCACTGGACAAATTATAACGATAGACGGAGGTTTTACAATCTAATCTGTTTTAGAAAGAAGTATTATATATATGAGTATAAAATAAAATAAATGACTGTCCCAAAGACAAACCTCCACATCAAGTGGGTTGGTGAGAAGCTCCAAAACTAATCGTCATTGGTATTGTTTGAAGGACAATGTTGAAAGTGTTATCTATTTCCATTGTTAAGTTCCTTGTATCAATTTCAAACTAATCAAACTTATCTTGTTGTGATGAACTAATGTTTAGCGTCACTCTTGCCTGTTTTAATATCCGCATGTAATTTAAGAACCAGACACATTTAAAAAAAATGAAAAATAAAGAAAAAATTTGTGAACCAAAAAAGATTTTAACTATATATATTATTACTCTAAGCATGAGATGCACATACAATAAATGTCATCTTATAAATACATGATGATTTTGTATACAGAAAATAGGCCATGTTTATAAACTTCCTGTGATGTTTTTATCTTGTGTGCATTAAAGGTAGAAGATAAGATGTTCGATATAGTAAAAAATTTAGTAAAGATGTTTATACATAATATTATGTCCCAAAATTAGATTGATAAATATAAAACACGTTTTTGTAAAATTGATAAATAAAAAACAGGTTTTTGTAAAATTGATAAATAAAAAACAGGTTTTTTTATAAAAATAGTGTAAATTTTTCTATTTATTATTGAAATAGATAAAAATAAGTTTAGTACGGATGTTGTGTCAACCAACATGATTTCATTGTGAAAAAGTTATGCACGCATAACATAACTTCATTGTAAAAAAGTTATGCATGTATTACACACAGAATTTGGTTTGTACTAATACAAAAGTGATATTTTACATCAGTTCTGAAAGACATTTTATGCCGGTTATGCAACCGATGTAGATGTAGGCGTAGATAGTATTAGACATACAACGTCGGTTATACAACCGACATAATATGTACGCCACTACGTCAGTTGAAAATAGAAACTGACATCATATATCCAACTAAAATAATTGAAAGAGGTGGATATTACGTCGGTTGGAGCTGGAACCGATGCAGTAGAGGACTTTTTACGTCGGTTGTGTAAGCTTCTACAATTTTGAATTTTTACTTTTTCTCAGTCTTTTTTTATGTCGGTTATGAGTGGCAACTGACGTAGAATATGGTGTATTACGTCGAGTTTGAGTTAACCAACGTAATATCTCTTCAAGTATTTACAAAAATGCCACCACGTTTTTGTTTATATTGGTTCTGTTTTAACCGACATATTATCCTAACGTAGAATGCGTTTTTTGTACTAGTGTTGATCAAAATGAAATTGTGTAAGCTTAACACAACTTTAATACAAATGCGAAATCATTTCATGATGATATGACTTTGATTAAGGTTAACATATATTTATATATATATATATATATATATATATATTTACTTTAAATAAAGTCATGTCAATTTAGATTAAATCAAATTAAATTAAAGTTGTGTCAATGTGGCACTACTTCAATGTAAAATTATTTGAGTTCAAGTCGTTCTAACAACTTCAAGTTTTTTAATGTTAACTTAAAAGTCATGTACTTTTCACACGACTTCTGAATGGCATTAGTGTATATTTCTTAATTTTTTAGGCTTATTTTATAAAAAAAATGGTGGATAGGATGACAATAACAAGCCCTATGCTGCCATTTTATTTGAAAAAAAAAATATTTAACCTTTTTTTTATAAAATTCATGTTAGACATTACTATAAACTTTGATATCACAGTTAGGTTGACACCTTAAAGCTCAACAATCATATGTCATGACATGAACATATTATTGAAAGGAAAATGAAAAGATACAAAACCATAGGGGGACTAGGTCAAACCCATGGCAAGAAAATATGACAAACACTACCCAACTAAGATAAACAAAAAAAAAAATAAAGGGAGTTGATACCTATTATGAAAAAAAATCTCATTTAATCACAGCAGATAAAACATTATACCTTTTAAAATCTAACTTATTCTCGAGACGTAGCGAAGCCATCTTGTCAACATAATGGTTTCCTTCATGGAATATATGAAAAACTTTGAACTCAATTTTTTTACATATCTTCATACACTTTCTCTGTCTCCCTCTCAAAAGACCAATGAATGATATTAATGAACTAAACGCTTAACAAAGCAGGGAAGAGTCACATCAAGCCAAATACATCTAAAGCCTTTGCTCCAAGCAAGTTCAATAGCCTAAATGTATCATTTAATTACAACAGGTAAAACATCATATCTTTTAAAATCTAACTTATTCTCAAGACCCAACGAAGCTAACTTGTCAGCACAATGATTTCCCTCACGGAATGTATAAGAAACTTTGAACTCAATTTTTTTACATATCCTCATACACTTTCTTCGTCTCCCTCTCAAAGATTAAGGAATGATATTAAACGAACTAAACGTTTGACAAAGCAGGAAGAGTCACACTCAAAGCCAAATACATTTGAAGCATTTGTTCCAAGCAAGGTCAATAGTCAAAATGACTCCTATAACCTCAACAAATAAAGACTTTTGGAACACAAGGAAAGAGGAGAAATTACCTATATTTTCACCCCTGCTTCCATGAAATACCTGCATATGCTGAAAAACTCGGACACCCTCTAGCAGCACCATTAGTGTTGACCTTTACCCAATTGACATTAGGGAATTCCCAAATAATCTGAATAGAAGAGATCTCTTTCCAACAATGTGTGAAGATACAAAAAAACTTTAGATAAGAGAAGTCAATAATGTCATTGCGCATGTGTTTCCTAAAAGAATTACTCGTCATTTTGATGAAACTTTTAACAATTTGGATAGCCGAGTAAATAGAAATGTTTTCTTGAAGCCTAGTATCATGTCTCATCCTACATATCATTCAAATAAAGTAAGTAATAGTTGTCAGCCTGAGAAGATTAACTAAGGAACTCCCTGCAAGCATTAAGAAATCAATGATATCATTAATAGAAAGATGAGTGAACTCAGGAAAAACTTGCTCAGTATAATTTCAAATCTAAGAGGTGACAGAGCAAAGAAAGAAAAGATGAAAAATAGATTCTTCTTGCTTTTTACACAAAGAACACATAGAACACATTGAAAGACCTCTAATTTGAATATCTTTGTCTATAGGTAATCTTTGACATAAAACCTTCTAAAGCACTAAAGTCTTCGCATGAGGAATAGAACTAGTCCAAATCAGTTTACCCCATTGACAAGTAGGATTAGAATCCTTAAAAAACTTTATGGTCGCCTTCTGGGTGAAAGAACCAGAATTTTCCAGCATCCGATTAGAAGTATCTTTCTAAGAGGTCAGAGAAATATAACGTAAATTATGTAGACCTTGAATATTTAAAAGAGAAGGAGAAAGATCCCAAGAACCACTTTCATTCCATCCTTGAGCCTCATTAGCTTTCAGTTTAATCCTTTTGGAATAAGGAAGACCTACATGAAGGGAGATGAATTTCTCAGAGCACCAAAGATCATTCTAGAAATTAATATTATCACCTTTCCCAATAGTTCAAAAAGTGTGCCTAAAAAGACATCATACCAATCATTAATACTAGACCAGATGGAGGCAGGAAGAAAAGAATTACCCAACTCGTTGATATCTAGATTTAAGAAACCAAGCCTTCATTAAAGAAATCCAATGGTGATAATTGTAAGAGAAATCCCAAACAAGCCTTAGAAGATAAGCTTTATTTTCAAGTTGAAAATTAACAACTTGAAACTCACCCTCAGGCTTATGATTACCAATTGTACCCCAATGAACAGTCACAGAACCTTGTTTAATAATATCACCTATCCAAATAAAGTTTCTCACCCATTTATCAACCAGCTTAAGAAGATTGGAGGGCCACCTATAAACTTGAAAGTTGTAAGATAAAGAACCATAAATCACATAGTTAACAAGCTCCACTTTCCCTATCATGCTAAGAGATTTCACTTTCCAAGAGGCCAATTTAGATCTAACTTTATCCGCAAGAAGCTAAAGAAACCTGACTTTAAGAGAACCTACAAAAATAGGAACTCCAAGATAATTAAAAGGAATATTGCCCTTACTTTAACCAAGCACATCTTTGATCTTAGATAGGAAACTTAGAGCAGCGTCAGTTGTGAAAAAAATGACTTTTTGAAATGTTTATCCATTGGCCCGAAGCTAAACCATAGGAATGTAAAAACTTCATAAGACTAGAAAGGGAACGTTTATTAGCCATACAAAACACAAAAATGTCATCAGCATACAGAACATGTGAGGAGAAATAGAACCCTTTAAGACTAGCCATAAAAAAATTATGCTTGGTTAGAATAAGGTTGGTTATGCCCCTATTGAGGACCTTTTTAGCAATACAAAAAAGCAAAGGAGAAAAAGGATCGTCGTGTCTGACCCCCCTACTACAAGGAAAGTAACCATTCAAACTACCATTAACCCTTATAGGAAGCTTAACAGACTCAAAGATAGTCAAAATCCATTGCAAGAAAGTATGACCAAACTGATTCAGCACCTGAATGAGAAAATCCCAACTAAGAGTATCAAAAGCTTCGATAAGAAACATACATTATATTTATACTAATGTTTTCATTTGGGGTGATACATTAATGCACAAAACACATAATGATAATAATAATATTAACATTATTCGGTAAGACATATGCACTAATTAGAAAACCTTATTATCTTTAGATATATACCTAAAACTAATAATGGGTACCCATTACCAATAGTCATGACCATTAATTATAAGAACAATTAATCAAACTTTGGACGATCCATAAGTGTCTTATAATAATAAACTTCAATTAACCCATAAATCAATTATTTATAATTTATCATCCATTCTATGTGTCATTGAAATAAAGATTATCACTAATTTGGAATTAAAGAAAACATTAAAGATCAATTAATCCCATTTGAAATAAAAATCATCATTATTTTGGAACTAAATAAAACATAAAGATTTGATCACTGTTGTGATTACAAATCTATCATACGATCAATCCCAGTTAAAATAAAATCATTAATTTAGAACTAACCAAAAGATTTGATCACTTTCGTTATTACAAATCTATCATAAGGTGATTACAATTTATCATACGATTCATCTCAAAAACTATTAATCAATTCATAAATTAATTTTCATTAATGCAATGGAAATATCATATAAAACTTTTCCTTTTAGACATATCATTATACATTTAGTGTAGCCAAAGCAATTCCATAGTCAAGAGGAATTTGACCCATCACAATCTCAAAACAAGGTTTTATCATATGCACATAAATATTTTTTTTAAGAAAGAATATGGTTGCTACATTATAAAACCTTTAAGGTTTCAAAATCAATTATCCCACATGCGACAGTAATTTTAATTATCGTAATTCTTAATCCTTTTATAATCTTTAAATTAGGATTCATAAAATTGGAATAATCATTATTTATAGAGAATCACAAATTCAACCAATTGTGGCTCTCATACCACATGTAAGTTAAATCATACTTTAAAAACAATCAATTATAAATATTACACGATATCTTAGAATCTATGATTCTCACATAACATAGGGAGGTGAGAAAGACTTACCCTTGATCCATGAGAAACTCAATCAAAAGAACTTAAATCTTCTTTTCTCAATCTATCTCTTCTAATCACTCACACACTTTCTTGATAGTCAATTGTCAATTGTGGAGAAATCTCATTGTAGAATCCTAATTTCTTTTATGTAACCAACATCAATCAAGTTGGTTACCGTCAACTATTTATAAAATAAATAACATCTCATATTTACTAATAGGTCCTTTTATCTTATTAAATCACACTCAGACCCATAATTGTATTTCACATGAGTCACATTATGGAACATATTTATTTATTTTCTAACCTAGTATTTTTAGGAAAGTAAAGATTCATGTCTAGATCATTTAGGATGTGCATTGTCTAAGGATCTACTCAATAAGGGGAAATATCATGACTCTACTAGTAATGAGAATCAAATAGATGAATATTACTAGGTGGTGAGAGTCGCAGGAGGTTCAAACTAGGTGATTGTAGCTTGAAACATAATTGGTTAGAAAAGTCCCAAGTGAACTAACCTTGCCATACAAGATTGTTGATTCATTGATTTGGAAATTGTGTGATTCACATTTTCAAGTTGTATGACAGGTACACACCTCTAGGTCTATTTAATGACAAGTCTTCCGAAAGTAGAGTCATTTAGTTATGTATAATGATTTCTTTTCTTTTTTTTATAGAGTTGTTGTGGAATGTGTGTGATACTTTGATAAAATGCTTTGAGTTGGTTTGATTGTGTAGTTTGTTAAGTTATTAATGTTAATGTATGACAAGTTTTCCTACTTTTCTGTATTGTGGTGTTGTGGTTGTTATGTTATTTTCTATTTATGATGGTCGTATGTTAAGCAAATAACATTCCAAAAGAGTCTAAGAATGTGGAGTCCGTTTTGTTTTATAACTTATTTTGAAAAACTTATATTTAAAATTCAAATTTTCAAGAATATATATATATATGTATATATATATATATGTATATATATGTATATATATGTATGTATATATATGTATATATATGTATATATATATATATATGTATATATATGTATATATATATATATATATATGTATATATATATATATATATATATATATATATATATATATATATATATATATATATATATATATATATATATATATGTATATATATATATATATATATATTTAAAAATTACTTTAAGAGTTGACATTGTAATATATATTTTTACACTAGTAGAAAAACCATATTTTACAGCGGTTCTAGAAGACATACAACACCGGTTCTGGAACCGTCGTAGAAAGTATTTGACATACTAGCGGTTGTAAAGCCGTCGTAGTATATATGGGATACCACTACGGTTCCTTAAAGACCGCTGTAAGAAATCTGCAAAAAGTGTCAAAAAAATTTCAGGAAAGACCTATTAAGGCGGTTGTTTAGTGAAAAACCGCCATAAAAGACCTATTACATCGGTTCCCACTAAACAATCGCCTTAATAGTGGAAAACCGCCTTAACAAGTCACAAAAGTATACATTATACCAAGCATACAAGAAATGAATATCTATAAGTCATACATTATACATTATGTTACGCTACAAATCACTATGCGTATTTACTTCTCATTGAGATGAAACATACAGAGAGCAGTCCAAACAGTCCAAGCATTTCAAAAATACAGAAAACATACCTCTTGTAGACGATGGTGACGCGCGGGAAGAAGTTGAAATGCAAACAATGCAAATAAACCAAAACGCAACTAACCAAATCCAAAAAATGAAACCATAATCACAGTATAGCAAACAAAAATCAAGAGTAAAAGTAGAACCTACCAAACTTAAAGAACCAAACAGCACGCAAACAACAACACCCAACAAAATGGAACCAATGACAGTGACGAAAATGAAGAGTAAAACGAAAATGCAAACAAAACGAAAATGCAAACGATACCAAAGTAAGAATGAACGCCACTGACCAAATGTGAGAAGTGAATCTTAGTTTGGGAGTGAAATGGGGCAAGGATGGACAACGACAATGGCAATGGCACGAGAGAGGAGCAAGGGCGATGGCGCGAGAAAGGAAGAAGACGAAAGCGTAAAAGAAATATGAGCGCGGAGAGTGTTATAAAAAGGGGTTTAGGGTTCTGAAGGGGCTACTAAGGCGGTTCTGGGAGCCAACCATCGTCGTAACCCCTTTTTTTTAAAAAAATTTGAAAATTAGTTTTCCTTCTTTTTAGAAAAATCAGTTTAGGGTTCTGAAGGGGGCTACAAAGACAGTAGTTCTGGGAGCCAACCGCCGTAATAGGTGGGCTATTAAGGCGGTTCTGGGAGCCAACCGCCGTCGTATGCCCTTCTTTTTAAAAAAAAAAAAACTGAAAATTAGTTTTGCTTCCTTTTAAAAAAATGGGTTTAGGGTTCTGAAGGGCTACTAAGGCGATTCTAGGAGCCAACCACAGTAATAGGTGGGCTACTAAGGCGGTTTTGGGAGCCAACCGCCGTCGTAGCCTCTTTTTTTAAAAAAATTGAAAATTAGTTTCGCTTCCTTTTAAAAAAAATGGGTTTAGGGTTTTCAAGGAGCTACTAAGGCGGTTCTAGGAGCCAACTGCCGTTGTAGCCCCTTTTTTTAAAAAAAAATTAAAAATTTAAGAGTTTTTCTCATAGAATTATTACAGCGGTTGGGTATCTTACCCGTCGTAGTATACCCTACTTTCCAAAATCTCAAATTAAAAATGCAACTCACATCTCTCGTAGGAGATAATGATTTTTAAAAGCAACTGCTGTAATATTATTTTACTTAATTTCAAAAATGTCATTGTTCTTCTTTTTAATACAATTCTGTCTTAACTTTGATTTTATTGTTATAAAATATGTTTTTTCTATTAGTGTTACTTTTATTTTTTATTAATTTTGTTAATAAATTATTTGTCTTACTTATCCGTTGTTATATCTAGTGATATTATATAATTCTTTATATTTTAATTGTTAAAATTTAAATAAGATTTTAATATTGTCATATCAAACTTTAATTATTTATCACTAAATTTAATAAAAAGTTATCATATCAAAATAAAATTTAAAATTAAATATACTTAAAATTTTGTAAATATTAAAATATTACTTTCTGTTGGATAAACACAAAATTATAATAGTTTTTTCGGAACTCGTTATTTTACTTAATTTTCTTTATTTAACATGATGTTTTTATAATATACAAAGTGACCGTACGTCTTTTCTTAAAACTTGTTCACATAGGGTCAGGTAGTTGTGACTGAGTGTATTTAGGATAAGACTAAAATCATTTAGAGCCACAAAATGTTATAGAACTTGAACATTTATGTTCCACGTCACATCTATTCAATGAAAAAGTGTATGGTGCAGTGTGATTCTAGAAACAAAACAAAAATAGGCGAATCTATGTTGGACACATAAAAGGAAATAGTTGTTCCTAATGCTTGATTTTGCTTCCAAAGTTTTGCACGGACCTATGGATATTGAAGAAATACAGGAAAGTACGAAAATCATTTCGTGAAAAATTAATTAAAATTTAAAAAAAAAATGTCATACTTTTCTCGCAATGTTACGAGAATTCAAAACGAAAGTGATTACTTTTTATTATATTTTATTTAATTAATTTTTTTAATATTAATTTATTCATATTTATATTTATATTTATATTAAAATAAAATAAATATAATTAATTATACATAATAACATAATAAAAACAATAACTATAATAATAATAATAATAATAATTAAAATAATATTAAATTTAATACAATTAAAAAACAATAATAATAATAATAAATATTTATAAAAAATAAACGATTAATAAACTTTATAAAATAAAATAAAATAAGATAATTACAAAAATAAAATTTTAATGATATTAATATTAATAAGTAAAAGTAATAATAAAATCATAAATAATAATTATAATAATAAAAATAAAAAATTAAATAAAATAATTATGATTATAATAAAAAATAAAATTATAACAATAATCAAAATAAATTTATAAAATAATAATAATGTTATTATTATTAATTTAATTTTAATTTAAAAAAAAAAGAATCTTATAATTTTATCAATTAAAAAATAATTTATTAATTATATTAGAATTTAAATTATTTTTTTACTATAATTTTATATACAAAACATATATTTTATCAATTATATACATCATCCCATTCACTAATTTTTATAAAATTTTCACTCAAATTTTATTATATTTTTCTTAATTCAAACTATCAAATTTTTTACACATTTTTATCTTAAATTAACTCAAATTCACTTTTTAATTTAAAAAAAAAAATCTAAGACATTTGAAGAATTAGATTTATCGATACTTGTATTTAAGTTAGTACCGTTCATTCAACAGAATAAATAAGATATTTAAATTTATTAATTTGAAAAAGGAAAAGTTCAAAATACAAGAAAAATTACAAAATTTCTGAAATTGGTATAACAAAATAAAAATCAGATGACTCAAAGAAAGACAATTCCTCAAAAAATAAATAATCAATTATATATAAAGTAATCTATTACATTATAATATAATCTTTACTTTATAATTATAAAATAATGGATTATATTATAAATAATTAATATTGTTATATAATATAATGTTAAATAATAATAAAATTATAAATAATTTAATAATATAACTATATTTATACAAAAATAAGAATAAATTAATTATATTAATGATATAAATGTTAAAATTTTTTAAATAATAATATTAACGAAGTTAAAAATAAATATTTAAAATTAATATATAAAATAATAAGAATAATCAAATTATAAAATACTAATAATGATATATATAAATAAAAATAATATCATAAATAATAATTATAATAATAAAATTATGAAATAATAATAAAATTAATAATAATCAAAATAAATTTATCAAATAATATTATCAATAAAAATAATTTTATTTTAATTTTATTTTGTGAAAATGTTTTTATATATTTTAAGTTTATTTCTTATGATAAGATTTTTATTTTTTATTTTTGCTTAATTATTGTAATTTAACATTTTATTATTATATTATATATTTAATATTTATTAAGTGTTGAATGTTTACATCAATTTTTATTTATTTTATTAAATTTTATAAAATTTACAATTTTAATTAAATTTTTTTAATTATTTTTATTCAAATTTTATCAAATTTTACTTTTAATAATTTTACATGTATTTACAGTATCACATAATTCAAGTTTTTTCAATTGATTTTATAAATTTTGATTATAATAATGTTTTAATCACACTTGAGTTTCATGAAATAATAAATAGTTATATTTCATTTTAGATGAATGTTATCTATGATAATAAAATTGTAATTTTATCAATAAAAAAATTTATTAATAATATTATATTTTAAATCTTTATAAATTTTTTATTTTCTTTTACTTTTTATTTTTTTTCTTAATCTAAATAACTGCATTTTTGTCAAATTTATTTTTCCCTTTCACTCTTAAATTTATCCCTTAACCAAAACAAAGCATTAATTATCTCTTAAGGTATTTTTATTGACTTATTTATTTCATATCTCTATTCTTTATTGGTAATGGTGGTGGGGTCATGTAAGTGAAAGTGATGATTAGAATATAATTGACAAATCTTTCATATAAATGTATAAAATGGTGGTGTAGCAAGTGACAACGAAAGATGATATTGAGGGGCATAAAAGAAAATGTCGGAATTAAAAGACCTACTGCAACTTGTGACTGTTATGTTAACATCTCACTCCTTGTTGAGATTTTAACTCTTCAATTTCATATGAATTTAGAAACAAAATTTCTCTATCACATTCTACAACCACTAAAACTGTTGGAGTTATTTCTGGAGAAAAAGAAAAATTGAAAAGCAAAACAATCAAAACTTATTTTTTGTGTTTGGAGCATCTCACAGACTAGCAAGCAGAGAAATGGCAGAAACAAAGTTGAACTGCTTCAAAGATAAAAAATGGTCACTCCATGGCATGACTGCTCTAGTTACAGGAGGCACCCGAGGCATAGGGTTTGTTTAGCTCTATAATGTTTTCTACATTCTTATTTTAAGACTGATTTCTGTTATTGCTAGTTGAATTTTTTATTCTTTTGGGATTTAGGTATGCTATAGCAGAGGAATTGGCAGAATTTGGGGCATCTGTACATATATGTTCACGTAAACAGCAAGATGTTGATAAATGCTTAGAAGAATGGAATAGAAAAGGATTTCGTATAACAGGGTCGACATGTGATGTGCTGTACCGTGACCAACGGGAAAATTTAATGAAAAATGTTGCTTCCATCTTTAATGGAAAACTCAACATTCTGGTATGACAAACTTTAAGAATTTTATACCAGTCTGTTTCTGCATAATATGTACTATATATATCATGAGAATTTTTCATTTGAAAAAGTTCTGACTATAGTTATCAAGAGGAGAACAAAACACAATTGATGGCAGCAAAAGAATAACTTTTCCAATTACAAAACTTTGACATGGCAACTTAGTCTGTTAATGCATGTTCAAGGAGATGAAAATAATTTATATTAAGATTTCTTTCAATTTATTCAAGGCTCCACCATCAGTCTTCTAAATTTCATGAACTCAATTCTCTTTCTTTTTTTGTTTTAGTTTCTTCCCTGATTAGAATTACTTTTGTAAATGCTTTACTTTAGATAAACAATGCTGGAATTGTTGCACCCAAGAACCTCATAGATTATACTGCAGAAGATTTAAGTACTATCATGGGAACTAATTTTGAGTCTAGTTACCACCTATGTCAACTAGCACATCCACTTCTCAAAGCTTCTGGATATGGAAGCATAGTATTTATATCTTCGATTTCAGGTTTTAAAGCTTTGCCTTTATGTTCTGTCTATGCATCCTCCAAAGGTATTCTTTCCTTATCTTTGAATCCTTTTAACTTCAACCTAACTTCATAAATTGGAGTTTCAGAAGATAATCAATATCTGTATGTAAATATAATTCAGGAGCTATAAATCAATTCACCAAAAACGTAGCATTGGAATGGGCAAAGGATAATATTCGTGCAAATGCTGTAACACCTGGACTTGTTAAGACCCAACTTCTGGATTCTATAATGGTATGCATAGTGTGCTATATTAAGCTTACATATTCCTGAAAATTCATGCAAAAGTATATATTGGTTTTAACTTTATCAATAATCATAACTGAAAAGATTACTACTTTTCAGAGAAATTTCTCTTAGCACTCATATTTTTTGTTTAAATAATTGGAATAAAACAAATAAATGATGAATATAAACTTAATAATCATTATTTATATTTATAAATATTATAATTTGCATATTGTAGAGATCTCTCGCTTTTGTTTTAGGAATCTCTTGGTGGAGGGAGTGAAGTTATTGAAGCTATGAGGTCTCAAATACCGGCTGGTCGCATTGGAGATCCTAAGAACATATCAGCCATGGTTGCTTTCCTTTGCCTTCCAGCTGCCTCGTACATCACTGGACAAATTATAACTATTGATGGAGGTTATACAATTTAATCTGTTCTAGAAAAAGAAGTATTACGTGTATAAAATAAAATAAATGACTGTCCCAAAGACAAATCTCCACATCAAGTGGGTTGGTCAGAAGCTCCAAAACTAATCATCATTAGTATTGTTTGAAGTACAATGTTGAAAGTGCTATCTATTTACATTGTTAAGTTCCTTGTATTCATTTCAAACTAATCACTTATATTGTTGTGTTGAACTAATGTTTAGTATCACTCTTGCATGTTCTAATATCCGCCTGTAATTTAAAAAATGAAAAATAAGGAAAAAAATTGTGAACCAAAAAAGATTTTAACTATATATATTACTTACTCTAAGCATGAGATGCACATAAAATAAATGTCATCTTATAAATACATGATTATTTTTGTGTATAGAAAATAAGCAATGTTTGTAAACTTCATGTTGTTGTCTTGTGTCCATGCAAATTAAAAGTAGAAGAGAACATGTTCGAGAAAGTTAAAAGTTTAGTAGTAAAGATGTTTATACATAATATTATGAAGGTATGTTTTTTCTACAAAAGTAGTGTAATTTTTTCTTATTTATTAAAAAAATTAGTACATGAGTTATGTTAACGTAACATGATTTCATTATGAAAAAGTTATGTATACATAACACGACTTCATTGTGAAAAAGTTATGCATGTATTACACACGAATTTGGTTTTATCAAAACGAAATTGTGTAAGCTTAAGACAACTTCAATACAAATGTAAAATCATTCCGTGATGACGTGACTTTGATTAAGATGAATCGATATTTGTATGTATCTTTTATTTTAAATAAAGTCGTGTTAATTCAGTTTAAATCAAATTGAATTAAAGTTGAATCAATGTGGCACGACTTCAGCTTAAAATTATTTGAGTTTAAGTCGTTCCATGTTGGTACAACTTGAGATTTTATTAAAATTAACTTAAAAGTCATGCACTTTTTACACGATTTTTGAATGGTATGCTACGTAGTGTATTTCTAATTTTTTAGGTTTATTTTTTAAAAAAATAAAATTAATTGGTGGATAGGATGACAATAATAGGCCCTATGTTGCCATTTTATTGAAAAAATATTTAACTTTCTTTTTTATAAAATTCATGTTAGGCATCACTATGAACTTTGATATCTTGGCTAGGTTGACACCTCAAAGCTTAACAACATGAAATATATTATTAAAAAGGAAAAAGAAAAGATACAAAATCATATGAGGACTAGCTTAAACCCATGACAAGAAAAGATAACAAACACTCCCCAACTAAGCTAAAAAAAACAAAATAGAGGGAGTTGATACCTATTATGAAAAAAGTTTAATTTAATCAAAGTAGGTAAAACATCATATCATTTAAAATCTAACTTATTCTCAAGACCCATCGAAGCTAGCTTATTAGCACAATGGTTTCTCTCACGAAATATATGAGAAACTTTGAACTCAATTCTTTACGTATCCCTATACACTTTATACATCTCCTTCTCAAAGACCATAATGAGATTAAACAACCTAAATGCTTGAAACAATAGGGAAGAGTCACACTCAAGCCAAATATGTCTGAAGCATTTGCTCCAAGCAAGCTTAATAGCCAAAATGGCTCCCATAACCTCAACAAACAAAGACTTTTGGACCCCAAGGAAAGAGGAGAAACTACCTATATATTCACCCCTGTTATTATGAAAAATACATGCACATGCTAAAAAGCTCAAACATTGTCTAACAGCACTATTAGTGTTTGCCTTCACCCAGTTGACATGAGAGAATTTCCAACTAATTCGAATAGGAGAGATCTCTTTTAGACAACACGTGTTGATATCAATAAATCGTCAATAATGTCATTGTGCATGTGTTTTCTGAAAGAATTACCCATCATTCTGATGAAACCTTTAACAATCTATAGAGCCAAGTAGATAGAAATATTTTCTTGAAACCTAGCATGGTTTCTCATCCTCCATATCATCTAAATAGAGTAAGTAATAGTTGTCAACCTAACAAAAATAACTAAGATACTCCTTGCAAGCATTAAGAAATCAATAATATCATTAATAGAAAGAGCAGATAGGAAAAACCTCCTTGGTATAATTTCAAATCTGGGAGGAGACAGAGCAACCAAAGGTAAGATAAAAAAGATATTATTCCTGCTTTCTACACAAAGAACACATAGAAAGACCTCTAATTTGAATATCTTTGTCTACAGGTAACCTCTAATGTAAAACCTTCCAAAGCACTAAAGTCTTCGTAGCAGGAATAGATTTAGTCCAAATCAGTTTACCCAGTTGACAAGCAGGAATGGAATCTTTAAAAAACTTTCAGACCGCCTTATGGGTAAGAGAACCAGAATCTTCCAGCATTCAATTAGGAGTATCTTCCCAAGTGGTCAAAGAAATATAACGTAGATTATGTAGACCTTGAATATTTAAAAGAGAAGGAAAAAGATCCCAAGAACCACTTTTATTCCATCCTTGAGCCACATTAGCTTTCAGTTTAATCCTTTCGACAAAAGGAAAACTTACAAGTAAATAGATGTATTTCTCAGAGCACCAGAGATCATTCTAGAAATTATATTATCATCTCTCCCTACAATCCAAAAAGTGTGTTCTTAAAGACAGATGGAGGAAGAAAAGAATGACCCGACTCTCTGATATTTAGATTTAAGAAATTGAGCCTTCGTTAGAGAAATCCAAGGACGATAATTGTAAGAGAATCCTAAACAAGTCTTAGAAGATAAGCTTTATTTTCAAGTTGAAAATTAACAACTTGAAGCACACCCTCAGACTTATGATTACCAATTGTATCCCAATTAACAGTCACAGAACCCTGTTTATGAATATCACCTGTCCAAATAAATTTCTAACCCATTTATCGACAAGCTTAAAAAGGCTGGAGGGCCACCTATAAACCGGAATGTTATAAGATAAAGAAACAAAAATCACAGAGTTAACAAGCTCCACTCCCCCTATCAAGCCAAGAGATTTCTCTTTCTAAGGGGCTAATTTAGATCTGACTTTATCCGCAAGATGCTAAGAAACCTAGCTTTAAGAGAACCTACAAAAGTAGGAACTCCAATATAATTAAAGGGAATATTACCCCTATACAACCAAGAACATCTTTAATCTTAGAAAGGAAGCTTGGAGAAGCATCAATAATGAAGAAATGACTTTTTGACGTGTTTATTCATTAGCCCGAAGCTAAACCATAGGAATGTAAAAACTTCTTAAAATTAGAACCAGAGCATTTTTTGGCCCAACAAAACACAAAAATGTCATCAATATATAGAACATGTGACGGGAAACAAAACCCTTTACGACTAAACATTGGAAGAATATGCTTGGTTAGAATAAGGTTGGTTATTTCCCTACTGAGGTCCTCTTCAACAATACAAAAAAGTAAAAAAGAGAGATATTCACCTTGTTTAACCCCCCTACCATAAGGAATATAACCAATCAAACTACCGTTATCCCGTTATAGAAAGCTTAACAAATTGAAGGATAGTCAAAATTCATTGCAAAAAAGTATGGTGAAAACCAAGCTGATTCAACATTTGAATGAGAAAATCTCAACTGAGAGTATCAAAAGCTTTGGAAATATTAATCTTGAAAGCTACATTACCATCACATATTTTCTTAGAAAGCATGTTAGTGGCTTCCAAAGTGATACCAATACAATCTTTAATGTGCCAACCTTTCATAAAACCATTTTGATTGGGACAATCCTGACAGTAATGGAAGCTAACTAGTCAGCTAAGATTTTGAAATGCTTTTAAACTTGAAATTCGCCACTTCTATAGGCCTGAAGTCTTTTACAGAAGTAGTCTCATGAATATTAGGGATAAGAGAAACCACATTAGCATTCATCACTCGGAAGATCCAACTATGATAGAAAAATTGTTTTACAGCATTACAAACATCAAAACCCGCAATGTCCCAACGACTATAAAAGAAATAGCCTCCAAAGCCATTAGGATCAGGAGCACTATCAGAGTTAAGAGCAAAGACAACCTTCTTAATGTCGTCATTGGAAGGAAACCTAACCATCATAGAGTTTACATCCTCATAAACAACTCCAGGGATATGGGCAACAATCATATTTTTCCTGAAATTTTGTAGAAACATTATTAGTATCAGAAGAATCATATAAAATTTTATAAAAAGAAACCCTTATGGCAGAGTAAGAATTCACCTTATAAACACCTGACAAATTCAAAACTTTCCCCTACATAGCAAGAGAGAGAAATATATTGTGCAATAGAATTTATAACATTAAAAACAAGATCATTCCTTACCAACCACCAAAGCCTAGGAACCAAGTTAGAGTTGTTACTAGAAACACAAAGCAAATAGTTCAAGTTTTGCAAAAAATAAAGCATGTTTATCAGAATAAAATAGTAATGGGCACAATAAGAAAACTATAACGAGGTTTGTGCTAAAAAAGGATATTTCTTAGCATATTTAAAGATTTATCACTGGCCACCCCCTAGATGTTCCAAAAACACCCTTTCAAATCTATCATTTAATGTTAGCTAGACCCGCTTTAGCGATTTTTTTGACACCTTTAGAGATATGTTAACAAGGCCTTCTAGGCTTCCTAGCATTTTGTACATGCTCTTCCTCCAATTCCTCAGATTCACCAAGAGAGTCTTACTTAACCATATCCCCCCAAAACTTAGAAATAACCTACTTTTCTGCATCAAATATAGATGGTAAAACATACAGAGGTAGAAACCTAGTTAACAAACTGATCTAGAAAAACCTGATCAGCAGAGCCCTTTATAGCATTTAAATCAACCACTAAAATTGTTGAAAGTTTCCCTCCATTCCCTATAGGACTAAGGGGAGAAGCAATAGAATGCCCAACTCCAGAAGTGGTAAAAGTGGGAGAGCTTTGCAGAATAGGTTCCTCCTAAAACTAGTTCTTTCTCTTTGTAGTAACCAAAACCTGGGAGACAACAAAATCTATTGAAAATAGAATGGCCAATGTTCAAGAGGGGGAGGGGGGGGGGGCTGAATTGAACTATTAAAATATTTTTGAAAACTGAGAAGTTTGAATGAGTTTTCTTATCAAACTATGATTCAGTGTAAGATGTATACAAAACAACAGATTTAAGCAGATTTTAGCAAACTGTAATTTTAATACTGTAGTAGTAAAACAAAAGCAATATACACTAATTCTTTTTTATAAGAGATAAATTTTTCTAAAGACAAGATTCCCACAAACCAAATTGACACAATCAGCCAATGATTAGACAAAGTAGCAAACTAAGTACTTTTCAAGGTTAATGAAAATGAACAAGCAACTCAGATTATTCAACGATCAATCAGCAAATACAATGTTACAACAGCAATAAACCTGTTCAGAATTTTCTACAGTTAAAGCAGTATTTCAACAGAGCAAATTTCTCAAATATATTTCAAGTTACTGAATTTTGATCACAGATTCAATTTACCAGAATTAAAAACAAGTTTCAATCTAAGGAATTTTCAGAATTAGGAAAAACCAATTTTATGATATTATACATTTGTGCTCCAAGTTAATTTTAGTTTACAAATCAAGAATGAATTCAATATGCTCAAAGAATCACAAGACAATATGATTGATAATCCAAGTTTGACAATCTTTAGTAAGATACAAAATTGTTAATCCTTTAAGATGAATATCGGCCAATTAAACAAACAACCAGAATGTCAATATTTCAGTCTGTCCAGAATTTCAACAAATTGTTCTTTAGATTTAACAGATTGTTCTTCGATTGAACAGATTGTTCTTAGATTTAACAGATTGTTCTTAGCGACAGAATATGAATTTACACAACTACAGAACGAAAATTAAAACTGTAAGGGAGGAGAGAATTACACAGATGTTTTTATCCTGGTTCACCCAACCACTTGGGCTACGTCCAGTCCCTTGCAACCACTTGCAAGGATTTTCACTAATTCAATTGTAGTTTACAAACAAATCACACCAGAACCAATCTTGAACCTACAAGATTGCCTTCTACCCCCTTGTGCAGTTCCCCACCACACAAGATGCCCACACACAGTGCAATCGCAGTACACCACTGCAGATTTGAATGCAATACAACAATACAACAAATGAATTACAAATTTCCCAATTCCAATGCCCAATCTCCCTATTAAGCAAAATCCAATTGAGAAACTACCCAACACACAATACAATTCGACAATTCACAAACACAACAGCCAATTACAATCAGAAACACTAAGGAAGAATACTTATCTTCCCCAAATGAAGTTGCCAAGCACAATCTGCCATAATCACGCCATGCTCTTATTCAAGTGTTGAAAATCTTGATTCCCTTTTGAAAATCGATTGAAAAATTCTTCTTCTCTGTGTATTTTCTTGTCAATGAAAGGTTTTCCCAAATCTTTGAAAAACTGTACACTCGAAAACCTAATTTTCTCTCTTTGGTCCATCTTTGAAAACACGCGCTAATGGGTTTTTAAAAAAACGCCCCAACCCAAAAACGTGTCAACCCATATCTGTCAAGAAATTTTAACAAGTTGATTTTGAAATATAACTTGTTGAATTTTTCTCTGCAACACACTTTAAAAATTAAACACTTCTTTAAAAATGTAATTTTTTGTTTAAACTTGATTAAGAGCAATGCGAGTAATTGACACATTAACACAACCAGATGCATGATACTATAAACCTAAAGTTATACCTACCCAAACCTAGATTATTAAACCACCAAGTAATTTCTTTGACAAATCCTTCCATTTTTTTTCTTCATCAGAATCTACATTAACATCATCATCAACAGCTTCCTGAAAATCCTCTACAACCTGCACAAGAGTCGTATCAGTAGAATAATCCTTGCCATCCTTTGCAGTTGAGTTAGCAACAATCATATCAATTACACCATCTTTACCCAGGTTAGGAGCATCCTCAACATAACCTGCATCATCTTCAAGACATTGGAAAATATTATTAATGACTAAATCCTTAAAATAACGAGTTTTAAGAACACCATAAACCCTATCAGAACTAACAATAGAGATAGATTTTCCATTATTCCCTTGGTTGGGACCAACATCAACCCAACCATGGTCTAAAGATGGAATCCCATCCAAGCTAAGAGACCTCTCTTTTTTACTAGCAGAACTTTTGGCAAGTTCTTCAACCATATTAACAACTGCATTCTAATTATTAGATTGAATATAAGCATATTTTTTTAACAAAGTCACATTGGATTGTTTTTGTCTCATAGATGTGTCCAGCCTTAGAAACATTATGCGGATAGAGAAAAGTCTATCAATGTTGTGTTTCTTGTAGATAGAGAAATAATGACTTATCATTTTACAAGGAGGCAAAAAGCAGGGAGTCTTTCATACTCAATCTCAGCCACAAAGGAAAACCCAGGGCGTTCAACCAACAGTTGACTTGGAAGCTACACAAGCATATCAAGATCCACAAGAACCCTTGCAAAAGAAACTTGTCTTGTTCATGGTACAATCATCCAAGGAAGAGGTGTTCCAATGCCTTTAGCAATAGAAAAGATTTAGGTTGCCAATATTCCTATAGGAAGTCTATGGATACACACCCAACATTAAGTCTAGGTCGTCTTCATCATAGTAGGAATAAAATCTTTTGACCAAGCAAAAACTCTAAGAATCCCTGAAAAAAGATTCTAATAACCCACTCTCAGAACCCTCCTCGAGTCTTTTAGAGAGGAGAAAGCAAACTCATAAAATTCCTTGAGAGAAATAACTTTCCAAGAGTTCAAAAACCTCCAAGTTCTTGAAAAAAGATATATAACTTTTTCTACAAACCATCTAGAAAAAATAATTTCACTGATTTTTTTATTTTTCTAAACCCACGTAAATATGGTTGGTATTATCATTAATCAAATTAATTTTATAAATGTTTTCCCAGTTAATGGTATTATTAAATATGACTTTATAGTTTTGTTATTTTATAGTCTGCATTTATATTTATAAACAATATCACGCGGATTTCTAACTTTAAATTTCTTAGTTGGGCAAACCGAATATCTATCATGAGTTTTCTATCTTGAAAAATTCAAACCTTGTTACTTCTTTTTATAATTACATAATATATTCTACAGTGTATTCAAAATCTATTGAACTTGTAAAACATGAATAAAATGTTGTTTCACTATATAGTAAGTAAGTTTAATTTTTATTATTTGATGTTACAATGTGTGTAACAAATTTGATTACGCAAAGAATTAAGTAAAAAAATGTGCAATTTTGTAATTCCCAAAAATTAATACATTTTAGTTAGTTACAAATAAAAATTAAATTTTGAAAATAAAATAAGAGAAAACATTAAGAAAACATGTAAATTGTGGAGAAGCAACATAAATTGTTTATATAAAAATGAAAGTAAATTTTATTGTGACAATCTTACCATCTATCTTCTTATGTTTCTATCATGACAGTCACTCTGATATTATGAATTTTTTTTTCCTTCAGATTTTATATTATGAATTTTTTTTTCCTTGAGATTTTATATCATTAATTTCATTATGGATACATTAGTATTTGCTCTTTCTGACTCCACAAGTAAAATCATCTAGTTATGTATAATGAATTTTTTTTTCTGTAGAGTTGTTGTAAAAATGCGTGATATTTTGATAAAATGTTTTGAGTTGGATTGATTGTATAGTTTGTTAAGTTATTGACGTTAAGATAAAATTTTAAATTATTAGTTTATTTCATTTTTTTATATTGTAGTTGTGGTATCATTTTCATTTGCAATGATGATATATTATACGAGAACAAATAATATATA
>Ga0209489_102295_pt1 | contig 39000 bp, 11 predicted proteins | sample SiratrowhiteBW_FD_187527 | JGI IMG/M metagenome (GOLD analysis project Ga0209489, IMG submission 187527) | Root nodule microbial communities of legume samples collected from California, USA - Siratro white BW (SPAdes) (version 2) | ecosystem: Host-associated > Plants > Roots > Nodule | place...
AAAAATATATATAAATATATATATATATATATATATATATATATATATATATATATATATATTAAGTATCAACGCATAACAAAATTTTTGAAAACCCAAAAATCTACAAATATGTGGAAAAAATTATTTAAACCTATATTAATGTACTACTTAAGGTGAATTTTTAGGTCAAAAGGTTCAAAATAAAATTATGGGAGACAAAAGATAATTCATTTACAGTCTATAAATACTCACCTATTAGAAAATAAGACTCAATTTAACTATTAAAATTACCGCCTATATAAGCTGTTATTCTCCATCGTAACCATATGCAAATGTAGATATTTTAATTTGTTAAGGTTTAGTCTTGAATATTAATAATAACTAGGTTAAATTTAAATTTTATACCATAATACCTCATATCAAAATTAAAGGTATAGACATATGATACTCAGGTATGAAAAGAGCTATCAGAAACCTCAGTAGAGCAATTATATTATCAAAGGAAAAAATTATTTTTGACACTTATATTTTTTTTCCAAATTTGCCTTTGGTTTCTATACTTTTAAATTGATAAGTTTATATTCTAACTTTAAAATCATGCGAGTTTAATCCTTCTTTATATTTATATTTAAAATCTAATGAGAGTTTTTTTTATCGTTATAAATTAAAAGCTTGAATTCGCATAGTATATGATATTGTAAATTGCTTTATACTTCTGAAATTTAGTTATAATTTTAACCGTCACAAATTCATTAGAAATAATAAATTCACATTTTTTTAAATTAAAAAACTATTTAAATAATTTTTAAATTGCAAGAATGAAAACTAAGTTAAAAACAAGAATAAAAATCATATTTAACCCAATATATGTCCAGTTATTTATTCATTTGTTATAACTATATAAATTTAATCTTTTGATTTTTACACCAATAAATTTGTTCGTTTTTATTTTATTCCGTTTTAATTAAATTAATTTATTTATTCCAGATATCATAAAAAATATTTACAATCTATTTTTAAAGATAATATAATTATTATAAAAATAAAATTTTATATTTATAAAAAAAATTAGTAGATAAAAAATAAAATAATAATAATGTGTAAATATTTGTTAATTATGAAAATACCATGGTTCATAAAAAAAAGTTCGCTGTCGCATGCATTTTTCTTGTTTTCCCATTTTACCTAAAATAATTTTTGAAAACAAAAATTTATTATTTGATTATTTTGTTTTATTAAATTATAATTCAAAAAGTTTATATTAAATTTTAATAACTTTTTTGTTAAATATATAAAAAAGTTATTTTAATCAATTATATTTTTAAAGACCAAAACTTTTTAAGAAAACTAATGGACCAATATTTCTATATTTGAAAAAATCATTTTAGTTAAAAATAATACAAAATAGTCACTTGATTATTTATTTGCGCAAGTGAGACGTATTAATCAGTTAACTTCTGTGAATAAAATATAAACAGAATTATATCTAATATATTATAATATCAACCACCATTATAATTATTTTTTTTAAAAGAAGATTTACTTTCGATATCCTGATAATTATGAAAGAAGACGAAGTTTTAAGCCCACGTAATTCAGATTCAACTAAAAAAAATTACAATGATGATTGAATTCGAAAACTAGCATACACCAGATATAAGATAATTTTATAGAATCAAACTGATACTGAAAACATAATTAAACATCTTTTGAAACTAACTTTAATTAAAAAAAATTAACATCCAAATCCAAAAGACCTAAACAAATCCTAATATTATCAATCAGCAGCAGAGAAATCAGGTAGAAGCTGTTTAACGAGGTTGATATAGGTAAGATAAAGGAGACGATCTTTAGCACCGGTTCTATGGATATTGTTGTGCTCGCAGAAATATTTGAGATGATCAAGTGTGCAGCAACCCAGCATTTGACCAAGCAATAAGAACAACCAATTAATCTCCTTCTTGTCTTTCGCAACGATAGGTTTGGTGTTGCTTTGTGTTCTGCAATAAACGCATGTTGGGTACACTGGATTCAACCATTCCGAAGGAGCTCTATTATGCCAGTTATCGATTTCATTATCGATCAAATTGCGCAACTCAGCCAATTTCTGCTCCAGATTCAGACTATACTCGAACTCTTTATCGCAGCTCTTGCAGTGAACCTTCCCTTTGATGGTGCGGACATTATTGTCCAAGAGGTATTGCTGGGTGTGGACGGTGGCTGGCTGATCAGTGGCCCAAGGAAACGGCGTAGGACCGGTTTTTCGCATCCGTTTGGCCGGGCGAGTACATGAAGGAACGGTTTCTCTCTTTCGTTTGCCCGGGCGAGTACCTGAAGAGCTACCAGAGCAGCGACGTGAAGAGGGTGTAGCTGCAGGAAGATTTATGTTAGCGGGTACATTTGGAGGGTTGGTGTTGTGGTTGGAAGAATCCAGAGAAAGTTTGGTGTTGTTGTTTTCAGAAATTGATATGGAAGAATGATTTAGGTTAGGGTTAGGGCAAAGTATTTGCATGTCTCTTAAGGGCGAGTTTATTTCAGAAGGATTTGGAAGGGAAAGTGAGAGTGAAAGGTTAGGAGTTTGTGTACCACGCCTTAGATGTGAAAGTGAGAGGTTAGGAGTTTCTTTAGAAACTCCATACCTTAGAAGTGAAGGTGAAAGATTACTAGTTTCTTTTGAAACACCACACTTAAGGGAGAGGGTGAGATCGAGCTCTTCTCCTATTGCCATTGTAAATGACTTCAAAGTTGTTGAAAAATGAAGAGAAGATGGAAGAATATAAAGAAGAAGAAGATAGGATAGGATAAAGATAAAGATAATAAAGATATATGTTATTATGTTATATCTTTGTTTAGATTATGATAAAAAATATATTATTGTTTTGATATCCGTATATTATTTGACGTTGGATGCTAAATTTAATACTCATTCATAATTTATATTTAAATTCAATTTTTATTATAATCATTTCAAATTTTAAAATTGTGCTAAATTTTATATTCTATATATAAATTTTATATTTTATATATTTTAATTTTTTTGAAATTAATTTCTTCATAAGTCATATAATTCTTAATTTTTTTTTACAACCTTTTCATTTAACTATTATTTTTTCAATAGCTCTTACATTAAACAAACATAAAAAATAATTTAAAATATATTTTAAAGAGTTAATTCTTTAAATTTTTTAATTTTAATAAAGAATATTAAAAAGAAAAAAATCCAAACCCATCAAAAAGAAGGAATATTGTATGCATAACATTTCTATTATTATTTTTTTATTTAAAGATTATTTTAAAAAATTAAACATATCAATTCTATTAGATGGTTGACATTATTACTTAAAAGACAACTCACAATTCAATATAAAAGACGTTAATATAATAGGCACCAAAAGATAAACAATTTTTTTCTATTAAAAACCAAAATAATAACTTTTTTATGAACTAAAATCAGAAGAAAAATTTGATAACTAAGAGTAAAAATACATTTTTGAGTTTTATTTCATCTTTAACATATCACAGGCAATAATACTTAGATGAAGGTGTACAAAGAGTCTAAACAGCAATAAGAATGAAGCAATAATATTTAGATGAAGGTGTACAAAGAGTCTAAACAGCAATAGGAACGAGTAGGAGAATCAGGCAGCCGATTTTGTTTGCATATGTACAGTGTTACATTTTGTTCATATTTTGTTGTATAATTTTAATGGTGATCAAATTCTAAGTGTGTGTCTGATGTTTAAACTATGTTTTTACTTAGGTGGTTTTAGTTTCTTTTTAAGAGGTTATCTTCAAAATTATTGATACTTTTAGTTATAAATTGTTATAAGACAGTCTTGTTATTTACAATAAGGTTGAGACATCTGACAATCTTGTTATTTATAATACGGTTTGAACATTTCTAAAATATTCTTATTAATTTATTTTTTGCCGTTAAAAAAAAGCTTAATGAACAACTAAACACTTAAACATAATTCACTAAATGATAAATATCAAAATATAAATATTCTTTATTAAGCATCAGAACAATTTTTTTTTTAGAACCAAAAAGTCGTCAATGTTTGAGAAAAAATATTTACAGCTATATTATATTATTAAATATAGGGAAAAAATATTTTTGACACCTTCATATATTTTTTTTTTAAAAGACGAAAAATTATTTTAAAAGTACCATAAACACAAGCTTTGATTCAGGTTGATATAAATCTTATATTAACAATAAATAAGATCAATCTATATAAAATTAATTTATAATATAAATGAAGATAATTTTTATCTTACAAACTGATTTTATAAAAAAATTATATTTAAATTCATTTCATATTATAACTTATATTAACAAAGTTTGATAGCTTTATAATATGATTTATTATCGGATGATTCACAAATATTATCTTTGACTATGAATTTGACTTAAATAACTTCACATGAATTATTGTTATTATATTTTTTTAATATAATTTTTTAATAAAAACACCAATCTAACTTAGGTACCTTAATTATTATTATGTCCGTATATTAATTAAACTAATCAAATATTTTCTTATCATCCACTTTAATATAATAAAATATAAATTCTTTATTCCTACATTATCTTTTAAATATTATTAACTTTACTGGAAAAAAGTAAACTAATATAAATGTTGAAAGGTTTTGTACACCACCTCTATTAATCCCACTCAGACTTTAAATGTGGTTTTCTTATTTAATTATATTATGTTGTTTATAATTCGTGGATATGACATTTCATATAAGCATGTTTATAGTCTCATAATATAAAATTAAAATTATAAGTGAGAATAAAAATAAATATAAGAACATATGGTTCCCGCTGTGTGCATAAAAAAAGTTAGAACAGTTAATATAGATTTACTTATTAATTATATTTTCTTTTAACAGCCAAAAATAAATGAATAAAAGAGGAGTACTTCATATATTCTAATCCATATACAATCTTACCCGGATAAAAAACACAGTCCAAACTATATGACAAATCTAAATAAAAGTGTAAATTCAATTAAATATAACACTAGACGTCTAAGTAGCTCCACTAAAAAATGCAAGTACAAATGGCACACCCACATAACTAGAACAATACAAAAATCACTGAAGAAGAAGATATATAAATAAAAATCAGCACAAATTAACCTCACAAAACATGAGAGTTGCATCCATTATAGTTCGGATTCCAATTGTATTATTAATTATATTGATGTTTTGATGTTTTAAACTAATCATTTATTCATATATAATTAATTAATGAAAATATTTCAATCAATAAATAAGATTACTATAATTCATTCAATCTACTATGTAATAACATCATCAATTTTAGACCAGTTTTAAGTAATTTTAATTTTAAAATACTTTTGAACAATTAATTACAATAATTACATATACTTTTAATAATACTTTATAAATAACAAATATCTTTAAAATATAATCCTTGCTAATTTAATATTCTTAGAGTTTTAATTCTTAGTATACTTCTCCCAATATTATTATTTTTTTATCAGTAAAGGTAATAAGAACTATATAAATGTTATAAATAGTAGTAAAATTTATCTGTACGTGTGACTGTGTAGGCAAGTCATTCCAATTAAGGCACATTTATTTTTTACAGGTGCTTAAAGAATTTACTTGTTTAAAGAATTAAAACCATCTTAACAAATTATCAAGACCAAATTAAGAAAATAAGTTCACCAAATATAAACTACCTTATTTCTAATATTTCTAACAAATTTTATACTTTTGAAATTTATTATAACTTTGACCGTGTCAAAATTATCAGAAAGAATAAATTCATATACACCTTTTAAATTCCATAACTAATTAATTAACTTTTAAATAACAAGAATTAAAATTAAGTTAAAAAAACAAGAATAAAAATCATATTTAACCCAGTATATGTCCAATTGCTATTCATTTGTTATAATTATATACATTTAATCTTTTAATTTTTCCAATTGTAAATTTGTCATTTTTTATTTTAAATTGTGTTAATTAAACTAATTTATTTATTCAAGACACCATAAAAAATGATTTAACTAATTAAAATATAAAAAGATATAAAAATAAATAAATAAATAAATCACTTATATTATTTACACAAGCAATTTATGATATACCCTTGAAATTACTTTTTATTTTATTTTTGTTAATAAATGATATAATAGAATGTTAGGTGTCTCAATCCTTATAAAAAAAATTGGTATATCGTATATACATCAAAGTAGCTTTTTGTAACTCTTGAGTGTGTACGTTTGAAAATGTGTCAAAATACAATAATAATAGTTAAATTGTGTTATAAAATTTTTTGTATTTTGTGTTGTAAACTTTTTTAAAATTTTTGTGATGTATCATTTGATAACACACAATCTTATAAATTTGACAGACTATTCGTTAAACAAAATATTTTATAAAGTTTCGTTGGTAAATTTCTTATTTTAAGTTAATTAATTTTAAATAACAAGCAAATAATCTAAATAGATAAAGGAAAAAAATTTAAATTATATGTTTATACCAATTCGTTTATTAAGAAGTATTTCATCTCATTGTTAATCAATTGATTAAATTTTATTAGATAAATTACTATAACAAGATATAAATGAATATTATCTAGACTTCGATCTACATTTACTTATCTTATAGATCCAAAATAATCTAATAATATAAAAAATTGTTGATTTAGATAAACCTGAATATCAAATGAGATTTTATAGGTTTATCTTTGTCAAATGTGTTTCAACATAATATCTTGACCTGCTTTTAAAATAAAAAAATAAATAATATGTATTCTTAAAATTCAAGTCAAGTTTATGAAACAAATTTTAATTTTTGGATTAAGTGATGTAATATATAAATTATAACACATATTTAATAAAATATTGCTTATATTTTTTAAATATAGTTATTTTTTTAAATCAGGTCCACGCATTGGTAATCGGTCATACTATAATATAAATCCATACCATTATAGATCGCACAACTTAAGTCAAAGACCACCTAATTTAGAGTAGGTTAAATTTTTGTATGACTTAGCATTATTATTTTATAAACTTTTCAAATCAACCTATTTGATAAGGTATGTTTTGACATCTCTAAATGTGATGAAAAAGTGTGTTTTTTAAAATTTACTTTATCATTTAAAGAATAGCATCCTATAATAAATTTCAGTCAAATTTCCTACAATAATAGTCCAGATATATAGAAATTTATATTTTTAAAATGTCATATTACTTTACTAATTATTTATTGTAATAGGAGATTAAAAATTTAGTAAAAAAAACATGCTATTATTTGATTTGTATGCATTTTGAATAAATATTCACAACTATATGTTTCTACCAACCAAAAATTTATAAGACTCACAAATTCATATTTAGCATGCTACGTATATTGTTGGATCTTGTTTTAGGGTCTAATGCAACATAAGAGATTAAAACGATCCAAGAAAGAATAATAGCAACTTGGAGTATGCAAAAGATTTATGTTAATAAGGGGAGGAAAGACTTAGAATTTCAATAGAGAGATTATGTATTCTTAAAAGTCACTTCATATACTAAAGTTAGTATAACCTTAAAAGTAAAAAAATAAATCATGTTTGTTTCATTTGCCTTATCAAGTCTTAAAAAGGAATGATGAAATGACTTACCAAGTTGTTTTACCTCCTAATTGTGAAATATTCTTAATTTTTTTTCTTGTATTTCAATTCGCAATTATGTCAATAATATGCGTGTGGCACTTGATTGTGTCAAACAATCTTTAAGTAAAAGAGAAAGTGAATTTCGAAACCTTATAAATGAGAGTTGAAGATTGAATAGTTAAACAAGTCATAATTAATACATTTCATTTGTCTAGTTTGTTTAAAAAAGAGAAAGCGAATCTATTTTATGATAGTGCTACTTGTACGTTCAGGAGCAATATGAATGAAGTTTATTCCAAGCTTTTTGACACAAGTAATCTTTTAGGATTTTTTTTTTTTTTTTCATGTAAGAAGGGGTTGTAACCTTCAATTTTGTTTAAAATAAAAATAATACCATATAATTGTTTATTTAACTTAATTAAAAGTATCTAATTAAACTTTGAGAAAGAAATAAGTTTTTTGAAAATAAAATAAAAGTAAACACATAAAGGCTAGAAGAAAATTAGGTTTGATTATTAAAATTCTAATACTAGGTCACATGAGTGCATAAATATCTGCTATCTCTTGTCTGATTTCCTTCTTATGCTTTAGAGAAATTTCAAGGGAGACAAGACAAGACACAAAGAGTTTGAAAAATGACTTATCAATTAAAGATTCGATATTGGAATGCAGGTATTGGCATTATTGTCATTTAAGATATGAGAGAACAATGAATATTTAATGCATGGATACTAGTTGCAATTCAATCTAATTTATTATGTATTTGTTCTTAATGATGTTCCAATTTTATTTATCTAAAGTGTTATTTGTGTTATATAAAGAGATTATTACTAAGGATTAAACCGTAATAAATAATAATTGAAAATTGACAATATTTTAATGTAATCAGCAACGCAATTCCTAATCTTCATTAGGATTCCTAAATTTAATTGTTAGGCAAAAAATCAAAGATACATCTAATTTATACCACAATGCGATTGTTGTAAATTGTGTTCAATTAGAATTCAGAGTTTAAAATTAATCATTAAGGCATGTATTTATATTGAAAATATAAACAGAATCATATGTAATATATTATAATACCAATCACCATTTTAGAATTAATTTTTTTAAAAGAAGATTTACTTTCTATCTCATGCTACATTTTTGAAGACGGCCAACAAGTTTTAAGCGTTCCTATGAGATTCAAAACAGAAAATCTTAATTACCATGATCATTGAATTGGAAAACTAGCATCTCTGGAAAATATAGTAGATATAAGATAATTCCATACAATCAAACTGATACTGAAAATATAAGTAAACATCTCTTGAAACTTAATTAAAAAAACTAACATTCAAACTGAAAGACCTAAACAAATCCTAATACTGAGAAGACTGAGGCACATTCAAAAGATTAATTAATAGAGAAATCAGGTAGAAGCTGTTTGACAAGGTGGATATAGGTAACATAAAGAAGACGATCTTTGGCACCTGTTCTATGGATATTGTTGTGTTCACAGAAATATTTGAGATGATCAAGTGTGCAGCAACCCAGCATTTGACCAAGCAACAAGAACAACCAATTAATCTCCTTTTTGTTTTTCGCAATGATAGGTTTCGTGCTGCTTTGTGTTCTGCAATAAACGCATGTTGGGTATACTGGATTCAACCATTCCGAAGGAGCTCTATTATGCCAGTTATCGACTTCATTCTGGATCAAATTGCGTAAGTCAGCCAATTTCTGCTCCAGATTCAGATTCAACTCAAACTCTTTATTGCACCTCTTGCAGTGAACCTTCCCTTTGATGATGCGGACATTGTTCTCCAAAAGATATTGCTGGGTGTGGACGGTGGCTGGCTGATCCGTGGCCCAAGGAAACGGCGGAGGAACGGTTTCTCTCTTTCTTTTTTTGCCGGGACGAGTACATGAAGAGGCACGAGAGGAACGTGAAGAGGGTGGTGTAGTTATGGGAACATTATTGTCCACGTTAGCAGGTGCATTTAGAGAGTTTGTGTTGTGGCGGGAAGAACCTACAGAAAGATTGCTGTTGTTGTTATCAGACGCTAAGGGAGAGTTAAGATTAGGGTTAGGGCAAATAAGTTGCACTTCCATTAAAGAAGGATTTATTCCAGGACTCTGGTCGGAAAGAGAAAGGTTAAGGTTTGGAGACCGGAGGGAGGGAGTAGGAGTCTCCCTTGAAGTCCCACAGCGGAGGGAGAGTGTGAGATCTAACTCTTCTGTTGCTGGCATAGACTCATCCCTTGAGTTATCCATTAGAAGAGTAAAAAGTTTGTAAAAAATGGAAAAAGGATGGAAGAATATATAAGGAAGAACCAGATAGGATATTTTGTTGCTTGGATATATCTACTCTAGAAGATGATAAAGATATATGGCTATTGAAAGATATTTGTGACTTTGAGAGACTTTTACTTTGGCTTTCTTTTATAGTGAGTGTAATTTTTGAAGTTGGATAAGAGGTAACAGAACCTACATCCAATATCTCTTTGGATTCTGAAACTTAGCAATAAACAAGTTAGTTATTACATTTTGAAATCTGATATATCATACTTTAACTCGTTTCACTCCATCCGTTATAACCCTTCTTTCTTCTAATATTTACGAAATTGTATGTAATTTTTATAGTTATAGTATCTATGACAACACGATGAGATTTCCTCCTATTTTCTCTACATAAGTCATATAATTCTTAATTTTTTTTACAACTTTTTCATTTAACTTTTATTTTTTCAATAGCTCTTACATTAAACAAACATAAAAAATAATTTAAAATATATTTTAAAGAATTACCTTTTTAAAACTTTTTAATTTTAATAAAGAATATTAAAAAAAAAACTCAAATCCCATCGAAGAGAAACGTATGCATAACATTACTATTATTTTTTGATTTAAAAGTTTATTTTAAAAAGATAAAACATATCATTTCTAGTCGTTGACATTATTACTTAAAAGACAATCCATAATTCAATTTAAAAGACGTCAACAAAAGAGAAACAACTTTTTATTAAAAACCAAAATGATAATATTTTGTTATGAACCAAAATGAAGAAAAATTTGATAATCAAAAATAAAATAGAAAAATACATTTACGAGATTTATTTCATTTTTGACATATCACTTAATAAACAACGTATCACTTAATGAACAACTAAACACCAACATAATTTACTAAATGATAAATATTAAAATATAAATATTTTTTTATTAAGTATCAACAGAGAACAAAATTTTTTGAGAACCAATAAATCCCCAATGTATGAGAAAAAATATTTAAAGCTGTGATTTCTAAAATCATGTGATTTCAGTCTTTATTTATATTTAAATTTAATATCTAATGAGAGTTTTTTTTTTTATTGTTATAAAGTTGAAAAAAGATTGAATTAGCATAATATATGATATTATACATTTTTTATACTTTTGAAATTTAGTTATAATTTTTACGGTCACAAAATTATTAGAAAGAATAAATTCATATACACTTTTTAAATTATAAGAATTAAAATTAAGGCAAAAAAACAAGAATCAAAATTATATTTAACCCAATATAGGTCCAATTACTATTCATTTGTTATAATTATATACATTTAATCTTTTAATTTTTACCATAGTAAATTTGTCATTTTTATTTTAAATTATTTTAATTAAACTAATGTATTTATTCAAGACACCATAAAAATGGATTTAATTAATTAAAATATAAAAAGATATAAAATTCAAATAAATAATTCACACAAGCAATATCTGATATTCCCTTTGAACATGATGTTTCATTACTTATTTTATTTTACTTTTACTCAACAACAAAAAATAAATTATATAATGAAACATTACTGGTGTCACAATACTTGTAAAAAAAAACTGTTATACACAGACACCAATTAAAATAGCAAAATAATAATGTTTCGATAACCGTAATAATTACATAATAACAACTTACTTTTAAGGGTCTTATAATTATTATTATTATTATTATTATTATTATTATTATTATTATTATTATTATTATTATTATTATTATTATTATTATTATTATTATTATTATTATTATTATTATTATTATTATTATTATTATAAAGAATGAAGGATAAATTAATGGTTGTGAGTTGTAAAAATTTGTTGGTGTTATAATAAATTTTTACAATCACTTCATCACTGTCATTTTACCTTTCATTATTTCTCTTTTTTTATAAATTCAAAAATTTATTTTTATAATAATTAATATCCTTAAAAATAGGTTATTATGTAATTATTACTATTATAAAAAAGATTATTTTTATCTTTAAACTATTATAAAAAAGATTATTTTTATCTTTAAAAGTTATTTTTAATGTCTCACTTGTGAATGTCCATATTTTAATTTTAAAGTTAATTACCTTCCCTTACTAAATATCACCATTTTAGATAAGTCTCAATTTCAAACTAACATAAAATAAATACAGTTACCTTTTCTCACCAAATATCATCATTTATCTGAAGAAAAATACATTCAACTAGCTTTTCTTACTTAACATTTTAAAATAAAAACAAACAATTACATTCCTTAACCAAATATATTTAGATAAATTTATATTTCAAACTAACATACAATTAGTTTTCCTTATCATATATAATCATTTTAGATAAATTTTTATTTTAAACTAACATAAAAAATATATAATTAGTTTTCCTTACCTGAATTCACAAATTAAATAATTACAATATATATTAAAAATATTCAGACTAACTTCTCTTACCCAAATTCACAAAATAATTAGCTTTCCTTACCTAACACAAAACAAATAATTACAATATCTACTAAAAACATTCAAACTAACTTATCTTATCTAATTTCAAAAGCAATAATTACAATATCTATTAAAAACATACAACTATATTTTCTTATCCAAATTCACATGAGAAGTAATTACAATATTTATTAAAAATATACAACCAGCTTTTCTTATCTCTATATAGTAGAGATAATCAAAGAAGTTTTAAACATTTAAAATCACATATAACCTAACTCTATTCAATAATCTAATTGGATATTCTTGCTAATTTGATAAAAAAATAGACCAAATTTTAAAAAAATTAAAAAAAAGAACTAGAGAGTTAGTAATTTTTATAAAAATAAAACAAAATATATTTTTATAAAAAAAGTTTATAGTTGTTATTATAAAAATAAAAACTGAATAACTAATGAGTAACTAATAAGACACTCTTACTAGTTTGATACATAAAGAGACCTAATTTAAGAAAAAGACAAAAGAAAATTAAAGAATTAATAATTTTTATAAAAATAAAATAAAATATCTTCTTATGAAAAAGATTGATAGTTATTATTATAAAAATAAAAACTGAATACATGTAATCTTTTCAATTTTTTTTAAAGACCCTTCTAAGAAAACTAATTCAGTATAACAATCTTAAATTTCATAAGTCTGACATATTATACTGACATTACTCTTTGGTAAGAAAGTCTGTGTAAAGGTATATACATAGGTGATTAAAAGGCCAAGGAGTTTTAATGGCAAGGAAGAATACTTAGAGATTCAACTCATAACCAAAACATCTTAATTACTATGATCATTAATTTGGAAAACTAGCATCTCTTGAAAACCCAACAGATATAATATGATATTTTTGGCACCTATATTTTTTTCTTCCAAATTTGCCTTTGGTTTTTATACTTTTAAATTGATGATTTTATCTTCTAACCTTTAAAATCACGTGTGTTTGGTCCTTCTTTATATTTAAATTTAAAATATAATGAGAGTTTTTTTTTTTTTTTTATCGTTATAAATTGACAAAGGTGAATTCGCATAGTATATGACATTGTACATTTTTTTTATGCTTCTGAAATTTAGTTATAATTTTAACCATCACAAATTCATTAAAAAAATAAATTCACGCATATTCTTTAAATTAAAAAACTAATTAATTAATTTTTAAATTGCAAGAATGAAAACTAAGTTAAAAAACAAGAATAAAAATCATATTTAACTCAATATATGTCCAGTTATTTATTCATTTGTTATAATTATATAAATTTAATCTTTTTGATTTTTACACCAATAAATTTGTTCGTTTTTATTTCATTTCGTTTTGATTAAATATTTAACAATCTATTTTTAAAGATAATATAACTATTATAAAAAATAAAATGTTATATTTATTAGAAGATAAAAGATAAAAATAATAATAATGTGTAAATATTTGTTAATTATGAAAATATCATGGTTCTTAAAATAAAGTTCAATCAACAAATTCTCTCAGCATTTGTCGCATGCATTTTTCTTATTTTCCAATTTTACCTAAAATAATTTTTTGAAAACAAAAATTTATTATTTGATTAATTTAATTTATTAAATTGTAATTCAAAAAGTTTATATCGAATTTTAATATTTTTTTATTAAATATATAAAAAGTTATTTTAATCAATTATTTTTTTTAAGACCAAGACTTTTTAAGAAAACTAATTGACTATAACAATAGTTCTATATTTGAAAAAACTATTTTAGTTAAAAATAATACAAAATAGTCACCTGATTAGTTAAAATAAAATATAAACAGAATTATATCTAATATATTATAATAACAACCTCCATTTTAGAATTCATTTTTTTAAAAAGAAAATTTACTTTCTGTCTCCTGATAATTTTTGAAGAAGACGACCAAGTTTTAAGCGCACCTAATTGAGATTAAACTCAAACAAAAAAACTTAATTACAATAATCATTGAATTGGAAAACTAGCATACCGCAGATATAAGATAATTCTACACAATCAAACAGATACTGAAAACATAATTAAACATCTCCAGAAACTAACTTGAATTAAAAAAACTAACATCCAAATCAAAACCTAAACAAATCCTAATATTATCATTGAATAGAGAAATCAGGTAGAAGCTGTTTAACGAGGTTGATATAGGTAAGATAAAGAAGACGATCTTTGGAACCGGTTCTATGAATGGCGTTGTGCATGCAGAAATATTTGAGATGATCAAGTGTGCAGCAACCCAGCATTTGATCAAGCAATAAGAACAACCAATTAATCTCGTTTTTGTTTTTCGCAATGATAGGTTTCGTGCTGCTTTGTGTTCCGCAATAAACGCATGCTGGGTACACTGGATTCAACCATTCCCGTGGAGCTCTATTGTGCCAGTTATCCACTTCATTAGCGATCAAATCGCGTAAGTCAGCCAATTTCTGCTCCAGATTCAGACTCAACTCGAACTCTTTATCGCAGCTCTTGCAGTGAACCTTCCCTTTGATGATGCGGACATTATTCTCCAAGAGATATTGCTGGGTGTGCACGGTGGCTGGCTGATCCGTGGCCCAAGGAAACGGCGCTGAAACGGTTTCTCTCATTCGTTTGGCCGGAGGAGTACATGAAGGAACGGTTTCTCTATTAGAAACACCACATCTGAGGGAGAGGGTGAGATCTAGTTCTCTTTCTGAGTTATCCATTGTGTATGACTTCAAAGTTGAAATATGCAGAAAGGATGGAAGAATATATAAAGAAGAATGAGATAGGATTTGATAAAGATGAAGATATATGATTGTGTATAATGAAATCTGATAACGAAAGATATACGTCTATCTTTCTCTAGAAAATCTTAAAAGATATGTTTATAATTTATACTTCTTATAATTTGTTTTGAAATTAATTTTATAGTGTAAGTATTTTCTTCATAAATCATATAATTCTTAATTTTTTTACAACCTTCTCATTTAACTATTTTTTTTTTCAACAGCTCTTACATTAAACAAACATAAAAAATAATTAAAATGATAAATATTAAGAACCAAGATAATAAATATTTTTGTTATGAATTCAAATGAGAAGAAAAATTTGATAACCAAGAGTAAAATAGAAAAATACATCTACAAGTTTTATTTAATGAACAACTTATCACTTGATAACAACTAAACACTTAACATAATTTACTAAATGATAAATATAAAAAAAATATGAACATTTTTTATTAAAGATCAGCACAGAATAACTTTTTTGAGAACCAAAAAATCCTCGATGTATGAGAAAAATAATATTTAAAGCTGTATTATATTATTAATTATAGGGATACAATATTTTTGGCACCTTTACTTTTTTTTTTTCCAAAATTTGCCTTTGTTTTTATACTTTAAAATTGATTAATTTTAAGTATCAGCAAATATTTTTATAGTCTTGAACTATATGTTGTGTGGGTACAGATTAACAAATGATGTGACATTTCTTTGCATAAAACATTGATGGTAACAAAAAGGTTATTTAAAAAATACCATCATACAATTTTTTATTGAAATTATTGAAAATCCTATATTTATTAAAGATTTATTAGAGATAAAGTGAATTGATAATATATAAGCAAAGATAATTTTTATCTTAGAAGCTCATTTTATAAAGATAAATTATACTTAAACTTACTTTATAATATGATATTATAGTTTATATTAGTTAAGTTTGATGAGTGTATTATGTTATTTATTATTAAATCACTAAAAAATATTCTATGTTACCGTACCCTTTTAATACCATTTTTATGAAAAAAATACCACTTAAAATATGCAAAATTAGCTTAAATACCTTATTTATGATTCATTTTCATGCATTAATTAATTGAGTTAGACAAAATATTTTTTTATCATTCACTTTAATATGAATATTAAAGAGTTTCTTTAATTTTACATTATCTTTTAAATATAATTAACTTTACTAGAAAAAAAAAAGTAAACTAATATAAACGTTGGAAGGTTTTGTACACAACCTCCATTAATCCCACCCAGACTTCAAATATGGTTCTCTTATTTAATTATATTATGTTGCTGTCACTCTTTTGTTTCTATTTTGTGGCATAGCATTTCATACAAGCGTGTTTATAGCCTCAGAATAGAAAGTTAACCTTACAGTATAAATCAGAATAAAAAAAATAAATAAGAACATATGGTTCCCGCTGTGTGCATATATAAAAAAGTTAGAACAGTTAACATAGTTTTACTTATTAATTATATTGATCTTTTGATGTTTTAAACTAATCATTTATTCATATATAATTAATTAATCAAAATATTTTAATCAATAAATAAGATGACTATAACTCATTCACTCTACTATGTAATAACATGACCAATTTTAGACCATGTTTAAGTAAATTTAATTTTAAAATGCTTTTGAACAATTAATTAAAATCATTACATATACTTTTAATAATATTTTATAAATAATACATATCTTAAAAAATATAATCCTTGTTAATTTAATATTCTTAGAGTTTTAATTCTTAGTATACTTCTCTCAATATTTTTTTTTATCAGTAAAGGTAATAAGAACTGTATAAATGTTATAAATAGTAGTAAAATTTATCTGTAAATATGACTGTGTAGGCAAGTCATTCCAATTAACCACATTTAATTTTTACAGGTGCTTAAAGAATTTACTTCATCTTAACAAATTATCAAGACCAGATTAAGAAAATAAGTTTATTAAATACAAACTGTCTTATTTCTGATATCTCTAACAAATTTGATACTTTTGAAACTTAGATATGATTTTTACCGTGACAAAATATCAGAAAGAATAAATTCATATACACCTTTTAAATTCCATAACTAATTAATTAACTTTTAAATTACAAGAATTAAAATTAAGTTAAAAAAAACAAGAATAAAAATCATATTTAACCAAATATATGTCCAATTACTATTCACTTTTTATAATTATATACATTTCATCTTTTAATTTTTTCAATAGTAAATTTGTCATTTTTATTTTAAATTGTTTTAATTAAACTAATGTATTTATTCAAGACACCACTAAAAATGATTTAATTAATTAAAATATAAAAATATATAAAAAAATCAAATAAATAATCACCTATATTATTCACACAAGCAATTTATAATATTCCCTTTAAAATTACTTATTTTGTTTTATTTTGGTAATAAATGATATAACAGTATATTATACGGTCGACCAGACACCATAACCAAACTATATTTGCATACGCCCTTTTGGTATATCGAGATGTTTATCTCGATCGGTTACGGATAGGGTTATCTCATTCACATGCTGATTGACAAGTGAGGTTTGTCGTTGACTAACGACACATGGCAACCCTTCAAGTAAAACACGTAAAGAAACATAATATAATGGATTCAAATTAGAATGGACCACAAGGACCACAACAAGTTAGGCTGGCCGTATGGTCCAAAGGTTTCAGGTCCACACAACACCTATAAATAAGAACTCCATCTCCACATATAAAATACTTTTTAACTTTAATCTCGCTCACCTTAAACTGACTTCAGCGTCAAGACCGTGACCCAAATAATGAAGATTGAACTCCCCTATGCAGAAAAACTGTATTTAAAATTATTTATTTATTTTTATTTCATGGTAAGCGATAAGCAGGTATACTTAAAAATGTAAAGTTATTTTATATTTTAAATACAGTTTTTGTTCTAATCATTCCAAAATTAAAAGTTGTGATCAGAAATATTAAATTTTAAAATTCTATTTCTTAATTTGTTTTGAAATTAGTTTTGTAATTATAATTTCTTTTAATTTCTCCACTATTATGCATTGTACAATAATGAAGATTGGATGAACCATTACATAACTATGGTGTGAAGTGTGCTATCATATTATGCTTGTTATGCATGATTTTTATGAGTAAAGGTAATAAATATATGCATAAAGGTTATAAATAGTAGTAAGATTGATATAGAGGTCAGTCATTTCAGTTATATATAAGATATAGTATAAAAAGAGGTGAGAAGTTGTTCCTCTTTTTATTTATAAATGACACGTTAAGTTAGGTGGAATTAAAAATACCATCTTTTGGTAGCCAAGGAAAATGTCACCTCGAGAGAAGAGAATGTAGCAAAGTAGAAGGTTTGGACCACATATGAAGAAGAGAGGTGAGATCTAATTTTCTTTATACTGCTGCAGAATTATGGCTTGAGTTATCTAGTATATGACGTAAATTATAGCTTAAATTATCTATTGTGTATATAACGTAGAGAAGATGAAATACAGTATATTTCTATAATATGATAAAAGATTTTGTTTTGAATTTGAGAAACTTTTAGTTTACTTTTCTTTCTTCTCTTATAGTAAGTTTACTATTTTAAGTTGGATGCTAAATCTAATATGCGCTAACAGAACCTATATATTTCTTACATTAAATAAACATACAAAAATAATTTAAAATATATTTTAAACAATTTTTTTTTATTTTAATAAAGAATATTAGAAAGAAAAAGTACAAACCCATAAAAGAGTAAAAATATTGTAAGCATATTGTATGCATCATTACTAATATAATTTGATTTAAAGATTATTTAAAAAAACTAAACATGTCAAATTTATGTTGACATTATTACTTAAAGACAACTCTTAATTCAATTTAAAATTTAAAAGACGTCAATATAATAGACATTAAAAGAAAAACATTTTTTATATTTAGAACCAAAATAATAATTTTTTTGTTATGAACTAAAATGAGAAGAAAATTTTGATAAACAAGAATAAAATAGAAAAATACATTTTACGAGTTTTATTTCATCTTTGACATATCACTTAATGACTAAATACTTAACATAATTCACTAAATTATAAATATCAAAATATAAATATTTTTTTTATTAAGGATCATTACATAACAAACTTTTTTTAGAACCAAAAAAATCCCGTTGAGAAAAAAAAATATAAAGCTATGTTATATTATTAAATATAGGAAAAAATACTTTTGGCACCTTTATTTATTTTCCAGAATTTGTCTTTGTTTCTGTATTTTAAAATTGATTAATTTTATCTATCAAGTACAATATTTTTATAGTCTTTTAACATGTGGTGTTGGTACATATTTTAAGAAAATAAGTTCAACAAATATAGACTGTCTTATTCCTAATATTTCTAACAAATTTTATACTTTTGAAATTTAGTTATAACTTTGACCGTGTCAAAATTATCAGAAAGAATAAATTTATACAGCTTTTAAAATCCATAACTAAATAATTAATTTTTAAATAACAAGAATTAAAATTAAGTTAAAAAAAAGAATAAAAATCATATTTAACCCAACATATGTCCAATTGCTATTCATTTGTTATAATTATATACATATAATCTTTTAATTTTTTCAATAGTAAATTTGTCATTTTTATTTTAAATTGTTTTAATTAAACTAATGTATTTATTCAAGACACCATAAAAATGATTTAATTAATTAAAATATAAAAAGGTATAAAAACATTTAAATAAATAAATCACCTATATTATTCACACAATCAATTTGTGATATTCTTTTGAAATTACTTTTTTATTTTATTTTTGGTAGTAAATGATATTAGAATGCTAGGTGTCCCAATCCTTATAAAAAAATTGGTATACGTATATACATCAAAGTAACTTTTTGTAACTCTTGATATTGTACGTGTATGAAAATGTGTCAAAATACAATAATAATAGTTAAATTGTGTTATAATTTTTTTTTTAAATTATTTGTAATTTGTGTTGTAATTTTTTTTAAAAGTTTTGTGATGTATCATTTCATAACACACAATCTTATAAATTTGACAGACTATTGGTTAGACAAAATTTTCTAAAGTTTCATTTGTAAATTTCTTATTTTAAGATTAATTAATTTTAAATAACTAGCAATTAATCTAAATAGATAAAGGAAAAAAAATTAAATTATATGTTTATACTAATTCGTTTATTAATAAATATTTCATATCATTGTTAATCAATTGATTAAATTTCATTACATAAATTATTATAAGAAGACATAAATGAATATTATATAGACTTCAATCTACATTTACTTATCTTATAGATCCAAAATAATCTAATAATGTAAAAAAATTGTTGATTTAGATCAATCTAAATATCAAATGAGATTTTATAGGTTTATCTTTGTCAAATGGTATTTTGAACATAATATTTTGACCTGCTTTTAAAAAATTAAATAAATAATATGTATTCTTAAAATTCAGGTTCACGTTTATTAAACAAATTTTAATTTTTTGATTAAGTGATGTAATATAGAAATTATAACACGTTATTTTTTAAATCAGGTCCACCCATTAGTAACCGCGGTCATACTAATATAAATCCATATGCATATTTAATAACAATTTTTTTTTTTAAAAAAAAAATCACCCTCCATTTTGATATCTATGAACAAAATAAAATTTATTTATTTTCTTATGCATATTTAATAACAACTGTCGACGTTATCTTTCTTTAAAATATTATTGCGTTTGCTAAAAAAAACCTAAAGTAATATAAATGTTGAACCTATTAAAACATGGTTCTCTAATTTAATTACGTTATGAAACTAATATCACAAATTACAATATCTATAAAAACACACACAACTATCTTTACTTATTTAACATTTAAAAAAAACATACAATTAATTTTTCTTACCAAATATCATCACTCTAAATAAATTTTTATTTGAAAATAACATAAAACAACATAAAAACTTTCCTTATTCCAATTCACAAAATAAATAATTATAATTTCTACTAAAAACATTCAAACTAGTTTTTTTTTATCCAAATTTATAAAACAAAAACAAATAATTATGATATCTCTTAAAAATATTTAAACTAGTTTTCCTAATTCACACAATAATAATTATAATATTTATTAAAAACATATAAATGTTAACTTCTCCTATCCAAATTCATTCTCAATTCAGAATTTAAAAGATTTTGTTGTTTTCTGATAGTTGTTATTATAAAAATAAAAATTGATTTTTTTTCAATTATTAATTTTAAATAATATATATCCTGTTCATACAATTACTACTCATCTTATGTATTTTTCAACATATTAAAGAAGTAAACACAAATTCTCTAATACATACATAATTTCTATAATGTGAATACAAACAACGCCATTCTTTCGAATTCATTATTTAATAATTTGAAATAACCTATTATGCATAGAATGATATTTAAAATTTGGGAGGGCTAATAATTTGAAATAACTTAATATACATAAAATGAATAACATTTACATGAAAAAAAAAATGATACAAACAAGCGCATAAGAATATATTTTTAATATTAATCTATATTTCCAGTTATGGCAAACTTTAATTTTGTAAAACCATTTAAATTTAATTAATTAATTCAATCACAATTCTCAAATTTTTAAGGAATAATGCCAAAGAAATTATTATAAAGAAAAAACTACCTCTTCCCGTACCTCCAAATTTTAAAAATTAAAATTTCTGTCTAGTTTGTAAAGACAGTTTTATCTCTATATACATTAAAATAATGTAACAATATAACAGTAGAAGAGGGAGGATGCGAGGTGCGGTGCAGATGAAAGTGGCCGCTGCGTTATCTAGTAATAGGAGTTTTGAGCGGCGGTATGTGTTATCGACGGCAGTGGAGCGGTGTTAAAGTAGTGGTGGCTAGAACATACTCTTTTAGAATTGTGATCTAAATCTAGATAACAGTCATAGAATAACCTATTCTGACATTTATCGGCAATAAAAATAACAGTTTCGGAAATGAATTGTTCCGAAATTGTCATTTGGATTTAGAATTTAGAATTTAAAGTTTTAAATTGTTATTTTTGTTGGATTTAGAATTTAGAATTTAGAATTTAGGATTTTAAATGTTTATTTTTGTTGTCAATATTAGACTGTTACAGAATTGTTTTTTAGATTCGAATGATAATTTCAAAATATTTCATTCGAGAATTCAACGAAAATAAAGAAACTTACTTAACATTCCTAAATTGCAAAAACTCAAAAGAAATTAGTGGCGCGTTGGAGGTGACAATAGTAGATACGAAGCAGTGAAGGTGAGTTGAAAAATTATGAGGGACAAATTAGTTTGCACAATAATAATTCAGAAATACTTTCGACAAATTAGTGCTTCAAGAAACGTTTAGAGGTGCAGGAAGAAGCACTCTAAAGAAAATACAATAGTTGGGCCTTGGGATAACCCAAAACTTATAGACCCGAACCCGAGCCCGAGTCCAGTGGTCCAAATTAAAAGTTAGGGTTTCGAGCCTCTTTATATAGAAAGAAAATTCAACTCTGTTTCGTTTCGTCGCAGAGCCGGACTGAGAGGGAGGGTGAGTGAGATTCGTTTGTTGCCTTCTCCCAGAAATGGTTACGTTCAGGGTGGGTATAACTCACACTATTTGGTCTTCGATCTCGTTTAACTCTGATATTAATTTTCATCGTGTAATGTTTGTTTGTTTTTGCAGTTTCACCAGTACCAGGTTGTTGGGAGGGCTCTCCCTACGGAAGCAGATCAGCACCCAAAGATTTACCGCATGAAGCTTTGGGCCACCAATGAGGTTCGGGCAAAGTCTAAGTTCTGGTAAACTCATTCATCTCTTGTATCATTCGTTTTAGTTTCTGAGATCCTTTTTGCAATATTATCCTTTCTCTCGATGTGTACCGATGTAGTTAGATTCGGGCAATCGGAGTTAGTTGTCTCTGTTTCTGATTTTTTTTTTAGGTTTTAAGGTTTTTTATGGTTTTATTTTTTTCTCTGTTGATTAGGTACTTTTTGAGGAAGCTGAAGAAGGTCAAGAAGAGCAATGGTCAAATGCTCGCTATCAACGAGGTACTATCTCTTTTAGACTTTGGTTTTTGGTTTTTCCTAATTCACATTATGCTGATGATTAAGATGTTTTACGAGTTGTTGAAAATAATGATAAAATGTCACGATTTCATGGAAACTTTCGATGTCAAACACTTTTGTTGCCTTATAAAACATAATTTTACATTTGGGTTAATGTTAGTATTATTTGCTAGCTTGGATGGTGGTTAATGGCATCAAGCCAACTTGTTCTATGATTTTTGCTTGTTGTTGGTATGAGTATTGTGTAGTGTCTGATGGAGTATGTTGAGTAAGCTAATTGAGTTATTGGTTTGATAGTTACTACAAGTATGTCATATTCATAAATCGTTACGCATAATTAGAATAAAGGATAGCTCTTTGTATACTAAGTGAAAGCTAAAACCATAGCTAAATTTTCCTGTGAAAGATTGTTTTGTAGACAAAGATGGGAAATTCGTTATTTTCCGCTCATGCAGTGTATCATGGAGGGGTTGAGCTGTAGTCTTTGTATTTATTTTTTACAATAAATTACTTCAAAAAGTATTTGTTGCAATGGTTATATATTTTTCTTTCACAGCTGATATTTTTGCATTTATTTTATTTTTTAATTGCTGAGTCGTTGTTTCTTACATATTCTGTTTTGTTTTGTTGATAATGGTTACAAAACTTCATTCAAGTTTGCTTTTTCTCAAACTATACGATTAGGACAACCTTTGTTTTTAGTACCTGAAGTTGGCTTTCAGAGTGACTGTCAGAAAAGCAACCTTCAATGGAGGTTTTTGCGATTTGAAATACTTTCAGTGATGCTGTTTTCTTGTGCACTGCCCTGTGTATAGTTCAATCAATTTATAATGACTATCCCTTATGTTCAGTTTAGATGCTTGTTTTGCTTTGTCTATAACTTGTTAAATTAGTTCATATAATGACATTTTTGGACATCATTTATGTGGTTGACAAGTTAAGTTCGTAGTTTATGCAGAAATTTCATGATGTTTTGGTCGGATACTTTTCCTGCTCTATTAATACTTCGTTTTAACTATTTTTGTCATTACATTTATCAAAAGACATCCTTGTGTTTTTTCTTTGGCAAAGTTGCGTTTAGATGTATGGTTTAGTTCATCTACTCTGTTTGAAATACATTTTGTACTGCTAGCTTTCTGTTGCCATATTGTGTTAACCTTCATAATATTTTATTGTGCAGATTTTTGAGAAGAACCCTACCAAGATTAAGAACTATGGGATCTGGTTGAGGTATCAAAGTAGGACCGGTTATCACAACATGTACAAGGAGTACCGTGACACGACTCTAAATGGTGCAGTTGAGCAGATGTACAATGAGATGGCTTCTCGTCACAGGGTCAGGTTCCCATGCATCCAAATTATTAAGACTGCTACCATCCCGGCCAAGCTTTGCAAGAGGGAGAGCACCAAACAGTTCCACAACTCCAAAATTAAGTTTCCATTAGTTTTCAAGAAGGTTAGGCCACCATCAAGGAAGCTGAAGACAACATACAAGGCCAAAAAGCCAAACTTGTTTATGTAATTTCTGTTTAGTTTTTTGTCTGATAAGATAATCCAAGATTTAGTTGATCAAAATTCTAAATTCCTTTTGATAACTTAGAGATTCTTACTTCGACTTCATTTTATAATGAGTATTTTATAGACGACTCTTATTTAAACAAGATGAATGTTTTGAAATCTTAATGCGATATTAAACTATATAAGGTTTATTCTTAGTTAATACTATAAGTTTTAACTTAAACTTCTGTGTAAGTGTGTCAATTTTTCGAAAATCCGATAATATTGTATTGCGTAGATATAGTAGTTAATATTAAAAATCGCAAGTTATATATAATTGTTAATATATTAAATAAAATTGTCATGTTTTTTTAAACGAAGATGAAGATGTGTTTTGAAGTAATTTAAATATTTAAATATTACTGTAAAATGAGGAAATATATTATACTGATTTTAGTATCATTCTTAAATGCAAATATTATTTTTATTTGAAAATTGAAATGTACTTATAATGAACTGTTTTATGATTATATTAAAATGAAAGGACATTATTATTTTATAACTTTCAGCATTTTAATCCATACTTTAAATAAAAGATAATGAAATTAAGTGACGTGTTAGTTGAGAATATTTTTTAAAACTTACGATAAAAGGATCTTTAGAAATTTTTACCACAACTTTTATTTATTTCCTTTAATGCTTTCTTTTTTATTTCCTTAATCTTTATTCAGTTGTTTTCCTAATATCTTGGTTACTCGTCTCCCACAGATCTTAGATTTTTCTGCTTTCTTGTTTTGAGCCTAATAGTTTTCCTAGTAGTTTCGACTTTTAATCATAAGAGGCATTATGGAAGGATCACATCTTTACTTGTTACGAGTTGGTCCTTCTCCTAACGCTTATTAAATTTCTGTTGCAGCCACAACAAGGAGCTACAAGTCTAAGAAAATGTAACTTTCCTGAAACTAACATCATGCACTGATGTTAAGCAGAAGTGAGAATTATTTATAGTGCCCTGTTTAGGCCAAACATTCATTAACACAAACCAAGTTCTACCAAATGCCTCGGATACTGTCTTACAAAAGTTCAAGCAGAAGTGAGAACTATTTAGAGTACATTGTATGAATAAACATGTGACAAACATTCTCTGCTACGAACTTCACTTTCTACACTCCAACAATACTAGCATACACCTGCTCTTATTATAGAAGATAACGATTACATTAGGATCTATTCCAAAGCACTCACAACAACACACTTATTAACATACATACATGGTGTTTCATCAAGATGCGTTTTCCTAGTACGCCAGGTTTAGAGCTAATATTATAGATGGCACAGTATACAGAAACAGAAAACGGTTTGATGAAGAGCATATAACAAGTTATGGAGCCGCAGGCAAAGGTACCCAGACTAGATTATCAGAAGGGAAGAAATGGCAAACAGGGGAGGTTCCAGGCTCAACTTTTAGCACACGAAAGGCCACGTGGTCTCGGTCCCACTTAGATGTGTCCATGTGGCAAATGGCTGCAGCTTGAACTCTTGCTCCATTTTCACCTTCTACCAACACGTCATAGAGATTGGTGTCACTCTGCTGACTGTGGCAGTAAAAAACTGCATAAGGGTAAGGCATAGGGTGGCACCCTATGACGTTTGGAACTGAAATCACTTTCACTTCAGAGATCGTGTAGTTCTGTAAAAGAGCCGTTGAGTTTGTGAGATGGACAGTGGTCAGAACTTTGAACTGTGCATTGGACCCAAACAGATAGTGTGCAAAATCAAAAATGGACTCCAGAGAGGTGGCACAGAACTTGGTCTCTCCTTCCATGCTTTCAAATTCACATTGTTTGAGTGTGTACTTCATGGCCTTGGCTTGGGGTGAGTGTTTTGAGATGGAGAAGAATTTGAGAAGGTATTTTAGGTGTTTTGATGAGAAGGGAACCTGGTCAGCTTCTTCTCTGGTCAAAAATTTTGGAGACTTTGAAGAGTTTTTCTTGGAAAAGTAGATGGGCATGATTTTCCCAACCTTTAAATCATTTGGGGTGAAAAACACATTCAGTTCAGGGTCCATGTGTTTGTGATCATCATGAGATGGCTCATAAGCCTGCACATCCTTTTCAATGATCTTTTTATGTTTCTTCTCCTTTTTCGCCTTCTTCTCCTTCTTCTTGTCTTTTTCTTTATCACCTCCCTTTTGTTTCTTCACTTTAGGCTTATCATCGTCGTCGTCGTCGTCATCATCGTCGTCGTCGTCGTCGTCGTCGTCGTCGTCATCATCATCGTCGTCGTCGTCGTCGTGGACATGCTTCTTCTTGAGATCTATATCAGCGCCTTCAAGCTGCAAAACGCTGTCAAGTAAAAGACCCTCTGTTGCAAACTTTTGCAAATTATAGGATGCTTCCTTCAGTTCAATTTCTTTACTTGTAGTTATCTTTCTAGCTCCACCCTCTTGTAGAATCTGCAAAGTCAACCGATAAGACATATAAAGTTGAGTAATCAAGAGGTACGATGATGAAAATTAACTAAGGAACTAAAATCATTTTCAAGCAAAAAGGAAACAAATAAACGACAAAAGAAAATTTTCAAGAAGCAGAAGAAGAAAACCGAAGTTGCAAGATCTGATTACGGAGATAAAAAGAAAGTTTCAAGTCAACGGAAATATTACTTAGTTGAATTGATTACCAGAACTGGATCTTACCAAAAAGACGACTAGGGTGCATAGGATGAAGCTCCAGTAAGCAAATCCAAGTCTCATTTTTCTTTTTTTGGTTTTTCTTTGGAACTTCTGGTTCTTCTTTCAAGCTTGAATCAGAAAAAGAACAGAGACAACTAAAGATTTTGGGTCCGAGGAAAATAAGAAAGCTCGGGAATCAATATTCAGAACCTTCACGTGCCATAGTTTTCTGCATTTTATGGCGCGTCTTCTGGGGGAGGTCTTACTGTTTCAGATGACAGCAAGCAAAACTTTGGGTTTTTCTTAAGCCATTGTATAAATATAATTTAATGTTTGATTATAATAAATTAAGTTTACCTTTGAATGAGAATTTTATCATGTTAAATCAAATCATCATATAAGATGGTTACTTATCATTTTCTTTCACTATTCATTTTTTAAAATACAATAATTATACTGAATAATTAGTTTTATTCAACTATATTTGAAAAATAAAAAAACGAAATGTATCTTTATATGTATATATATATATATATATATATATATATATATATATTAACAATATACTTTTAATAATATTATTAAATAAGATTTATTAAAAGTCATAAATTCATAAGAATTCTACTCTTCATTTAATGAATTTTATGTATAATTTTATAGCTTCTAATAAATTTTAATAAACGGGAGAGATCTTATTGTTATTTTCTCATGGAAGTTGGTTGTTTGAATTCTTTATTTTGCATGAAACCCACTATTTTCGAATCAAAAGATAAAAAATCCCTTCTATATGTCATTTCATTCAAATTGTGAAAGTCTTCTTTCATCTGAAAGTGATTTTTCCATTTTCTATATTCAAAGAATGGCGATAAACCCCACTACATTTTTTAACATATTTCTTCTACCGTATATTTTACTATTGGCTGAAATTTATTACAAATTTAAAAAATTAAAAGAATCATATTAAAAATGAAAGTAAAACTTGTAATTTTTTATGACTTTCGATAATTTTTAACTAATTATAAAATGTATATGGTATTGGAGTACCACGATCTATCTTCTCTTAAAAAAAGGTAGGAACTCAGTTTATGGAAGACCTTGGGCTAATTTATTTATTATTTTCACTCGAATACACATTAGATTAGATTTAGATGTATGTACCGACAAAGATATTGGGCTCCTCTCAAAGATTTAATTGATCTTATCGGGCTTTATTGTTTCAATTTGTGTAATTTTTTTTTTTAATATCGAGGATTAATTCCACTGTACCCAACTTTTTATAAATAAACTTAAATAAATAGTACAAAATTTATAAATAGAGTATACACTATTCTCTTTTATTTCATTAAATTTTAATTTTCTAAATTTATTTATTTTTTCTAAACTTTCTTTTAAAGTTATAGAGTTAAGTAGGATATTTATGTTTTGGGAATATACCATTTTAGATATAACATGCTCAGAAATAAAAGAATTAAAAGTGCCTTAATCATAATAATCTCAATAGTTGGATAAAGTTTCTGAAAATAAGAAAAAAAAAACCTACTTATAAGTATGATACCTTTGTATGAATGGTGTTGAGATTGTATTTGTATCCACTATACATTGATAAGATATGTGAAATTAATGTTTGGATGAGACGTAGTTATATATTGAATTAGGATGCTATATATGTTGGCAACTGTTTGGATGAGATGTTTAAAATTGAAATCAATTTCGTATTATGTGATTGTTTAACATAGTATTTTGGTTGTTTTAGTTAAAGTGGTTTTTTTGGTGTACTTTTATAAAATTGTTGAAATGAAAAATGACGGTTTATTTTATGAAAATATGCTCCCCAATGTAATATTATTCAAGTGCGCACTACCTTCCAAGCAATGTTTAAGTTATGTGCACTAATCGGATGCATTGTTTCATTAAAAGAGAATATTGACTCAAGTAGCATAATTTATAATTTAAGTGAAGGGAAAGTTTATAGTTTGAGGGAGTGAAATTAGATAAATTTTTCTCATTAATAATATATGACGTTTAAGTGATAATTTGATTATTAAAATATACAAGAACGATGCATGAATTTTTAAAATATGAGATACCATATAATAATTTGTGGAAAGTTAAACACTACCAAAGTCATTTAAGGGTTTAAGAGTTAGTAAATTGTGTACCTTAAGCTTACTTCTGAAATATATAATAAGTGAACAATAAATATATTTTTTAAGTGTGGCTCGAATGTTTAAGTATAAGATGAATGTTAAGTAAAAAAGAAACAAAAATCAATTATATTTTTAAAATTGTTTTGTTCAAATAATATGACACACTCAAGTGAGAAAATCTTCACTATTAAAGAATGAGAGACTACTCAAGTAAGATAATTTTACTCAAAAAAAATATTTATGTGTGAAAATAATGATAGTGAAATTTATTATATATGTGAGTATACTTGTTATTATATATATATTTTTATATACAAATTACATAAAAGAAATAACATATCCTATATTTATAAGAAGATTGAAACATAAAGTGATAATAATTTAACGAAAGTTAATACATACGTTATAAAATGAATGTATAAACTGATTAAACATAGAACGTTAAAAGTTGATAACATATTTTTTTAGTATCCTTTTTATGAGTAAAGATTAGTTTCTAATTAGATATTTTTAATACTGAAAAGATATATATTATTCATCTTTAACTTATGTTTATAAATTGTTACATTGATACCTTGGTATAAGGTAAGTGACAATTCAAGTAGCAGTGGTTGAACTACATTTTAATAGTTATATATTATGAGAAAATAATAAAGTATGTTACAAAATTATTTTCACTGATTTATATACCTGAGCAACTTGATTGTAGAGTAGTGACTGACATTATTAATCAATCTATATTAAAAAATATTATATATGCCTAATAAAATTTAAAATATCTAATCAAATTTAAAATTTTATATAATATATAAAATAATAAATAAATTATAAAAAAATGTAAAACTACACAGTTTAAATTTTAAAGTATTTATCATGATAAAATAATTAATATTTTAAAAAATAAAATTCTTAATGAATATTAAAACTTTAAATAAAAGTTGAACAACACAATTTCATAAATAAGTTTAGAAGATAATGTTATTTAAAAATAAATATTTTATATAGATATTATATGTGTCATAATGTAAATATTAATTAGAGTTATTAAATGGGTTAATCAAATAATTAATATTAACTTCATCCTGACTTAATTCTATATCATACTAATAGACCATTTTTGTCCATTTTAAAAAATTAAATAATTATTTTAAATAATTGTTTTAAAAAAATTAATTCATATTAGTGAAGTAAATTTTAATTTTATATATAACTATTGATATAAGAATTATAATATATATTTAAAAAATAATAATATTACTTTTATTTTAAATAAAAATATAATTATCATTTTATAAAATTGGTCAACTTATAAGTCTATGAACCAACTTAACTTACTATTTAGACCACGATTTAAATAAACAAAGATCTAATACAGTTTAGCAGACCATCTATATAGTTTGATCCAATCCATTTTTTAGCAATTTTCAAGCCCTGGAAATTATTTTAATTGCTCTAACAATAATGTCATTAAGTTAACTATCATGTTAATTAAATACATTATCACCATTCCTTCGTTGCCAAACATATATGTTACTCACCTAAGTCATCTGATTAAAATTAATGAGGGATATTAATTAGACGGCTGTATACATAATATTCTACAAACTTAATTAACACAACAAATAAAATATAAGCATAAAGAGTGGTGCAACTAAAAGTATAAATGTGATGCAAGGAAAGAAAAGTATTTCGTATAGAAGGTGTTCTTAATGTCTGTATATCCTAGTATTTTCTTTTTATTAGTCGAGAATAAATTAAAGGAAGAGAGGTGAAATTAGTTTTTCTTATTTCATAATAAATAAGAGACTGGGAATAATTTTTAAGAATATGAAACTAGAGGTATTATCTTTATATATTTTGAGTAACTTCTATATCTTCCCTTCTCTTATTTATTTATTTTTAATTAAATATTTTCAATTTTACGTTTTTTGTCATAGTATTTTTTTTTTCTCTCTGCTTGGACTAAAGCGGAATGAAGAGGAGGCAAATTAATACAAAATATGATAATATTATAAAATAAACTCTCTCGCTTACATTAATATTATTTTTTCCTTACTCTTTCTTCGTCTTAATTTAATTATATCTTTACTCTTTGTGTTTTATGTGTGTTTTGAGTCCTTGCCACGTTCATCTTGACTTGTATTAACAATCGTGTTTTGCCTCAACATTTGAAGTATAATCATATATTTATTATTTGACCAAATTCCATATTTTTATCACTTTAAAACTCTCATGAGTTGTAACTTAATGACCATTAATGACCAATGATGTTGCATCATGGGATTTGGTTTAAAAATGCTTCTCATACATCTACATTTGAGAAACACTACCTTATTTAACTCAAAATTATATGCACTCTAACTCTGAATATTTGATCGTTCTTTTTTTCATATATTAACTTAACCAACAAAGTTTATAGAAGTGCTGACATCAAAACTTGACATATGAAGACTGGCTAAATATTCTAGATTCTGTTACAAATTTCTAGATTATAGAGTGGTTAATGTTATAACCAATGACTTTCAATATCAATCTTATATGTTGATAGTAATTTTTTTTTTCAACATCAAACATTACTTCAAAAAAGGCTCTATTAAGAATGATTAGTTGAATTTTTGGCAGGGATTAAACATTAAGATAATAAAGACATTAAATATTTCCAAATAACACTATATACATATATATACATATATATATATATATATATATATATATATATATATATATATATATATATATATATATATATATATATATATATATTTGTGTGTGCGTGTGTAAGAGGTAAAATTATTAGTGTTTAACTAATCTTAATAGATTTACCAAAAAATGACTGGCACTATTAAAATGTAGAAATTTCGGTTTTTTATCGGCTTGAAATTTCCTTAAAAATAGTAAGTTGCATACTCTAGTTTTTCTCTCTATGATATTCATCTAAAGTTAATCATTGTGAGGTAATAAAATAAGTTTTTATTAAAAATAAACTTGAAAGATAAAATTAATCGGCTTTTAAAGATTTGTTTTAAATTTTAACTTTTAAATAACTTTGAGAAGGAAAAGAAAAACAAATCTGAAGCAAACATAGATAATAGTTTTTAATTATATGAATATATTATTTATAATATCAAATTGATGTAAACTTTTAATAATCTGATTAATTAATCTATGTGAAAATCAAAATTTACGTGGTAAACTTATGAGGATTTTTTATTTTTTTTTACAATTTAAGGCACGTGAAAAGAATATAAAAAATGTTTACTATTTTAAACTTTACATATATTTTAAGACTTAGTCTTGTTTCTCTAACATCTTAATCCAAAATTTTCTTTCCTTAATATCTTAACTATTATTATTATTAAAAATGTAAGTGTGATTAGAAATGTAAGTGAGTTAGGTTTTACATTGAATATAAAGAATTGAACAACATATATAAAAGATGATTTACAAACTTAATGTCTTAAAAGTATTAAGTTAAAAATCTCATTTTTTTTATGTGAGTTTGACTTTTATTTGATTCTTACTTGCTCTTTATATTAGAAATGAGATTCACAAATTTAATATTTTAAATTTTTAAATTGAAGATAATATTTTTTTTCTGAGTCCGATTTTTATCTTATTCTTAATTGATTTTCTTGATATTTTCCTTCAAATTTTTTATCAATTGCATTCAGGACAAACATTCTGGTAAGCATGATTATGGTGTAATTTGTTTTTTCATTTTAAAATCCATGTGTTAAAAAAATATAAAAGCAATTGTTTTAAATTGATCTGTAGAATTGATTTTGAATGTATCTGTATGAAAGTTTCTTTAAAATAACCTGGTTAAAGTAAATTTCCCTCTTTTGACTATATGAAAGTATAATGGGATCCAATCTGATTCTCTGCTTTGAGTTTTGTAGGCATGATGGTGTGTCATAATCAATGCTTTTGACTATTGGGAGTGTGATGCTGTATAGTGGGAAACCAAGAACGTTGACCAAACTGTTCTTTCTGCGCCACCTTTCACAACCCACTCAACTTTGTGAATGGTTCTCATTCATACCCAAACCAATTAAAGTGGCAAAAACCCATTTCTATTTCTTATTCCTTCACATCACATCATCCACCTACAAACACCCCATTATCATCAAATATGCTTTTTCAAATTCTCACCCTAAGAAACTATCTTCTTTTCAACTTAAGTGTGAACATTTTCATTCCTTCCAAACCCTTTTTGGAGTCCTTTTGACCTTATAGTATCAAGTTCACTCACGCCATTAACACAATATTTTGGTTTTGACTTAAACTAAATAGTGGCTCTGATTTTGCCCCACAGTGGAATGGAAATACGGAGCCAAAAAGCAAAAGAGAATGAAAAAGATGTGGAAAATAGGGAAAGGTATATGACCTAGCTTTCTTCCACTATATCGATGTTTGTGAAAAAGCATGTACATTTTAGTTTCATAAAAAATAAATTAAATACAATTTTTTTTCGTGTTTAAGTTATAATCACTTTCAATAATTTTCTTTTCTACACATTCGAAATGTAAATTCTAGTTTTTAATATTAAACTAAACGCATAGTTGCTCTCACTTTATTTCATCTAAGTTTTGATATCAATATTATTATATAAAGAAATACAATTTTTTTTAACGTGACATACTTTTATTTGACAATTTTATGGACCATATTCTTTTTGCTACCTTTATAATAATTTTTAGTTAAAGAATAATTTTATCTTTTAATAAATAAACAAATAAAATTTATTTAATAAAATATGAAATTCTACAATTATTCTCTCATAATTGACTAATTTTCCTACTTAAAATAATTAACGCATATATATATATATATATATATATATATATATATATATATTTTAAATCATACTTTCATAATTATACATATTTACTAAAACTATATTATTTAAATAAAAAATGGATATACAAACGCTAACCCATGTATTTTCGCTAATAAAAATATAATGTTAGACTAAACAAGCTACTAGTCTTATTTTATTTCGTGTTTAGATTTTATTTCATGTTTAAAGTTTAGATAAAAAAATATAAAAAAAAACTAATATTTTAAATATTACAAAAGTGGATATGAAATTCTTAAATAATTATTTTTGTCTTTCACAATTATATATTTTTGTTCCTTTTACAGCAAAGAGTTATAACGAAAAAGAATTACGCTCCATTAGTATTATAAAATCAGAATCTAAATATGAAAAAAAATGCTGAAGCCTCGAACAACATGGCACGAATGGAGTATTATTATTTTTTTTTTTTAATGACTTCAACATCATCACTTATTTATTTAAACAGAACTTGAATGTAGAGGTAACTTAGAAGGGGTTATTTGCAACATGTATAGATAGTGGCAAATTTGATTTAATTTATGTGGTGAAGTAAGGAAGTATGACATTTTGTGTTTGTTTTACTTTAATGAATTTGATAATTTGAAGTGATAGAAACCCTTTGAAAGAAAGAATTGTTATAATTATTACAATAAGTAGGCCACCTGATGCAGAAATATAGTTGACTTTGAAAAAAAAAAAAGTAGAAGAGAAGCATATGATAAATAGGTATGTGCATGAACATGTGCTAGGGAACAAAACCAAGTGCTGCAACTAGATTTTTATCCCATATATATTCCTTTATTTTTTTATCATCATCACATTCATCTTCTTAGTTTGCACGTTTGAAGTTGACTTTCCAAACAAACCAACCCAAATCCACCATTTTGTTCGAATAGAAAGGGTGGAGTGAAAGTGACCCGTGAGGCAAAATAAGTACAACGAAATTATTTTTTTATTCAACAATAAAGAAAAATATCACTTTCATTGAATTTCATACTATTCATTTATAAAAGGGTGAAAAAAATATATGGTATTCTTTTGAAATACTTCTCTATCATGCCTTTTCCGTAATAAACATTTTTAAAATTAAAATAGGTTAATAATTTAATTCTAAATGAATAACTTCTTTATACAACTCTATTAAGTTTCAATTTACTTCCACTCGAGCTTTAAACAGACATATTTGAAGTTAATTCAACTTATAATAAGTGGCTAAGTATTGTAAAAAAACTCTTTTCTTGAGTAGATTCAAATCTTTTTCATGTTATTGTTTCTGTTCAGTGAACAAGCTAACAACCCTTATAAAAAAATACCCATTGGGGTGCCTCTCATTTCCACTACATTTATAAATTAATATATATATATATATATATATATATATATATATATATATATATATATACCAACTGATTGCTTCACACCGTGGGCTTGCACTACCTGTTTTGCTAACACGTGTGACTGTTGATTGATGTGTCTCTAATTCATTGGGTGTTCTGTCAATAACTGATTTTTCACTGAATACTATAAAATATCATTTTGTTTAAGCGCATAGCAGAGACTTTTTATGCACAATTTAGTGACAAGGACAACATTAAATTGAAAATCATATTTAAAAAAAATTTGACCTTTACATAATGTTCGATAGGAGCGGATAAAAGAAGAAAGTTATAATTTTTGCTTTGATTCAAAATTTTGAAAAGAGGGGAAGAATGATTTACGTTAGTTAGATTAGGGCACGTTTTAACCAAATAAGTTAACGCTATAATTGGAAACTTCGCACTGGACAAACCATTTGATAGGAAAGGTTTCGTGTTCAAACTAACCATAATCATAATATTTTGTACGAAATTAAATTTTAATCCAATGCATTATAATAAGATAAAAGTAAATAAATCAAGTTTAGTTTTTTTATATAAACCGAGAAGGTCCTTTTTTTTTTTTTTGTTCGGGTTGTTTGATCATTTTATTGACGATCTTTTATTAAATTTTTGGTTCTTGATTGTCTACTGATATTTTGATTTTTAATTTTTTATTGAAATCTCGATTTTTAACTCTTACTCAAGAGAAGAGGTTAGTCTTTTATGAGATCACAATTAACATGAGATATTGTAAAAGATATTCTACCGTTCAACTTAATAATTATTATTAGAATTTAGGAATTGATTTATTTGAAAGTCTAGTTTTCGTGGTACTTTGGTATTTATAGAAATATGTCCGTGTTTTTTTTTTAATGGATGTAGACTATAATGGTTTTTTTTATCAATATGTTTAAAATAATTAATTATCTTTAATCATGATTAGATTTATTAGTTATTTTTGGGTACGGTTTAAAATAATTAATTATTTTTAATCATGATCAGATTTATTATATTTTTAGGTACTGTTTAAAATAATTAATTATCTTTAATCATGATAAGATTTATTAATTATTTTTAGGTATTCAACAAATATTCTATATAGTATTTTTGGTATCATCTAGATATTTGCAAGATCTCGATCGAACATATCTCAATAATATAAAATAATCGGTATAGTATTTTGATATTACTTTTATCTATCAATGTTATATACTTAAAACATCTTTGTTAGATATCAAATGTGAGTCTAAGTATCATATTAAGTATAAATAAAAGAATTTAACAATAATAAGAACCTATGAATCTATTATATTGAGATTTTAAATTGAATTAGTTAATGTCAAATTTTTATGTAAATTTAAGTTGTCTCTTATTATTGTTAAATTTTTTCAATATTTTGTGAATTAGGTTAAGATACATAGCCAATGTAAGATACATTTATCAATGATTTACTACCTTAAAAATATATAATTATAAACTTATTTATTTATTTTATCTTATCAATTAAAAAATATTTGTTATAGACTATTTGAGGATAAACTTACTTTTTGCATTTCATTTCTTTCTATTTTTAGACGGTTAAATTTCTTTCTATATCCAGACTTTTCATATTTTTTATTTCTCTTTCATCTAGATGGTCAGTACTTTTCTTCAGTTGAAATTTCCAGTCTCGATCCCTTCGAAACATCATTCAAATTTGTACAACACTGTGACGTTAACCACTTAAAATAAGAAAATCATATACTACAAGTTATTTTAATAGAAAGGTAAAAAAGAAAGTACCTTAAGCGATAATATTAATATATATTTTAGAACTACAAATACGATAAATAATTAAATTTAAAACATATTAAACATTTTAAAATTTTGGAAATTTAGAAATTAATATAACTTAGACTTGTCGGTTCTTCCTTCAGTCAAAACCTTTTTCTATAGAGTGGCGTGTGCGTGAACAGTGGAGATCGAATTTGGGTGCTTCATGAGACCTAGCCGCTTTATCTTCATCTGCACCTTCAAATTAATTATTTAATTCAGGAAAATAATAAAACTGTTTTATGTACATATTAAGATAAATAAAAGAGATAATTTTTAAAGAATATAAAATAATAAATTTAACAAATGATGTCCTAGAGAAGAAGAAAAATATTAGCAATAATTATAATATTTCTTTGTCAAATCTTTTCTATTAGTGATCAATTTTTTATTATATGTTTAGAATATAGTATAATTTATCAATCACGTGGATAGCTATAATAGCAATGTTTTAATTTATAATGTACTTGATTTAATTTTTCAACTGTATGATGACATATATAAACACATAAATATGTGTTGATCGTGGGTCACTTGTGGCTTAAAGAAATGCCCAGAGGCTGACAACTGCAGAGAGATTAGCGTAAACATGAAGTCCAATTTTGCTGTTTTCGTAGTCTTTTCTCTTCTCCTGGTACCTCCTCAATCTTCTCTACAAATACTATGTTGTTCTTTCACCTGTGTTTATAATTTTTTAAACTGATATCTGTGGTTAGTTTTAACTGTTGTAATACACCACCTTTCAGTTTTCTCTGCAGTGAAACTGATAGAAAAATACGTTTTGTGAATAGGTTGGGAGTTTGAGCAGCGCGAGAAAAGACCTAAGAGGGTATTGGAAGGATGTGATGAAGGAGCAACCTATGCCACAAGCAATTGAAGACCTTATTGAGGATTCAGAAGCATCAGAAGCAGGGAAGGGTGGTTTTATCAGAGACTTCGATGTAAAGCCTAATGTCATATTATATCACACCCATGTTGTGCCCATGAAGCAGAGGCAGAAGAATCAAGATTGAACTATGCTTTTGCTGTTTCAAAATTTGTACTAAAAGTTTGAACCCTTTAGTGCAGATATACCTGGTGGTTGTCTAGTAGTGATATCCTTCTTTTAATTTGCAGAATCTTGGGTTTTTTTTGGTCTTGCTGGATTTGGTAACAGTTACACTGTCAGAATAGTTTTCTCTTGATAATTTCTTAAGCAACTTTTCCTCTCCAGATTGTTTAGAATCCTCACATAGATTGTTTGGTGGATCTCAGAGATTAAATTAATCGTTTTTTTTTTGCTAAATCATAGCTTTTCGTCCCACAATTCTTCAGAAAAATTTCAAACGGATGGATGCTCTAAAAGTACTTCTGATGAACTTAGTTCCATCTATTATCTATATATATATATATATATATATATATATATATATATATATATATATATATATATATATTAATT
>Ga0209489_102296_pt1 | contig 38990 bp, 34 predicted proteins | sample SiratrowhiteBW_FD_187527 | JGI IMG/M metagenome (GOLD analysis project Ga0209489, IMG submission 187527) | Root nodule microbial communities of legume samples collected from California, USA - Siratro white BW (SPAdes) (version 2) | ecosystem: Host-associated > Plants > Roots > Nodule | place...
AAATCAGTAAAGCTAAGACAACCCTATACAGCAGAATACAAAAATATAAGAGAATAGGGATAGGGCGCTTAGTCAGAATATCAAATCAGCAATGCAATGATCTCAGTCAGCTGATGGCTTCAATTCTTTCGTCCAAGAAATCAGTTCTTGATGTAAAAATGTAGCTTGATTTGTTTCTTGATGAAAAATGTAGATTGATTCGTTTTTCTCTCTTTTAAAAAATGTTCTCACAGTTCTTACTCTCTATGTTAAAAGTTTGCGCGCCAAGTATTTATAGGCCAACTGTCATAACGGTTTCAGTCGATTGATTCATAGATTAGTCGACTAGATTTTTCTCAGTTAGTTATAACCGTTATTTAAAAATCAGTTTTTGCCTTTATTAATTTTTCAAATGTTTTATTTATTTAGAAAAATTATTAAGGAGTCCTTCTTTGATTGAGATCATAACCATCACCAACTTGAACTTCAAACTTACTCCCACAACACACATTTCTAGATCCTAGACTCAAGTCTTCAAACTTCAAGAAATCTTCATCCATTCTTCACACGATCTAGAGCATCTTCACTTGGTTGAATTCATCAAATCACTGCAGCAGTCCACTGGTGCTAACACAACTAATGGGATTGGTGATATCCTTAGAAGTCATTATACTAAGCCATTACCATCATGGAAGAAGATACCAATTAGAACAAAAGACTTGTTGTTTGGAGAGTTATTGGTTGATTTCATATAATTAATTTTGTTTAATTATCTAGTTTAATTTTGATATCATATATAATTAACTTTATTTCTTTATTGATATAGAGAAAATTTTCTATTTGTCCACCAAATCATAGATGGGCAAGAAAGAATTTTGAATTGTCAAATGTTGTAATCATGAAAAATAATCTAAAAGTGACTCGACAAAACAAGAGTAAGCCAAATTGAATCATAAATAGTACATAGGATATATTACGTTAGCAATGAACATATACAAAATTCAAAAAGAAAAAGTATGATTGGAAAAGATAATTGAGTCTCTGATTGTAGAGGTTTGAGAAGGTCTCTTCACAGAAGTCCTAGTAGCACTCTTAGTATATATATAATATGGTAATTTTTTGTTGATAAATTTCTTTATAACATTTCAAATATAATATAATATGGAAAACATGAATAATTCTGTGAAATTTATTTTGTTGTTTTAAGCAAAGATGAATGAAATTCCTTCCACTATATCAAAATTGTCTTGTCGCACACCAACGATGTAAGGATAAGTTTGGGTGGATCAAAGATTAGAACAAGGGAATGTAAGGAACTATTACCTTTTATTTTTACTTTTTTATATAAATATTTTTTTAAGTTTGGTTTTTTTTATTCCATCTTATTCTCTGTTTTTTTTTTCTTATGATTGTTTCAAAATCCAATATATTATATTGCACATCTTGGGATTAGGCCACTTTGTTCCAATCAAATTTGTCATCAAAGCTCACATAATTCAATGACAAAAGAAGATTTTAGAGTGCTCAATAATAAGAGGATCACGTGTCAGGTAATAGTATTCCTTTTACATTTTTGAGTTAGTCCATCTCTCTCTAATCGGTAAATAAAGATAGAAACATAAAAGAGTATCATTATGGTTATTAAATAACAATGAAAATATGAAAATACTAATATGGTAAATAACCTCTACTACTGTTTTAGAAAAGGCTAACATAGCTAAATGATTACCTTTTATTTGTAGTTTGTTGTTTTTTTACTCTTCTATTTTGGTTTATTCTAAAATATAATGTTAACAGATAACATTTACACGTAAATTTGAAGAATTAGCACAAAGTGCATCTGCACAAGGAATTCCTCTACCAAATGAGTTAGATGTTTGGTGTGATGTAGATAAAACCAAGAATGACAGGATATATGGTATTGGAATGAAATCTACTATGATTGGAGTTAGGCCTTATTATCGTGACTCATCTTGTTCCTCAAATGGATCGATACAAAGTCAAGAACTTAATTAACTTAGAAAAGGTTTGGAAGAAGTTAAGAAAGAAAGACATAAGCTTCAAATCAAAATTGTAAATATTGAGAAGCTTTTTGAGGAAAATAATGCAATGATTCAACAATGGATGAATAATATTAATTATCAATCCATGTTACCAAGTTTTTAAGAAACTAAAGATGAGGATGAAACACAACCACTCAATCCTTATCAAGCTAATTTTACCTTTTAAATAATAAAAAAAATACTTATATATTGTAGGAACAACTGGCTCCAGAAGGGGGGTTGAATAGAGCCTGAACTCAATTCGCTATAAATAGAAACCACCAACCAAGGCAAAATATATAAGCACAGATAAAGTAGTTTTATACTAGTTCACCCTAATCTCTTGGCTACGTCCAGTTCTCCCTTGAACAAACCGTTCAAGAGGTTCCACTATTCAGTCAATAGTTACAACGAGTACATAAACCTCTCTAGGTTACAACGAGTACACAAATCTCTCAAAGTTATCACAAGTACACAAACCTCTCCAGGTTATACCAGTCTCAATCTCCCCCTGAGATCAAGACCACTCAAGAATTAAAGAAACACTCTCAAAAGAGAGAACAATGAAAGCTCACAAGGGTTTACTTCACAATGGTGAAGAATTACACAATAGTTTCACACAACCCAAACTCTATATGCTCTCAATAGCAAATTGACAATAGACACTCAGTATATTTTTCTTTAATGTATTATATGATGTATTTCTCTTTTTGCTTCTTGTTGTTCAACTTGAAATTGCTCCTCTATATGTAGCTTTTTAGAAACTAGCCGCTGGGATGCTTGAACAGAGCAATCTTGAATTTCTGATGTATAGAACTCAAATTGAAAAATATTTCTCTAATATTTTAAACTGCATTAAACTTGATTAATTCTGTATCAGAAATAATTAATTTAAAATAACATAGAGAAATTATATTTGAGATACTCATCAATAATTTGAATAATTTCTATTATGAAAAAATTTGAACGTTAAAGCACAATATGATATAAAATCAATTAATCACATTTAAGTATTTTATAATAATTTGAATAATTTCCATTATGAACAAATATGAACGTTAAAGCACATAATGCTATAAAATCAATTTAAATCAACTCAATAACACATAAAAGTAATTAGTAAGAAAACTTATCTCTTTATGGACCATGTGTCTCCTACTTTAATAATAATAATAATAATAATAATAATAATAATAATAATAATAATAATAATAATAATAATAATAATGTTAATTGCACAATGTATATAAGTCATCAAATATAAATGTATACTTGAGTTTTGTTATCATCAAAACTTTATCAAATGATTTGATCCTCTAAAGGGACTTTGGATCGTCTAATGTTCAACATATATAACATTATATTAATAATTCTAAAGGAAGTTGTATTTTTTAAACTCACTCTCCTACATTAATTTAACACTCCACTGAGATGTTAGTCACTATATTGGCTTTGAGTTTGGATAAGGCATTTTGAGAGGATAATTTGTTTTTTTTTTGAGAATATGAAATGCTTTAAAATAAAATACGTTGTTTGGGTAGAGAATTTTGAAAGAAATTGAAATTATATAATTTCATTAGAGTAGTTCGATTACTTTAAATTAAAAAAATTCATATTCCACTTAAGAAGTAAGAATTTGAAATTCTTCTTATTCTCAAATTCATATTTTGGTCTTCGTAGGATTGACTTGGCTTTGGGCTGATTTGGCTCGACCTAGGCCGAATAAACTTGAGTCAACCTAACATGAGATTGTCCAAACTTAGTTTGACATGATCCTGACCCGGTGTCTTGGCCTAACACAAACCCAGCATGACTTGGTCAAACCTGACCTGATTTGTCTCAATCCCACATGAGTCCAACCTGACCTGACCGAACTTGACTCAACATAGGCTTAACCAACTTAGTTGAACGTGATCCTAACTCGATTAAATTTGACTTGGACTTGGGTTAACTTGGCTTGACTTGAGCTGTGGCCGACTCGACTTAAGGATAACTCGACTTGAGTTGATTTGGTTTTGATTAGGTTAGGTACAAAATAATCTTCATTGGACTAGGACCCACTTCAGGTTAGCCCAACTTGATTGAATGTAGGTCTTGCTCGACTCAAATGAATGTGGGCTCGCATAGACTCGAGTGAATGTGGGCTTGCACAAACTTGGTTTGACATGGGCTTGAGTTGACTTAGCTTAACGTTGCCCTATGATGACTCGACTTGGCTCACCCGGACCGACTCTACTTGACATGGTCCTAGGATAGACCCAACTTGACCTGGTCTTTATCGAATTAGGATTGTCCTAACCCAACTTGGCTAACCATGGGTCGACCTCGACTCGAATGAACGTGGACCTGCCTCGAGTCAGTTGAATGTGGGCTTGTCTTGACTCAGCTCAACCTGAAGCCTATATTGACTTGGATCGACCTTAGCGTAGGTAAACTCGGTACTACCTTGGCTCGTCAACCTGGGCCTAGGTCTAGTCAACCTAAGTTGAGCCTAAATCGAATCAACTCAACCAAGGCTTAAGTCGACTTAGCTTGACTCTGACTCAAGTTAACTCAACCCTACCTTGCATGAGCCCGACCAAATGTTATCTTGGATATGATCTAATCTACTTTTCGTAACTTAAAAATAAAAATTTAACATAAATTGAGAAAAAAGTTGTATAAATATAAAATGAAAAATATCTTGAAGAAAAAAAATAACATTAACCAAGATCTACTACAAGATTATTAATATTAATTTTTAATTTTTAATTTTTAATTTTTTTAACAATTATTTGACATTTAAATAATTTTTTGAATGTAGTGTTAATTAAAATACTTTATCTAAAAAGAAAATTAAAATTTACTAATTTAAATTGCCTTATTCAAATAAAATATTTGAACAATGAAACCATTTAAAATAAGACTAACTCAAATTCAATCTATTTGAATGTATTGGAAATTGTGTAATTTCCTATCTGAATGAAACGTGACATTATTTAGATTAATTAGTTTCAGATCATATCACAAACAATAAATTAATAAAATGTATTTTCTTATCACATTCTTACTATAAGCATTATGCCAAAATTTTTTTTTAATACAAAGTTTAGTGGTAACATTGGTTTAATGAAATAGCATTAAAAACAAATAAATATCACTAATGTTAAATGTCTCTAATAATATGCTATAGTCAATCAGGATTATTGATAATATTCTAAATCTAATAGTTAAGATTCTTCAAACTCTTTTTAGGAATTAAAAATTTCACATTTGATAGTTAAAAGTAAAATGAACAATACATGAAGAAAAACAAAATCACAAATTTATTGTTTTAAATTCTTTAAAAAATTTCACATTTGATAATTAAAAGTAAAATGAACAATACATAAAGAAAAAAAATCACAAATTTATTGTTTTAAATTCTTGATCGAAAGTGATATCAAATTTTTTAGACAAATTATTTCACGACTCATATAAATATCTCTGATATGTTACTCAAAAAATCTAACACTTGTGTCAATAATTCCAACACCACCACGACATGTTTATATATTTACAACAAACTTACGATAATATTTAGGGTTACATTAACTATTAAAAAACATAAACAAAATAACTGATATTCTTAAATAAAGATTTGATTTATTAGGATTTCAATTGTAATTTAATATTTATTTTTATATTATCTTTTATATTTATATGTTAAATCAGTTTTATTTAGTTACATGTGATACTTTCATCAATTTAAATTTATTATTTTAAATTTAAATTAATTTAAATTTTAATATTGTGACAACTTATTCTAATTTGTTCTTTTGTTCAAAATTTTTATTAGTACTAACGTTTTAGATTTATTTTATATATATATTTTTTAAATTGTATTGCTAACATTATTACGTACCGTGACAATATCATACAATTAACAGTTATTCAATTCTCATTATCTTTTATCTAAATTAATGATTTTCTTCGAAGATTTTATTTATTTATTTATTATTATTATTATTAATTTTACTTTTATTTTCATAAAATCAACTTCTCTATTCCTTACCATACCAAATATGACATGTTCTGCTCTGCGTCAATTCGGTCTGGTTTGCTCTGCTATGGTGCGGTTCTGTTCGATTTGGTGTGGTCTGGTTCGGTTCGGTTCGGTTCAGTTTGGTTTGTATGGCCTGCTTTGGTTCGGTTCGGTTTGGTCTAGTCTTGTTCGGTCTAGTATGGTTTGGTTCGCTCTGGTCTGGTTCGATCGGTTCAGTCTGATCTGGTTAGGTTCGGTCTGGTCTGGCTCGGTCTGATCTGGTTCGGTCCGGTCTAGTTCGGTCTGGTCTGGTTCGGTTCGGTTCGGTGTGGTTTGGTCTAGTTTGGTTTGGTTCGTTCTGGTCTGGTTCGGTTCGGTTCGGTTCACCTTAGTCTGGTCTGGTTCGGTTCGGTCTGGTCTGGTCTAATTCAGTTCGGTTCAGTTTGTTCTCTTTAGGTTCGGTTCATTTTGTTTTGGTTGCGTTGTGGCCTGGTTCGGTTCGGTTCGGTCTGGTCTCGTCTCGTTCGGTTGGATCTGGTTTGGTTCGGTTCGGTTCAATTTGATTTGGTCGGGTTCGGTCTGGTCCGGTTTGGTTTGGCATGGGCTGTTTCGTTCTGGTCTGATCAAGTTCGTTATGGTTTGATCAAGTTCGTTCTGGTTTGGTCCGTTTCAGTCTGGTCTGGTTCAGTTTCGTCTGGTCTGGTCTGGTTCAGTCTGGCCCGGTATGGTCTGGGTCGGTCAGGTTCGGTCTGGTCTAGTCTAGTTCGATTCATTCTGGTCTGGTCCAGTTCATTCAGGTGTTGTCCGGTTCAGTCTGGTCTGGTTCAGTCATCTGGTCTTGTCTAGTTCGGTCTGGCCCGGTGCGGTCTGGTTCGGTTCGGTTCGGTCTTGGTTGGTCCGGTACGGTTTGGTCCGATTCGATCTGGTGCGGTCTGGTACGGTCTGGTCTGGTTCGGTCCGATCCGGTTCGTTCTGGTCTGGTTCAGTTCGGTTTGGTTTGTTTTGGTCCGGTTCGGTTTGGTTTGGTCTTGTCTGGTACGGTCTGGTTCGGTCTGGTTCGTTCTGGTCTGGTTCGGTTCGGTTTGGTTCGATCTGGTCTTGTCTGGTTTGGTTTGGTCTGCTTCAGTTCGGTTTGGTCTAGTTTGGTCCGGTCCGGTTGGTTCCGATCTGGTGCGGTTCAGTTCGGTTCGGTCCGGTTCGGTCTGGTCCGATTTAGTTTGGCATGGGCTGTTTTGTTCTGGTCTGCTCCGTTTCAGCCTGTCTGATTCAGTTTCGTCTAGTCTGGTCTAGTTCGGTCTGGCTCGGTTCAGTCTTAGTCGGTCCGGTTTGGTCTGGTTCGGTTCGGTTTAGTCTGGTTTGGTTCGGTTCGGTCCGGTTCGGTCTTGGTCTAGTTCGGTTCGGTTCGGTTATGTCTAGTCCAGTTCGGTCTGGTCCGGTCGGGTCCGGTCTAGTCCGGTGCCATCCAGTCCCATTGTTCTGTCTAGTTCGGTCTGGTCCCGTTCGTTCAGTCCGGTCCGGTCTGGTTCGGTCCGATTTGGTTCAGTCTGGTCCAGCCTAGTTCGGTATGGTCCGGTCCGGTCAAGTCAGATTCAGTGTGGTTCGGTTTGGTCTGGTTTGGCTCGGTCTAGTTCAATTTGGGCTGGTCTGGTCCAGACCGGTTTGGTTCTGGTTCGGTCTGGTTCCTTTCGGTCCAATCCGGTTCGGTTTGATCTGGTCTGGTCCGGTCCATTCCGGTACGGTCCGGTCCGGTGCGGTTCGGTCCGTTCTGGTCTGGTCTGGTGCAGTTCGGTCTGGTTTGCTCTGGTCCGGTTCGGTCTGGTTCGATTCTGTCTGATTCAGTCTGCTCTGGTTCGGTCTGGTCCAGTCTGGTTCGGTTCAGTTCGGTTCGGTTCAGTTCTGTTCGGTTTTGTCTAATCTAGTGTGGTTCGGTTTAGTTCGGTTTGGTCTGGTCTGGTCTGGTTCGATTCGGTTCGGTTTGGTCTCTCCTGGTCCGGTTTGGTTTGGTCCGGTTCGGTTCGGTCTGGTCTAGTTTCGTTGTGGCCGGATTCGGTTCGGTTCGATTCGGTCTGGTCTGGTCCGGTTTTGTTTGGTCTGGTTCGGTTCGGTTTGGTCTGCTTTGGTCTGGTTCGGTTTGGTTTGGTCTGGTCTGGTTCGGTTCGGTTCAGTTTGGTTTTTATAGCTTGCTTTGGTTTGGTTCGATTTTGTCTAGTCTTGTTCGGTCTGGTCTGGTTTGGTTCGATCTGGTCTGGTTCGATCTGGTCCTGTCTAATCTGGTTCGGTTCGGTCTGGTCTGGTTCGGTTCGGTTTGGTCTGGCTCAGTCTGATCTGGTTCGGTCCAATCTGGTTCGGTCTGGTCTGGTTCGGTTCGGTTTGGTGCAGTTTGGTCTGGTTCGCTCTGGTCTGGTTCGGTTCGGTTCGCTTTAGTCTGGTTCGGTCCGGTCTGGTTCGATTCGGTCTGGTATGGTCTAACTCGGTTCTGTTCAGTTTGTTCTCTTTAGGTTCGGTTCGTTTTGTTCTGGTTTCGTTGTGGCCTGGTTTGGTTCGGTTCGGTCTGGTCTGGGCTCGTTCAGTTGGATCTGGTTTGGTTTGGTTCGGTTAGATTTGGTCTGCTTCGGTTTGGTCTGCTTCGGTTCAATTCGGTCTGGTCTGCTTCGGTTCGGTTCGGTTTGGTTAGGTTTGGTCTAGTTCGGATCTTTCTGGTCTGGTTAGGTTCGGTCCTGTTCGGTTCGCTTGAGTCTGGTTCGGTCCGGACTGGTCTGGTCGGGTTCGGTTTGGCATGGGCTGTTTCGTTCTGGTCTGATCAAGTTTGTTCTGGTCTTATCAAATTCGTTCTGGTCTGGCCCGTTTCAGTCTGGTCTGGTTCAGTCTGGCCCGGTTCGGTCTGGGTCGGTCCGGTTCAGTCTGGTTCGGTTCGGTTTGGTCTAGTTTCATTGTGGCCTGTTTTTGTTTGGTTCGATTTGGTCTGGTCCGGTTCGGTCTGGTTTCACTATGGTCTGGTTCTGTTTAGTCTGGTCTAGTTTCCATCTGGTCTGGTTCGGATCGGTCTGGTGTGGTTCGGTTTTGTTTGGTCTGGTTTGATTTGGTTGGGTCTGGTCTAGTGTGGTTCGGTTCGGTCTGGCCTGGTTCGGTCCGGTCTGGTTCGCTCTAGTCTAGTCCGGTCTGGTTCGCTCTAGTCTAGTTCGGTCTGGTCTGATTTTGTTCGGTCTGGTCTAGTTCGATCCGGTCCGGTCCGGTTCACTCCGGTCTGGTTCGGTCTTGTCTGGTCTGGTTCGGTTCGATCTGGTCTGGTTCGGTTCGATTCGATTTGGTCTGCTTTGGTCTGGTTCGATTCGATTTGGTCTAGTCTGGTTTTATCTAGTTCCGTTCCGTTCGGTTTGCTCTGGTTGGGTTTGGTCTGGTCTGGTCTGGTTCGGTTCGGTCTAGTTCGGTCCGGTCCGATTCGTTCTGGTCTGGTTCGGTTCGGTTGGGTTCGATCTGGTCCGGTTCAGTTTGGTTCGGTCTTGTCAAGTTCGGTCCTGTTCGATTCGTTCTGGTCTGGTTCGGTTCGGTTTGGTTCGGTTCGGTTCGGTCTAGTTCGATCTGGTCTTATCAGGTTTGGTCTGGTCTGGTTCAATTCGGTTTGGTCTGGTTTGGTCCGGTCTGGTTGGTTCCAGTCTGGTGCAGTTCAGTTCGGTCCGGTCCGGTTCGGTCTGGTCCGGTTCGGTTTGGCATTGGCTATTTCGTTCTGGTCTGGTCCAGTTCGTTCTGGTCTGGTACGTTTCAGTCTGGTCTGGTTCAGTTTCGTCTGGTCTGGTTCAGTTTCGTCTGGTCTGGTCTGGTTCGGTCTGGCCTGGTTCAGTCTCGGTAGGTTCGATTCGGTCTGGTCTGGTCTGGTTCGGTACAATTTGGTTTGGTTTGGTTGGTCTGGTTCTTATCTAGTTCGTTCTTGTTTGGTTCGATCTGGTATGGTTCGTTCTAGTTTGGTTCGGTTTGGTTAGGTCTGCTCTGGTCTGGTCTGGTCTGGTCCGGTTCGGCCTAGTTCGGTTTGGCATGGGCTGTTGCGTTCTAGTCTGGTCAAGTTCGTTCTGGTCTGGTCCGTTTCAGTCTAGTCTGGTTCAGTTTCGTCTGGTCTGGTCTGGTTCGATCGGGGTCGGTTTGGTTCGGTCTGGTCTGGTGTGGTTCGGTTTGGTTTGGTCTGGTTCGGTTCTGTCCGGTCCGGTTCAGTCCTGGTCTAGTTCAGTTCGGTTCGGTTCGGTTATGTCTACTCCGGTTCGGTCCGGTTTGGTCCGGTCCGGAGCGGCCTGTTCCTGTACGATGAGGTCCGGTGGCATCCGGTCCGGTTCGATCTGGTTAAGTCCGGTCCGGTCTGGTTCGGTCCGGTTTCGTTCGGTCTGGTCCGGTCAAGTTCGGTCTGGTCCGGTCCGGTTTGGCATGGGCTGTTTCGTTCTAGTCTGATCAAGTTCGTTCTAGTCTGATCAAGTACGTTCTGGTCTGGTCCAATTCAGTCTAGTGTAGTTCAGTTTTGTCTGGTCTGGTCTGGTTCGGTGTCGCCCGGTTTGGTCTGGGCCGGTCTAGTTCGGTCTGGTCTGGTCTGGTTCGGTTCGGTTTGGTCTCCGCTGGTTCGGTAATGTTTGGTCTAGTTCGGTCTAGTTCGATTTGGTCTGGTTCGGTTCGGTCTGGTCTGGTTCGGTTCTGTTCGGTTCGGTGGGGTTCGGTTCTCTTGAGTCTGGTTCGGTCCGGTCTGGTCTGCTCTAGTTCTATTCGTTCTGGTCTGGTCCGGTTCAGTCTGGTCTTGTTCAGTTTCGTCTGGTCTTCACTAGTTTGGTTTGGTTTGGTTTGGTTCGGTCTTGGTCGATCCTGTACGGTCTGATCCGGTTTGGTCTAGTGTGGTCTGGTTCGGTCTGGTCTGGTACGGTCTGGTCTGGTTCGGTCCGGTCCGGTTCGGTTCGGTTTGGTTCGGTCTGGTCCGGTTCGGTTTGGTTCGGTCTGGTCCGGTTCGGTCCTGTTCAGTTCGTTCTTGTCTGGTTCGGTTCGGTCTGGTTCGGTCTGGTCTTGTCAGGTTTGGTCTGGTCGGGTTCCGTTCGATTTAGTCTGGTTTGGTCCGGTCCAGTTGGTTCCGGTCTGGTGCGGTTCAGTTCGGTCTAGCCGGTTCGGTCTGGTCTGGTTCGGTTTGGCATTGGATGTTTCGTTCTGGTCTGGTCTAGTTCGTTCTTGTCTGGTCCGTTTTAGTCTGGTCAGGTTTAGTTTCATCTGGTCTGGTCTGGTTCGGTCTGGCCCGGTTCGGTCTCGGTGGGTCCGGTTCGGTTCGGTTTGGTCTGGTGTGGTTCGGTCTGGTCCGGTTCGGTCCTGGTCTAGTATGGTTCGGTTCGGTTTGGTTATGTCTAGTCCGGTTCGGTTCGGTCTGGTGGGTTTGGTTCGGTTCGTTTCGGTTTGGTCTCTCCTGGTCCGGTGCGGTTCGGTCTGGTCTAGTTTCGTTGTGGCCGGATTCAGTTCTGTTCGATCCGGTCTGGTCCGCTTCGATTTTGTTTGGTCTGGTCCAATTCGGTTTGGTCTGCTTTGGTCTGGTTCGGTGTGGTTTGGTCTGGTCTGGTTCGGTTCAGTTCGGTCTAGTCTGGGTCGGCCCGACCTGGTTCGGTCGGTCTGGTTCGGTGTAGTCTGGTTCGGTCAAGTCTTGTGCGGTCTGGTCTGGTTTGGTTCGCTCCGGTCTGGTTCGGTCTGATCTGGTTCGGTTCGGTCTGCTTCTGTTTGGTCTGCTTTGGTTCGATTCGTTCTAGTCTGGTTCGGTTCGGTTCGGTTTGGTTTGGTCTGGTCTGGTTCGGTTTGGTCTGGTTCGGTTCGATTTAGTCTGGTTCGATCTGGTCTGGTTTGGTTCGGTCTGGTCTGGTCTAATTCGGTTCGGTTCAGTTTGTTTATTTTAGGTTCGGTTTGTTTTGGTCTGGTTTCGTTGTGGACTAGTTCGGGTCGGTCTGATTCGGTTCGGTCCGGTTCATTCTGGTCCGGTTCGGTTCGGTCTGGTCCGGTTCGATTCGGTTTGGTCTGGTTCGGTTAGGTCTGGTCTGGTCTGGTTAGGTTCGGTCTGGTCTGGTTCAGTCCGGTTCGGTCTGGTTCGGTTCGGTCAGGTCCGGTCCGGTTCGGTTTGGTTCAGTCTAGTTTGGTTCGGTCAGATTCGGTCCGGTCCGGTTCGTTTGGTCTGCTTCGGTTTGCTCTGGTTTGGTTCGGTCAAGTCTGGTCTAATTCGGTTCGGTTCAGTTTGTTCATTTTAGGTTCGGTTTGTTTTGGTCTGGTTTTGTTATGAACTAGTTCGGTTCGGTCCGGTTCGTTTTGGTCTGGTTCGGTTCGGTCTGGTCCAGTTCGGTTCGGTTCGGTCTTGTCCGGTTAGGTCTGGTCTGGTTAGGTTCGGTCTGGTTTGGTTCAGTCCGGTTCGGTCTGGTTCGGTTCGGTTCAGTCTGGTTCGGTTCGGTCAGATTCGGTCCGGTCCGGTTCATTTGGTCTGGTTCGGTTTGCTCTAGTTTGGTTCGGTCTGGTTTGGTTCGATCAAGTGTGGTCCGGTTTTTTCTGGTTCGGTCTGGTCTGGTTCGGTTCGGTCCAATGCGGTCTGGTCTGGTCTTGTCTGGTTTGGTCATGTTCGGTCTGGTCTGATTCGATTTGGTCCGCTTCGGTTCAGTTTGTTCTGGTTTGGTCGGCTGTGGTTTGGTCTGGTCCGCTTCGTTCTGGTCTGGTCCGCTTCGGTCTAGTTTTGTCTGGTCCCGTTCGTTCTGTCTGGTCAAAGTTTGGTTTGGTCTGATTCGGTTCGGTCTGGTCCGGTTTGTTCTGGTCTAGTTCGGTCTGTTCCGGTTCGGTTTGGTCTAGTTCGGTATGGTCCGATTCGATCTGGTCCCGTTCGTTCTGTCTGTTCAAGTTTGGTTCGGTCTGATTTGGTTTGGTTTGGTCGGGTTTGTTCTAGTCTGGTTCGGTCTGGTTCGGTCCGGTCCGGTTCGGTTCGATCTAGTCTGATTCGGATTGGTCCGGTCCGGTCTGCTTCGGATTGGTCCGGTCCAGATTGGTGCAGTCCGGTCTGGTTCGAATTGATCCGGTCCGGTTTGGTCTGATTCGGTTCGGGCCGGGCCGGTTCGATTCAGATTTGTTCGGTTCAGTCTGATTCGGTTCGGGCCGGTTCGGTCTGGTTTGGTTCGGTTCGGGCCGATTAGGTTCGGTTTGGCCAAGTTCGGGCCGGTTCGGTCCGGTCCGGTCTGGTTCAGTTCGGTCTGGCTCGGTTCGGATCGGTCCGATTCAATTCGGTTCGGTATGGTCCGGTGCGGTCCGGTTCAATTCGATTCGGTCCGGTTCAATTAGGTTCGGTCTGGTTCGGTCCGGTTCAATTCGGTTCGGTCTGGTTCAGTCCGTTTCGGTCTGGTCCCATTCGTTCTATGTGGTTCGGTCTGGTTCGGCTCGGTCTGGTCATGTTTGTTCTGTGTGGTCTGGTCTGGTCTGGTCTAGTCCGGTTCGATTCGGTTCAGTTTGTTCTCTTTAGGTTCGGTTCGTTTTGTTCTGGTTTCGTTTTGGCCTGGTTTGGTCCGGTTTGGGCCGGTTCGGTCTGATTCGGATTGGTCCGGTGTGGTTCGGATTGGTCCGGTGCGGTCCGATGCGGTTCGGTCGGATTCGATTCGGTCTGGTTCGGTTAGGTTTTCTTCGGTTCATTTCGGTCTATTCTGGTTCAGCCCGGTCTGGTTCAGTTTGGTTTGTAAAATGAGATTTGCTCCCAGTTATAAACGGTTAGAAAACCCCATTTCTAGTAGATGTGGGACCTTTGCAAATTATTAAAGGTAGGTATGAAAGGTTATGGAGATCCATACCGAGCTATCATTACAAAGATATTTTTACCCTCTTTCCATTGGTCTAGGTTGGGTGCATTTATGAAATGATTTGATCACCCAAAATTACCCCGAAAGTACTGTCCCAAACTGGTTTCTGTGCATCACAAAATCATAAACGTGGTCTTGAGGCTTACTTTGGGATGTTCATTCTCCTTGGTATTGAAGCTTTAGGAGGTGTATGAGCTATGATTACAAAGATATTTTTACCCTCTTTCCATTGGTCTAAGTTGGGTGCATTTATGAAATGATTTGGTCACCCAAAATCACCCTGAAAGTAGTGCACCAAACTGGTTTCTGTGCGTCACATAAAATAAAAAACGAAGTCTTGAGACTTACTTTGGGATGTTCGTGGTATTCAAGCTTTAGGAGGTGTATGAGCCATCACTAGAAAGATATTTTTACCCTCTTTCCATTGGTCTAGGTTGGGTGCATTTATGAAATCATTTTGCCAACCAAAATCACCCCGAAAGTAGTGTCCCAAACTGATTTTTGTGCATCACATAAAATCATAAACGTGGTCTTGAGGCTTACTTTGGGATGTTCGTTCTCCCTGGTATTGAAGCTTTAGGAGATGTATGACCTATGATTACAAAGATATTTTTACCCTCTTTCCATTGGTCTAGGTTGGGTGCATTTATGAAATCATTTGGTCACCCAAAATCACCCCGAAAATTTGGTTAGATATGGAATTGTTTGGTCTGGTTCAGTCTGATCTGGTTCGCTTGGGTTTGGTCTGGTTTGCTTCGGTTCAGTCCGGTCTGGTTCGCTTGGGTTCGGTTCGGTTTGATCTTATTCGGTCTGGTTCGGTAAGGTTTGCTTCGGTTCGGTTCGCTCTAGTCTGGTTCGGTTTTGTTCGGTTCTGTCTGGTCCGGTCTTGTTTGGTTCGGTCCAGTCCCGTTAAGCCTAGTTAGGTACGGTCCGATCTCTTTCGATTTGGTTTAGTCTGGTTCGATTCGGTCTAATACAGTTCGGTCTGGTCCGGTTAGGTCTGGTCCGTTTAGGTCTGGTCCGGTACTGTTCGGTATAATTTGGTCTGGTCTAGTCAGTTTCGGTCAGGTTCGGTCTGGTCTGGTTCGGTTCGGTCTGGTCCGGTTTGGTTCGGTCTGGTCCGGTTTGGTTTGGTTTGGTCTGGTCTGGTTCGGTTCAGTCTAGTCCGGTCCAATTCTGTCTCGTTCGGTTCTGGTTTGGTTCGATGTGGTCCAGTTCGGTCTGTTCTGGTTCGGTCTTGTCTAGTACGGTATAGTTCGGTCAGGTCTAGTCAGGTTCGGTCTGGTCTACTTCGGTCTGGTTTGTTTCGGTCTGGTTCAGTTCGGTCTGGTCTGGGTTAGTCTGGTTCGGTTGGGTTCGGTTGAGTTTGGTCTGGTTCACTTGGGTTCGGTTTGGTTTGGTTTGATTCGGTCTGGTTCGGTTAGGTTTGCTTCGGTTCGGTTCGGTCTGATCCGGTTCGGTCTGGTTTAGTTCGATCTGGTTCAGTTCGGTCTAGTCTGGTCTTGTTTTGTTCTGTCCAGTCTGGTTAAGCCCAGTTGGGTACGGTCTGATCACTTTTGATTTGGTTCAGTGTGGTTCGATTCGGTATGGTACGGTTCAGTCTGGTCCGGTTAGGTCTGGTCTGGTCTGGTTCAATATAGTTCGGTCTGGTCCATTTTGGTCTAGTCCGGTTCGATTTGGTTCAATTCGGGCTCGTCCGGTCTTGTTTGGTTCGGTCCAGTCCGGTTAACCCAGTCGGGTACGGTCCGATCTCTTTCGATTTGGTTAAGTCTCGTCCGATTCGGTCTGGTACGGTGTGGTCTAGTCCGGTTAGGTCTGGTCTGTTTAGGTCTGGTCCGGTTTGGTCTGGTCCGATTCGGTCTGATCTGGTTTGGTCTTGTTTGGTACGGTATAGTTCGGTCAGGTCTAGTCAGGTTTGGTTCGCTTGGGTTTGGTCTGGTCTGCTTCGATTCAGTTCGGTCTGGTTCGCTTGGGTTCGGTTCGGTTTGGTCTTATTCGGTCTGGTTCGGTAAGGTTTCCTTCAGTTTGGTTCGCTCTAGTCTGGTTAGGTCTTGTTCAGTTCTGTCTTGTCCGGTCTTGTTTGGTTCGGTCCAGTCGCGTTAAGCCTAGTCAGGTATGGTCCGATCTCTTTCGATGTGGTTTAGTCTGGTTCGATTCGGTCTAGTACAATTCGATCTGGTCCGTTTAGATCTGGTCCGGTTCAGTCTGGTCTGGTTCGGTATAGTTCGGTCTGGTCTAGTCAGTTTCGGTTAGGTTTGGTCTGGTCTGGTTCGGTTCGGTCTGGTTTGGTTCGGTCTGGTTTGGTTCGGTCTGGTTCGGTTCGGTCTGGTCTGGTTTGGTTCAGTTTAGTCCGGTAAAATTCGGTCTAGTCCGTTCCAGTTTTGTCTGGTTCAGTTTTGGTTTGGTTAAGTCTGTTCTGTTTCGGTCTTGTCTGGTATAGTTCGGTCAGGATTAGTCAGGTTTAGTCTGGTCTACTTTGATCTGGTCTGGTTCGGTCGGGTTCGGCCTGGTTCGATACCTTCGGGCTCGGTGTGGTTCGTTCTGGTTCGGTCTGGTCCGGTTCGGTCTGTTCTGATCCGGTTTGGTCTGGTTCGGTTCGGTCTGGTCTGGTTCGGTTCAGTCTAGTCCGGTTCGATTCGGTCTAGTCCGTTCCAATTTTGTCTGGTTCGATTTTGGTTTGGTTCAGTCTGTTCTGTTTCGGTCTTGTCTGGTACAGTATAGTTCGGTCAGGATTAGTCAGGTTCAGTCTGGTCTACTTTGATCTGGTCTGGTTCGGTCGGGTTCGGCCTGGTTCGATATCGTCGGGCTCGGTGTGGTTCGTTCTGGTTCGGTTCGGTCCGGTTCGGTTTGATTTGATCTGGTTCGGTCTGGTGCGGTTCGGTCTGGTTTGGTTCAGTTCGGTCTGGCCCGGTTCGGTCTGATCTTTTCTGGTTCGTTTCGTTCTGGTCAAGTCTGGTTCGGTTCGGCCTGGTCAGGTCCGGTTCAGTCTAGTCCGGTTCTGTTCATTCCATTTCGGCCTAGTCCGGTTCTGTTCATTTCGCTTCGGTCTGGTCCGATTCAGTTCATTCCGTTTCGGTCTGGTTCCGTTTGGTCTGGTTTGGTCTAATTCGTAATGCTCTAGTCCAGTTCGGTCTGGTCCGTTTCGGTTAGGTCTAGTATGGTGTGATTCGGTCTGGTCCGGTTCGTTGTGGTTTGGTCTGGTCCGGTACGGTCTGGTTCGGTCTAGTCTGGTCTTATTCGTTTTGGTCTGGTCCTGTATGGTTCGGTCTGATTCGATCTGGTCCGGTTCAATGTGGTTCGGTTTAGTCTGGTCTGGTCCTATTCGGTTTGGTCTGGTCCGGTTCGTTCTGGTCCGGTTCAATCTGGTTCGGTTTGTTCCGATTCTGCCGGTCTGGTCCGGTTCGTTCTCGACTCGTCCGGTTCATTGTAGTTGGGTCCGGTTCAGTCTGGTCCAGTTCATTCTTGTTATGTCCGGTTCGGTTTAGTCCAGTACGGTCTGGTTTGGTCTCGTTTGATCTGGTTCGGTTCGTTTTGGTCTGGTCTGGTTCGGTTCGGTCTAGTCCGATTCGGTTCATTTCGGTTCCGTCTAGTTCGGTTCGGTTAGGCCTGATTCGATCGGGTCCGGTTCATTCTGATCTGGTCCGGTTCGGCCTGGTCCGGTTTGATTCGGTCCGGTTTCTCCTAGTTTGGTCTGGCCTTAGTTCGTTCTGGTTCAATTCGGTTTGGTCTGGTTGATTAGTTGTGGTCCGGTTTGGTCTGTTGTGGTACGGTTCAGTCAGGTTCGGTTTGGTCCGGTTCGGTTCATTTCGGTTCGGTCCGGTTCGGTCGAGTTCCGTTCGGTCCGGTCTGGTTTGATTCGGGCTGATCTGGTTCGGTCTCGTTTGGTTCGGTCTTATTCCGTCCAGTCTAGTTCATTCTTATTTGGTCTAGTCTAGTGTGATTCGTTCCGGTCCGGTTTATTCTGGTTTGGTTGGGTTCGGTACGGTCTGGTTAGGTTCTGGTCTGGTCTGGTCCGGTTCGTTCTAGTCTGGTCCGGTTTGTTCTGGTCTGATTCATTCCGGGCTGGTCTGGTCTGGTCAAGCCTGGTTCGGTCTGGTTCAGTCTGGAACGGTGTGGTTCGATCCGGTCCGGTCAGGTTCGGTCTGGGTCAGTTCGGGCTGGTGTGGTCCGGTTCAGTCTGGTCTGGTCTGGTTCGGTTCCTTCCAGTTCGGTCTGGTCTGGTTCAGTTCGGCTCGATCCGGTTCGGTTCGGTCTGCTTCCGCCTGGTCTGGTCTGGTTCATTCCGGTCTGGTTTGGCTCGGTATGGTTCAATTCGGTCTGGTTTGGTCCGGTTCGGTCTGGTTCAATTCGGTCTGGTTCGCTTCGGTCCAATCCGGTCCGGTTCGGTCTGGTTTGGTTCGATCCGGTTTGGTCTGGTTCGGTCCTGTTCGGTTTGGTGTGGTCTGGTATGGTCTGGTCTGGTTAAGTTCAGTTAGGTTTGGTCTGGTCTGGTTCGGTTCGGTTCGGTTTGGTCTGGTTCGGTCTCATATGTTCTCGTTTGGTTCGCTTCGGTTTGGTCTGCTATGGTATGGTTCAGTTCAGTTTGGTTTGGTATGGTCTGGGTCGGTTCGGTTCGGTCTAGTCTAAATCGGTTTAATCTGGCCTGGTTTGGTTCGGTTCGGTCTACTTTGCTCTGGTCTGGCTCGGTGCGGTATGGTCCGGTTCCGTCCAGTCTGGCTCGGTGCGGTATGGTCCGGTTCCGTCCGGTCTGGTCCAGTTTGGTTCGGTCAGGTTTGGTTCGGTCTGGTTCCGCCTGGTCCGGTCCGTTCTAGTTCAATCTGGGCCGGGCTGATTCGATATGTTCGGGTCCGGTTCGGTTCGGTTCGGTCTGGGTCGGTTCGGTTTAGTCTGGTACGGTTCGGTCTAGTATGGGCTGGTTCGATTTGGTTCGGGTTCAGTCTGGTCCGGTCTGGTTCGATCTGGTCTGGTTTGGTTCGGTTTGGTTGTGTTTGGTCTGGGTCGGTTCAGGCTGGTCTGGTCCGGTTCGGTTTGGTCCGGTTTGGTCTAGTCCGGTTCGGTTCCTTCCGGTTAGGTCTGGTCTGGTTCAGTTCGGCTCGATCCGGTTCGGTTCGGTCTGGTTCCGCCTGGTCTGGTCTGGTTCGTGCCGGTCTGGTTTGGTCCGGTCCGGTCTGGTTTGGCTCGGTTCGGTTCAATTCAGTCTGGTTCCCTTCGGTCCAATCCGGTGCGGTTCGGTCTGGTTTGGTTCGATCCGGTTTGGTCTGGTTCAGTCCTGTTCAGTTTGGTGTGGTCTGGTATAGTCTGGTTTGGTTAAGTTCAGTTAGGTTTGGTCTGGTCTGGTTCAGTTCGGTTCGGTTTTGTCTAGTCTGGTCTTGTTCGGTTCGGTTCGGTCAGGTCCGGTTCATGCTCCTCTGGTCTGGTTCGGTCTCGTCTGGTTTCGTTCAGTTCGTTTCGGTTTGGTTTGGTCTGGTATGGTTCAGTTTAGTTTGGTTTGGTCTGGTCTGGGTCGGTTCGGTTCGGTCTAGTCCAAATCGGTTTGATCTGGTTTGGTTCGGTTCGGTTCGGTCTACTTCGGTCAGGTCTGGCTCGATGCGGTATGGTCCGGTCTGGTCCAGTTCGGTTCGGTCAGGTTCGGTCTGGTCGGGTCCAGTTCTATCGGGTTCGGTTCTGGTCTGGTTCGCTTATGTTCGGTCTGGTCTGGTCCAGTTAAGCCTAGTCGGATACAGTCTAATCTATTTTGATTTGGTTCAGTGTTGTTCGATTCTATCTGGTACGATTTAGTCTGGTCGGGTTATGCCTGGTCTGTTTAGGTCTGGTCTGGTTCGGTCTGGTCCGGTTCGATTTAGTACGGTTCGGTTTGGTCTGATTTGGTCTGGTCCGGTTTGGTCTGGTCGGGTTCGATCTGGTCTGGTTCGGTTCAGTCTAGTCTGGTTCGCTTGGGTTCGGTCTGGTACGGCTCGGTTCATTCCGGTTCGGTTTGGACCAGTTCGGTTCATTCTGGTTTGGTCTGGTCCGGTTCGGTTCATTCCGATTCGGTCCGGTTCCGTTCGGCCTGGTCTGCTTTGATTCGCACTGATATGGTCTAATCTGGTTCGGTTCGGTCTGGATCCGCCTGGTCTGGTCGGTTCTGGTTTAATCTGGGCCGGGCTGATTCGATATGTGCAGGTCCGGTTCGGTTCTGTTCGGTCTTGGTCGGTTCGGTTTAGTATGGTACGGTTCGGTCTAGTCTGGGCTGGTTCGTCTGGTCTGGTTCAGTCTGGTCAGGTCTGGTTCGATCTGGTCTGGTCCGGTCTGGTTCGATCTGGTCTGGTCTGGTTCGGTCTGGTTCTGTTCAGTCTGGGTCGGTTCGGGCTGGTCTGGTCCGGTTCGGTCTGGTCCGGTTTAGTCTGGTCCAGTTCGGTTCTTTCCGGTTCGGTCTGGTCTGGTTCAGTTCGGCTCGATCCGGTTCGGTTCGGTTTGGTTCCGCCTGGTCTGGTCTGGTTCGTTCCGGTCTGGTTTGGTATGGTCTGGTTCGATCCAGTCCGGTCTGGTTCGGTCCTGTTCGGTTTGGTGTGGTCTGGTATGGTCTGGTCTGGTTAAGTTCAATTCGGTTTGCTCTGGTCTGGTTCGGTTCGGTTTGGTTTAGTCTGGTCTTGTTCGGTTCGGTTCGGTCAGGTCCGGTTCATTTTTGTGTGGTCTGGTACGGTCTTATCTGGTCTTGTTCGGTTCGCTTCGGTTTGGTCTGGTATGGTTCAGTTCAGTTTGGTTTGGTCTGGTCTGGGTCTGTTAGGTTCGGTCTAGTCCAAATCGATTTGATCTGGTCCGATTCGGTGCGGTATGGTCCGGTTCGGTCCAGTTCGGTTCGGTCAGGTTCGGTTTGGTCCGGTTCGGTCTGGTCTGGTTCGGTCTAGTTCCGCCTGGTCCGGTCTGGTCTAGTTCGTTCTGGTGTGATTCTGTCTGGTCTGGTTCGTTCTAGTTCGGTTAGTTCTGGTCTGGTTTGGTTCGGTCTGGTCTGGTCCGGTTCGGTTTAGTCTAGTCTGGTTTGATTCGGTCCGATTTGGGCTGGTCCGTTCGGTTTGGTCCCGTACGGTCTGGTTTAGTCTGGTTCAGTCAGGTTTGGGCTGGTTCGTTCTGGTCTGGTCTGGTCTGGTATAGTTCAGTTTGGTTTGGTCTGGTCCAGGTCGGTCTATTTTGGTCTGGTTCAGTTCGGTCTGGTCAGGTTTTGGTTTGGTTCGGTCTGGTCCAGTTCGGTTCAGTCCAGTTCGGTCTGGTTCGGTTTGGTCCCGTACGGTCTGGTTTAGTCTGGTTCAGTCAGGTCTGGGCTGGTTCGTTCTGGTCTGGTCTGGTCTGGTATAGTTCAGTTCGGTTTGGTCTGGTCCAGGTCGGTCTATTTTGGTCTGGTCCAGTTCGGTCTGGTCCAGTTTTGGTTTGGTTCGGTCTGGTACGTCTGGCCTAGTCCGGTTCGTTTCGGTTCTCTCTGGTCTGGTCTAGTAGGGTTTAGGGTTCGATTTGGTCTTCTCTAGTCTGGTTTGGTTCGGTTCGTTATGGTTTGGTTCGTTTCGGTTTAGTTTGGTCTAGTCTGGTTCGGTTCGGTTCGGCTTGGTCTGGTCTGCTCTGGGCTGGTTCGTTTTGGTCAGATTCGGTTCGGTCCGGTTCGTTATGGTCTGGTCCGTCTGGCCTAGTCCGGTTCGTTTCGGTTCTGTCTGGTCTGGTCTAGTAGGGTTTAGGGTTCGATTTGGTCTGCTCTAGTCTGGTTTGGTTCGGTTCGTTATGGTCCGGTTCGTTTCGGTTTAGTTTGGTCTAATTTGGTTCGGTTCGGTTCGGCTTGGTTTAGTCTGCTTCAGTTCGGTTCAGTTCGGTCTAGTCTAGTTCGGTTCAGTACGGTTGGGTCAGGTCAAGTTTGGTTCGGTTCAGTTCGGTTCAATGTGGTCCGGTTCGGTTTGGTTCGGCTCCGTTCGGTTTGATCTTGTCTGGTTTGGTTCGGTCTGCTCCGGTTTGGTCTGGTCCAGTTCGGTCCGTTCTTGTCCGGTAAGGTCTGGTCCGGTTCGGTTCGGTTCGGTCGGGTTTGGTTCGGTCTGGCCGGGATCGGTCTAGTTCAGTTGGTTCGGTCTGGCCAGGTTCGATCTGGGACGTTTCGGTTCGGTCTATTCTGGTCTGGTTCAGTTCGGTCCTATTCGGTCTGGTTGGTTCGGTCTAGGACGGTTCGATTCGATCTAGTCCGGTTAGATCTATTCGGGTCTGGTTCAGCTCGGTCTGGTTGATTCGATCTGGGACGGTTCGGTTCGGTCTAGTCCGGTTCGATCTTCTGGTCTGGTTCAGTTCGGTCCGGTTCGATCCGTCTGGTCAGGTTGGGTCTGCTTCGGTCCGATTCGGTCTGGTCCGGTTCGATCTATTATGGTCTGGTTCAGTTCGGTCTGGTCGGGTCTGGTTCGGTCGGTTTGGTCTAGTCCAATTCAGTTTGGTTAGGTTCGGTCCGGTTCTGTCTGGTTCGGTTCGGTCTGGCTGGGTTCGTTCTGGTCCGGTCCTGTTCGGTTCGGTCCGGTTCGGTCTGGTCTTGTTCGGTCTGGTCCTGTTCGGTCTGGTCCGGTTCGGTTCATGTCGGTTCGGTCCGGTTCGGTCGAGTTCTGTTCTGTCCGGTTTGGTTCGATTCGGGCTGATCTGGTTCGGTCTAGTTTGGTTCGGTCTTATTCCGTCCGGTCTAGTTCGTTCTTATTTGGTCTAGTCTAGTGCGATTCGTTTCGGTCCGGTTTATTCTGGTTTGGTCGGGTTTGGTACGGTCTGGTTCGGTTCCGGTCTGGTCTGGTCCGGTTCGTTCTAGTCTGGTCCGGTTTGTTCTGGTCTGATTCGTTCCGGACTGGTCTGGTCTGGTCAAGCTTGGTTCGGTCTGGTTCAGTCTGGAATCGTCTGGTTCGATCTGGTCTGGTCAGGTTCGGTCTGGGTCGGTTCGGGCTGGTGTGGTCCAGTTCGATTTGGTCTGATTCTGTTCCTTCCGGTTCGGTCTGGTCTGGTTCAGTTCGGCTCGATCCGGTTCGGTTCGGTCTGGTTCCGCCTGGTCTGGTCTGGTTCAATTCGGTCTGGTTCCCTTCGGTCCAATCGGGTCCGGTTAGGTCTGGTCTGGTTCGATCCGGTCCGGTCTGGTTCAGTCCTGTTCGGTTTGGTGTGGTCTGGTATGGTCTGGTCTAGTTAAGTTCAGTTAGGTTTGGTCTGGTCTGGTTCGGTTCGGTTCGGTTAGGTCAGGTCCAGTTCATTCTGGTTTGGTCTGGTTCAGTCTCATCTGTTCTCGTTTGGTTCGCTTCGGTTTGGTCTGGTCTGGTATGGTTCAGTTCAGTTTGGTTTGGTATGGTCTGGGTAGGTTCGGTGCGGTCTAGTCTAAATCGGTTTAATCTGGCCTGGTTCGGTTCGGTTCGGTCTGCTTTGCTCTTGTCTGGCTCGGTGCGGTATGGTCCGGTTCCGTCTGGTCTGGTCTAGTTTGGTTCGGTCAGGTTCCGTCCGGTCTGGTTCGGTCTGGTTCCGCCTGGTCCGGTCCGTTCTGGTTCAATCTGGGCCGGGCTGATTCGATATGTTCAGGTCCGGTTCGGTTCGGTTCGGTCTGGGTCGGTTCGGTTTAGTTTGGTACTGTTCGGTCTAGTCTGGGCTGGTTCGATTTGGTCGGGTTCAGTCTGGTCCGGTCTGGTTCGATCTGGTCTGGTTTGGTTCGGTTTGGTTGTGTTTGGTCTGGGTCGGTTCGGGCGGGTCGGGTCCGGTTCGGTTTGGTCCGGTTCGGTCTAGTCCGGTTCGGTTCCTTCCGGTTAGGTCTGGTCTGGTTCAGTTCGGCTCGATCCGGTTCGGTTCGGTCTGGTTCCGCCTGGTCTGTTCTGGTTCGTGCCGGTCTGGTTTGGTCCGGTCCGGTTCGATCTGGTTTGGTTCGATCCGGTTGGTCTAGTTCTGTCCTGTTCGGTTTGGTGTGGTCTGGTATAGTCTGGTTTGGTTAAGTTCAGTTCGGTTTGGTCTGGTCTGGTTCGGTTCGTTTCGGTTTTGTCTAGTCTGGTCTTGTTCGGTTCGGTTCGGTCAGGTCCGGTTCATGCTGGTCTGGTCTGGTTCGGTCTCGTCTGGTCTCGTTCGGTTCGTTTCGGTTTGGTTTGGTCTGGTATGGTTCAGTTTAGTTTGGTTTGGTCTGGTCTGGGTCGGTTCGGTTCGGTCTAGTCCAAATCGGTTTGATCTGGTCTGGTTCGGTTCGGTTCGGTCTACTTCGGTCAGGTCTGGCTCGATGCGGTATGGTCCGGTCTGGTCGAGTTCGGTTCGGTCTGGTTGGGTCCAGTTCTATCGGGTTCGGTTCTAGTCTGGTTCGCTTATGTTCGGTCTGGTCTGGTCCAGTTAAGCCTAGTCGGGTACAGTCTAATCTATTTTGATTTGGTTAAGTGTTGTTCGATTCTATCTGGTACGGTTTAGTCTGGTCGGGTTATGCCTGGTTTGTTTAGGTCTGGTCTGGTTCGGTCTGGTCCTGTTCGGTCTGGTCTGGTTCGGTCTGGTCCGGTTCGATTTGGTACGGTTCGGTCTGGTCCGATTTGGTCTGGTCCGGTTTGGTCTGGTCGGGTTCGATCTGGTCTGGTTCGGTTCAGTCTAGTCTGGTTGGCTTGGGCTCGGTCTGGTACGGCTCGGTTCATTCCGGTTCGGTTTGGAGCAGTTCGGTTCATTCTGGTTCGGTCTGGTCCGGTTCGGTTCATTCCGATTCGGTCCGGTTTCGTTCGGCCTGGTCTGCTTTGATTCGCACTGATATGGTCTGATCTGGTTCGGTCCGGTCTGGCTCCGCCTGGTCCGATCCGTTCTGGTTCAATCTGGGCCGGGCTGATTCGATATGTTCAGGTCCGGTTCGTTTTGGTTCGGTCTGGGTCGGTTCGGTTTAGTATGGTACGGTTCGGTCTAGTCTGGGCTGGTTCGTGTGGTCTGGTTCAGTCTGGTCAGGTCTGGTCTGGTTAAGTTCAATTCGGTTTGCTCTGGTCTGGTTCGGTTCGGTTTGGTCTAGTCTGGTCTTGTTCGGTTCGGTTCGGTCAGGTTCGGTTCATTTTTGTGTGGTCTGAGTCGGTTCGGTTCGGTCTAGTCCAAATTGATTTGATCTGGTCTGGTTTGGTTTGGTTAGGTCTGATTCGGTCTGGTCTGGCTCGGTGCGGTATGGTCCGGTTCGGTCCGGTGTGGTCCAGTTCGGTTCGGTCAGGTTCTGTCTGGTCTGGTTCGGTCTAGTTTGGCCTGGTCCGGTCTGGTCTAGTTTGTTCTGGTGTGATTCTGTCTGGTCTGGTTCGTTCTGGTTCGGTTAGTTCTGGTCTGGTTTGGTTCGGTCTGTTCTGGTCCGGTTCGGTTTGGTCTAGTCTGGTTCGATTCGGTCCGATTTGGGCTGGTCCGTTCGGTTTGGTCCCGTACGTTCTGGTTTAGTCTGGTTCAGTCAGGTCTGGGCTGGTTTGTTCTGGTCTGGTCTGGTCTGGTATAGTTCAGTTCGGTTTGGTCTGGTCCAGGTCAGTCTATTTTGGTCTGGTTCAGTTCGGTCTGGTCAGGTTTTGGTTTGGTTCGGTCTGGTCCAGTTCGGTTCAGTCCAGTTCGGTCTGGTTTGGTTTGGTTCGGTCTGGTTCGTTTTGGTCAGATTTGGTTCTGTCCGGTTCGTTATGGTCTGGTCCGTCTGGCCTAGTCCGGTTCTTTTCGGTTCTGTCTGGTCTAGTCTAGTAGGGTTTAGGGTTCGATTTGGTCTGCTCTAGTCTGGTTTGGTTCGGTTCGTTATGGTTTGGTTCGTTTCGGTTTAGTTTGGTCTAGTCTGGTTCGGTTCGGTTCGGCTTGGTCTGGTATGCTCTGGGCTGGTTCGTTTTGGTCAGATTCGGTTCGGTCCGGTTCGTTATGGTCTGGTCCGTCTGGCCTAGTCCGTCTGGCCTAGTCCGGTTCGTTTCGGTTCTGTCTGGTCTGGTCTAGTAGGGTTTAGGGTTCGATTTGGTCTGCTCTAGTCTGGTTTGGTTCGGTTCGTTATGGTCTGGTTCGTTTCGGTTTAGTTTGGTCTAGTTTGGTTCGGTTCGGTTCGGCTTGGTCTAGTCTGCTTCAGTTCGGTTCAGTACAGTTTAGTCTGGTTCAGTTCAGTACGGTTGGGTCAGGTCAAGTCTGGTTCGGTTCAGTTCGGTTCAATGTGGTCCGGTTCGGTTTGGTTCGGCTCCGTTTGGTTTGATCTTGTCTTGTTTGGTTCGGTCTGCTCCGGTCTGGTCTGGTTCGGTTCGGTTCGGTTCGGTCGGGTCCGGTTCGGTCTGGCCGGGATCGGTCTAGTTCAGTTGGTTCGGTCTGGCCGGGTTCGATCTGGGACGGTTCGGTTCGATCTAGTCCGGTTCGGTCTATTCTGGTCTGGTTCAGTTCGGTCCTGTTCGGTCTGGTTGGTTCGGTTTAGGACGGTTCGGTTCGGTCTAGTCCGGTTCGATCTATTCTGGTCTGGTTCAGCTCGGTCTGGTTGGTTCGGTCTGGGACGGTTCGGTTCGGTCTGGGACGGTTCGGTTCGTTCTAGTCCGGTTCGGTCTTCTGGTCTGGTTCAGTTCGGTCCGGTTCGATCTGGTTCGGTCGGTTTGGTTAGGTTCGGTCTGGTTCGGTCTGGTTCGGCTCCGTTCGATTTGATCTTGTCTGGTTTGGTTCGGTCTGGTCCGGTTTGGTCTGGTCCGGTTCGGTCTGTTCTTGTCCGGTAAGGTCTGGTCCGATTCGGTTCGGTTCGGTCGGGTCCGGTTCGGTCTGGCTGGGTTCGGTCTAGTTCGGTTGGTTCGGTCTGGGACGGTTCGGTTCGGTCTAGTCCGGTTCGGTCTATTCTGGTCTGGTTCAGTTCTGTCCTGTTCGGTCTGGGACGGTTCGGTTCGGTCTAGTCCGGTTCGATCTATTTTGGTCTGGTTCAGCTTGGTTTGGTTGGTTCGGTCTGGGACGGTTCGGTTCGGTCTTCTGGTCCGGTTCAGTTCGGTCCGGTTCGGGCTGGTTCGGTCGGTCTGGTCAGGTTGGGTCTGCTTCGGTCCGGTTCGGTCTGGTCCGGTTCGATCTATTATGGTCTGGTTCAGTTCGGTCTGGTTCGGTTCGGTTCGGTCCGGTTCGGTCTGGTTAGGTTCGGTCCGGTTCGGTCTGGTTCAGTTCGGTCTGGCTGGGTTCGGTCTGGTCCGGTTCAGTCTGGTGAGGTTCGGTCCGGTTCAGTTCGGTCCGGTCCGGTTCGGTCCGGTTCGGTCTGGTTCGGTTCGGGTTGGTTAGGTCTGGTCCAGTTCGGTCCGTTCTTGTCTTGTAAATTCTGGTCCGGTGCGGTTCGGTTCGGTCTGGGCAAGTTCGGTGTGGTTCGGTCCTGTCCGGTCCGATTCGGTCTGGTGCGGTCCGGTGCAATTCCGTTCGGTCCGATCCAGTTCAATTCGGTTCGGTCCGGTCCGGTTCAATACGGACCGGTTCGTTGTGGTCTCGTTTGGTCTGGTTTGGTCTGGTCCGGATTGGTCCGGTCCGGTTCGCTCCGGTCTGGATTGGCCCGGTCCGGTTCGATCCTGTCCGAATTGGTCTGGTTCGGTCTGGTCTGATTAAGTCTGGTCAGTTCAGTTTGGTCTGATTCGATCTGGTTTGGTTAGGTTTGCTTCGGTTCATTTCGGTCTATTCTGGTTCACCCGGTCTGGTTCAGTTTGGTTTGTAAAATGAGATTTGCTCCCATTTATAAACTGTTAGAAAACCTCATTTCTAATAGATGTGGGACTTTTGCAAATTATAAAAGGTAGCTATGAAAGGTTATAGAGATCCACACCGAACTTACTTTGGGATGTTCGTTCTCCCTGGTATTGAAGCTTTAGGAGGTGTATGAGCTATCATTACAAAGATAATTTTACCCTCTTTCCATTGGTCTAAGTTGGGTGCATTTATGAAATCATTTCGTCTCCGAAAATCACCCCGAAAGTAGTGTCCCAAACTGGTGTGCATCATATAAAATCATAAACGTGGTCTTGAGACTTACTTTGGGATGTTCGTTCTCCCTGGTATTGAAGCTTTTGGAGGTATATGAGCTATCATTACAAATATTTTTTTACCCTCTTTCCATTGGTCTAGGTTGGGTGCATTTATGAAATCATTTGGTCACCAAAAATCACCCTGAAATTAGTGTCCCAAACTGGTTTCTGTGCATCACATAAAATCATAAACGTGGTATTGAGGCTTACTTTGGGATGTTCGTTCTCCCTTGTATTGAAGCTTTAGGAGGTGTATGAGCTATCACTACAAAGATATTTTTACCATCTTTCCATTGGTCTAGGTTGAGTGCATTTATGAAATGATTTGATCACCCAAAATCACCCCGAAAGTAGTGTCTCAAACTGGTTTCTGTGCATCACATAAAATCATAAATGTGGTCTTGAGGCTTACTTTGGGATGTTTGTTCTCCCTGGTATTGAAGCTTTAGGAGGTGTATTAGCTATCATTACAAAGATAATTTTGCCCTCCTTCAATTGGTCTAGGTTGGATGCATTTATGATTTGATTTGGTCACCTAAAATCACCCCGAAAGTAGTGTCCCAAACCGGTTTTTGTGCAGCACATAAAATCATAAATGTGGTCTTGAGGCTTATTTTGGGATTTTCGTTCTCCCTGGTATTGGAGCTTTAGGAGATGTATGAGCTATCATTAGAAAGATATTTTTACCCTCTTTCCATTGGTCTAGGTTGGGTACATTTATGAAATCATTTGGTCACCCAAAATCACCCGAAAGTAGTGCCCCAAATTGGTTTCTAGGCATCACATAAAATCATAAATGTGGTCTTGAGGCTTACTTTGGGATTTTCGTTCTCCCTGGTATTGGAGCTTTAGGAGGTGTATGAGCTATCATTAGAAAGATATTTTTACCCTCTTTCCATTGGTCTAGGTTGGGTGTATTTATGAAATCATTTAGTCACCCAAAATCACCCAGAAAGTAGTGCCCCAAATTGGTTTCTAGGCATCACATAAAATAATAAATGTGGTCTTGAGGTTTACTTTGGAATTTTCGTTCTCTCTGATATTGGAGCTTTAGGAGGTGTATGAGCTATCATTACAAAGATATTTTTACCCTCTTTCCATTGGTCTAGGTTGGGTTCATATATGAAATCATTTGGTCACCCAAAATCACCCCGAAAGTAGTGCCCCAAATTGATTTCTAGGCATCACATAAAATCATAAACGTGGTTGTGAGGCTTACTTTGGGATGTTCGTTCTCCCTGGTATTGAAGCTTTTGGAGGTGTATGAGCTATCTCTAGAAAGATATTTTTATCCTCTTTTCATTGGTCTAGGTTGGGTGCATTTATGAAATGATTTGGTCACCCAAAATCACCCCGAAAGTAGTGTCCCAAACTGGTTTTTGTGCATCATATAAAATCATAAACGTGATCTTGATGCTTACTTTGCGATGTTTTTTCTCCCTGGTATTGAAGCTTTAGGAGGTGTATGAGCTATGATTACAAAGATATTTTTACCCTCTTTCCATTGGTCTAGGTTGGGTGCATTTATGAAATCATTTGGTCACCCGAAATCTTCCCGAAAGTAGTTCCCAAACTGATTTCTGGGCATCACATAAAATCATAAATGTGGTCTTGAGGCTTACTTTGGGATGTTCGTTCTCCCTGGTATTGAAGCGTTAGGAGGTGTATGAGCTATCACTAGAAAGACATTTTTACCCTCTTTGGATTGGTCTAGGTTGGGTGCATTTATGAAATCATTGGGTCAATCAAAATCACCCCGAAGTTAGTGCCCCAAACTGGTTTCTAGGCATCATATAGAATCATAAACGTGGTCTTGATGCTTACTTTGGGATGTGTTGGGAATTTCCTTTTGAAAGTGTACATTGATTTGTTTCCGTTTCTAAATATGTCTTTAATTAGAATATTTGCTCTTAATTGTCAGAATATTCACTCTTCATTATTTCGTAGACCTTAAGATTTTAATTTCTAGGAGTTATTTCAATCAGATATTTTTCGTTTCTGCAAGCATTATAAATGTAAGGTATTGATGGATCAGAAAAAAAAAGAAGCGATAACAATATTTTCTCTTCATATATATCTCCTCCTATTCCCAAAACACAACAATTGGTATCCGAGCTCTTAGTTCTTAGGGTCTGTGTGAGACCACAAGGAAAAAATAACAGAGGGAAACCAGTGAGGAACCTTTTGAGAAAAATAAAAAAACTTCACCCATGGCCGGAAACTTCATGGCAGCACCTCCGGTTTTCTCCGGAGAAAACTATCAAATATGGTCTGTAAAAATAAAGTTTTATCTAGAAGCGAGTGGTTTGTGGGATGTTGTGATGTCTGAAATCAACCGCTACAAGAAGATCCAACTGTAGCTCAAATAAGAAATTACAATAATGAAGTAATAAGAACAGCGAAGGCTAAGACCTGTATTCACTCTGTTGTTTCTGATGTTGTATTCACTAGAATTATGTCCTGTGAAACAGCTAAAGAAGCTTGGAACACTCTCCAAGAGGCGTTTCAAGGGAATGAAAGAACTCGGCAGATGCAAGTTCTCAATCTCAGAAGAGAATTTGAGATGCTGAGAATGAAGGAGGCCGAGACCATCAAAAAATATTTTGATAGGCTCTTGGCAGTGGTCAACAAAATCCGACTATTACGTGAAGATTTACCTGATAGAAGGATTGTAGAAAAAGTGTTGGTCAGTCTTCTATAAAGGTTTGAAGGAAAGATCTCATCACTTGAAGATTCAAGAGATCTCACAATGATTTCACTAATCGAGTTGATGAACTCTCTGCAAATCCAAGAGCAGAGAAGATTGTTGAGAAAAGAGTTGTTGAGAGAAGAGTCGAATACTGCTGAAGGAGTTTTTCTAGCAAGGTCACAGTTGAGTTACAAAACAAAGAAGAAAGGCTGGAAAAATGAGAAGAGAAGTGATGAGGATGACGATGACGAGAAGTACTCATCATGTCAACACTGCAAGAAAACTAATCATCTACATTGGAAATGTTGGTGGAGACCAGATGTGGTGTGCAGTTCTTGCAATCGAAAGAGTTATATGGAGAAGGTATGCAAAAGAAAACAACAAGAGGTGCAAATTGCTCAAGAGACTGATGACGAGAAGGAGAAGCTTCTTTTTGTGGCGACATGCTTTGCTAGTGACATCACTAATTAAACATGGTTGATCGATTGTGGATGCACTCATCACATGACACATGATAAAGACATGTTTGTAAAGCTTGACAAAACCCACTCTTCCAAAGTCAAAATTGGGAATGGAGACTATATTGAGGTCAAAGGCATAGGTGATATTGCCATTGATGCTGGCTCAGGTACAAAAAATAATCTCTAATGTTTTATATGTCCCTGAAATTAATCAAAATTTGCTAAGTATTGGGTAGCTTTTAGAGAAAGGCTATGTTGTTGTGTTCAAAGATAAAACTTGTGAAGTCTTTGATACAACTGACATTAAATTGATGTCAATAAAGATGAAGGGCAAAAGCTTCTCGGTAAACTTGCAAACAGATCTTGCTTACTCTTCTGCAGTTAATTCTCGACAGATTGAGCATAAAAAGAAGCAGTCTAGGCAGTCTAGAAAGCCTGCAATAGAAAATCATGGGAAGCTAGTAGTGAAAAATCATGGATTGGATTCTCGTGATGATATTAAAGTTTCTAAAGAATTGATTGTGAAAGAGATTAAAGGCCTTGATGTTGTTTCAAAAATAATTGAACAAGAAGGTTTTGATGAAAATTTGGATGATCATCCTGTGAGAGATAATAGATCCCTCTTTGACATATATCAAAGATGTAATATGGATGTTGTCAACACCGTATTTCGTCCGGATAAATATTAATTAGAATAAAAAAAATTTAAAAAACAAAAATAATAACAAAAGAATAAAATGTAATTGATTAGTTATAGATTTATTTTATAAATGACAAAATAACATAAAGATGAGAGAGGTTTGACTTATTCATTAATTTTTACAAATTAAAATAACAATTAATAATAATAAAAAAAAATAAAAAATAAAAATATAAAATAAAGCAACAGAACTTAAAAATAAGAAAAAAAATAAAAAAAATAATTAAAGAAATTGAGATTGCTTTCAAACTGTTTATTGATCTGCATGTTCAATACATAATTAAAATAATAACAAAAAAAAAGACTGATTCACTCCTCTAAAATACTTGAAAATGTTTTAGGCTGAGTTCAAGAGGGGGAGGGGGGGTAAATTGACCTTTGAAAGATTTTTCCCAATTTATACATTTGAAAATAGTTTTCACAATTTGAAAAACTTTATTGAATCTTGGTGCTAAAGATATAGGGTGCAGTAAAGAAATAAATTGATTCAAAGCACGAATGAATCAATTTGTTATACAGACAGATATAAGTTTTTCAAACACACAGCAGATTCACAATCACACAGATTTACAATTTCACAGTAGCACTTTAAGCAGATCAAATTCACATAGTTCCAATAGCAATGTTACACTCAGATCAGAATCACACACAAATCCAAATTTGAATGAGAGCAGAGAGGAACAAAATTACAAAATACAAATTTAAAACTCCTAACACAGCACTACACTGATTTCAGTCAATATTAATAAATCTGATAAAGTTTCCTAACACCAGTAATTAATACAGACTTGAAAATTATTCAGAATGCAGATTCAATTATTCAGTTATACCAAGAACACAGAACAAGAATACAAATTCTGCAGTATTACACCAATTCAGTCAAAGTTCCAATTTTTTGTCAAATCACATATTCAGAATCTTGTATGTATTACAGATTTAGAAAAGAACCAATCTGATAAGCAAAATTTCTTTGATAGCTAGAGCAGATGTATCAGAAACCAATACCGAATTCAAGTTACAATACACAAATCAATATTCAGCAGAGAACTTAAACCAATTTTATCAAGATTACCAGAGATTAATTCAATCTTTCAATTTAGTTAAATATGCAGTGCAAGAACAAATCTAGATTATGAGAGAAGGGTTTAAGAAGAACAGACACAATCAATTTTATACTGGTTCACCACAAGGGCTACGTCCAGTCTTTTCTGCACCACTTGCAAAGAAAGTTCCACTAACTCAATTAATTGTTCACTTACAATTAATCAACCAATTCCTACTCCCCGTAGAAATCAAGAACCCTGCTAAATTGATCAACTGCTCCCCGCAGCTCCCAATCAATTTCAGCAGAAACACCAAGCTAACTCAATTCCTACTCCCTGTAGAAATCAAGAACCCTGCTAAATTGATCAACTGCTCCCCACAACTCCCAATCAATTTCAGCAGAAACACCAAGCTAACTCAATTCCTACTCCTTGTGGAAATCAAGAACCCTACTAAATTGACCAACTGCTCCCCGCAGCTCCCAATCAATTTCAGCAGAAAGACCAGGCTAACTCCTATAGCCCAAACCAATACAATTGTTCAATGATTATCACATAATTACAATGAATACAACACAAATCTTGATTCAAACAGGATCAAGAAGGGTTGAGAAAGAAAGGCCTAATGGCCAAGTTTAAGAGGGGGGGTGAATTGAACACTTGAAAACTTTTTGCAAATTGTTTGGAGAATGAATAATTTTTATGAAAATTACTCAAGATGATATGTTCAGCAAACAACAAATGTTCAAAAGCAATTCCAGCACAATGTCAATCAACCAGATACAGTAAACTGTAACCAGAAAACTGTTCTGGAATTCACAGTATACTGTAAAGTCAGTTCTGGAAAAGTTGAATCAAGAAATCAAAGAATTAGTTCAACTTCAAGTTTATAAAGATTTACTGATTAAAGAACCTTTTATTAACCAATACAAACTATGTTAAGTTTATTAAAACAGTCTTTAATTAATAACAGTGAAAGATTGAGTTTTCTGGAAAAACGAACTGATAAACAGTAAACCCAGTAAATCGCTAAACTGCAGATTTACAGAAAACTGATATCTTGTTTATTCACAGATTCAAAGCAGTTTAGATTAGACTGTGTTAAAATGGAATAAATGATTTTAGGTTGTTGCTAAAGATGCTTTCAGAAAAATGATTAAGTTATTCAATTAGCAAGATTCACTTAATTCTGAAAATTCAAGAAAATCAGCAAGAATTAACAAGAACAGTAAATAGAGAGAGCAAGAGAGAATCAGGACACGGTAGATTTTTATACTGGTTCACCCAACAGCAGGGTTACGTCCAGTCCCTCCCATACAGTAAGGATTTCACTAAAATGATCAACCTGATCAAGTTTACAACCCTTGCCTACAACAAGATTACACTGCACACCGCAGCAACCACTGCTGACCCTACAGCAGACCAAGAAACACCACAGAATCCACTATGTGCTTCAAGAACTCCCTTGCTAAACCCCACAGCAAGTCATAGTTATACAGAATCCACTGTATAACCCATAAACGTCTCACTGCAACTCGCAGTAGACCCCTGCTGAACCCACAGCAGAACAGGAAACCACACAGAAACCCACTGTGTGTTTCACAAAAACCCTTGCTGAATCCCACAGCAAGTCACACCTGTACAAAGCCCACTGTACAGAACAGAATTACCAACCCAGGTAACTCTCAGCAAAATAACCTTCAATACAAAGAAAGATTAACACAGTCGCAGCAATACAAGCACTTCTATACAAAGGAATACAAAGGTAATAAGGAAAGGGTATAGAAGGCTTAGTCTGATGATCTAATCAGTGAAGAAACTGTCTCAGTCAAATGAATGCTCCAGCAGCAGTTCAAGAAAACAGTTCTTGATGAAAAAGTTGATTGATCTTGATCACTAGACTCAAGGACGCTTTTGCTCTCTTTGAAATCTCAAATGTTTGTGCTCAGAAAATGTGTAAAATGATTTTCGTTACTTTCCAAAATTTCGCGCCAGTTATTTATAGACAACTGTCATTTAAAATTTAGTCGATTGATTTTTCAAATAGTCGATTGTTTTCTCCAATTAGTTAAAACAGTTGTTCAAAAAAAAGGTAATATCAATCAAATGCAGCAAAGCAGACTTCTAGCAATTCTTTTAGCTAAAGATCCCCGGGCTTTTCATTTTTATAGATAGAGACTCGAGGAAATTTTTCTAAGATGAATTGCTCGATTTTGCATGCTCTGCTCCCAAAATGCAGAGAGACTCTCGAGGGCAGATCCGGGTTGGTCCGAAAAGTCATGGGAGAGGCGGGCTAAGTGAAATAAAAGATAAATGGAGCTTCGTCGTCTCGTCCCCGCAGCATTGAAAAGTACCTATGCACTATTTTCGGTTCACTTCTAAGGAAGATAGAGTTGGGGTGGGGGTCTACGATGTGATACTCAAGTATGCCCCATAACGGGCTAGGTTTGTATGATAAGTAAGTAAGGCCGAAGCTCGGTAGAGGGTTCGAGAATAGGGTAGGGTTCTGTCTTGAAGATTCAGATAAGAAAAGAGTTCTAATCATTGCCAAAGCTGCCGAATACAATTTCCGACCACCATCTACCTAAGCAGTTCACCAATGACGCATCAAAAGGGTAAAATGGATAAAGCTAGACATTGGATGGCTCCTAAACGGGTAACTCAGGACCGGGCGGAACAGGAGGCTGGATGGAATGAAGGGTACGAGGGATTGCAAGCTTCTCCTTTTTTTTTAAAAGAGTGAGCAGGAAATCTCGTATGTGACCAGACCAGTGAAACTTCATCTTTCAACACCCTCTCAAGGCATATCTCGGGATGAATAACACTAGGATGAAGACAAGGTTCCTCGATCTTCATTCTTCCTTTGATTGCTAGCAGTAAGAATACAGTGATCTCGGTGTGCAAAGAAATGAAGCTTCTTTCAGATCCCGTTCGGTGAATAAGAAGGCAGAGGCAAGCGCAGAAGGGAAGCAAGAAGAAGGAAATATGAAAGAACCCTTCCAGGTAGATAAGCTGCTGTAGGAGCTTGCTAGGGAAAAGTCTCTCCTGGTTATGTTGCATAACTAATGCAAGTTTTGATTTTAATGATTTTTCAAAACTTTTGTTAATTCAGAAAATACTTGTGGAGCTTATCATTGATTGAGATTGCATGCATCACTGATTAGACCTCAAACTTACCCCACAACACACACTCCTAAGTTCTAGACCAAGTCTTCAATCTTCATGAAATCTTCATACATTCCACATATGATCATAAGGTCTTGAACATCTTCACTTGGTTGGCTTAATCAAATCATCAAGTAGCTCACTAGTGCTAACAAGGAGAGATATTAAGTGCAGAATACAGAGAACCAAAAGAAGAAGAGAAAGGAGCACCTTTTTAAAGGAAGACAGAAGTAGTTTTTTTAGAGACCAAGCTTTAAAGAATCAAGTTTCAGGTATGATTTTAGAACTTAAAATTGGCATGCATTTAAGATTTATGGTTTTCTTATTACTTGATTCTTGAATGATTAGTGTACAGTCACACTCTCTCTCCTCCATGAAAACTTTCTTCCATAATTTTTTATTGTAAGTCTTCACTGCACCATTTTCTACTATCCAAAACACCTAAAAACAACCCCTAAAATCCACCAAAATTCAATCATGTTTGCCCACAAAAAATTGCATCCAAAATCACTCCAAAACAATCCCAAAACAACCTCTGTCGTCACTGCCATTTTTTCCACGCCGCCGCCGCCGCTCCTTCCTCATCGCTGTCGCCGCTTTTGGTTCATCATGGATGAAGAAAGGTGATGGTGGCTTAGGGTTAAGATGGTGGTGGCTTAGGGTTTAGGAGTTGGGTCATTCTATTCCCACCCCCCACATTACCATTACACCACCAACTTAAAAAATAATAAAAAACTATTCGTACCCCCCCACATTACTATTGCACCACCAATCTAAAAAACATAATAAAAACTATTCGTACCCCCCACATTACTATTGCACCACCAACTTAAAAAAAAAAATAAAATATAATTTTGGGCCTTTGGGACCAACCCAAAACTACAACCTTTTTTATTTGTGTACTCCCATATTTTAAGTTTATATCTTGTATGTTTTATTTTTTTATTTTTTATTTTATTTTATTTTGTTATGATTATTATTATTTTTTATTATTTTAATAAAAAATAAATTGGTATACTAAAATTTTATAAATAAATTTTTGGAATATTATATTTGCTAATAATGTTAGATATCAAATGGCCGCATGCGTCATACGATATTTAATTGGAGCAGATCCATGGGAAAATCCCTCCTCCATATCAAAAACATAAAAATCAGCACGAAATATAAGTTCACTAACTCGAACAAAGACATCCTCAATGAGACCTGTAGGGTGGGCAACACTTGTATTTGCCAATTGTATCACCATACCCGTGTGTTGCATAGGTCAAAGAGACAGAGATTTATAAATAGACAAAGGCATAACATTAATTGAAGCACCAAATCAAGCATGGCATTTTCAAATTTGTTATTCTCAATAACACAAGTTATGGAAAAAGTACCAGGGTGCTTACATTTATATAGAATGTGAGGAACAAATTTACCTATCAATGCATACACGTTTCTGCCCATGGTGATCTGTTCATGACCCTTCAAGATGTCCTTATCCACCTTTCAATCTTTTTGCTGGAATTATTTTCGGAGGGAATGGAAGAGGGATGGGGGGTTGTTGCAGATCACCACTAGCAGAAGATGCACTCGAAGAAGATGTACCATTTCCCAAATGCGGACATTCACCTACATGACCCTTAAACTTGGGCAACAAATGTATCAGACCAGTCTTGAGAACGTATAACTGAACTCAGGTGCAGCTAGCTCCCTAAGAACTGTAGGAGGTTGAGGCAATTGTTCTCAGTAAAATAAAATCAGAATCAGTAGTGTGCACAAAATTTAAATTTGTAAACACAAAACGAGAATGCTCAGAATTATTTAAACTAACATTATTTAAAGGTAAGGATTGTAAGATAAATTTCTAAAATGCCTATGCAAGATAACATGTATTTTTGACAGAAGCATACAAGGAGGTAAAACTGGAGGTATACTAAAATGAAATCGGAATGAACTAAAAATTTGTGAGCAACATCCTAAAATTAAGAAAAGACAACACACAAAATTGTAGAGCAAAATTGAAAGGATAAGTAAACTAACTAAATTAACTTAAGACAAAAAAAAATTTAAAATGTCAATAAAACATAGAAAATGGATTTTTTTTAAAGATCTGCTAACCCCGAACCGGCTTTGCCGGTTCCATTGTGTCCAATTCAACCTTTCCACCCAAAAAACATATATAATACATCCAATTCCGACAACCAGAGCAAAAGTTATGACCGTTTCAAGTTTAGCCCTATACCGTAAACCCTAAAACCCAAAAACCCTAAACCGTAAACACTAAAACCCTAAACTTTAGGGTTTAGAGTTTAGGAGTTACGGTTTAGGGGTTAGGGTTTAGGAGTTACGGTTTAGGGGTTAGGGTTTAGGGGTTAGGGGTTAGGGGTTAGGGTTAGGGGTTAGGGGTTAGGGTTTAGGGTTTAGGGGTTAGGAGTTAGGGTTAGGGTTAGTGGTTCGGGTTTAGCGGTTAGGGTTTAGGTGTTAGGGGTTAGGGGTAAGGGGTTAGGGGTTAGGGTTAGGGGTTTAGGGTTTAGGGTTTAGGAGTTAGGGGTTAGGGTTTTAGGTTAGGGGTTAGGGGTAGGGGTTAGGGGTTAGGGGTTAGGGGTTAGGGGTTAGGGGTTCGGGTTAGGGTCTGGGGTCTGGGTCTTGGGTTAGGTTTTTGGGGTTAGGGTCTGCGGTTAGGGTTTACGGTTAGGGGTTAGGGTTAGGGTTTTGGGGCTAGGGTTTTGGGCGTCGGGGGTCGGGGGTCGGGGTTCAGGATTCGCGTTTAGGGTTTAGGGTTTAGGGGTTAGGGTTAGGGCTTAGGGTTAGGGGTTAGGGGTTAGGGGTTAGGGGTTTAGGGGTTAGGGTCTAGGGTAGGGTCTAGGGTCTAGGGTCTAGGGTCTAGGGTTGAGGGTTTAGGGTTGAGGGTTTAGGGTTGAGGGTTTAGGGTTTAGGGTTTAGGGTTGAGGGTTTAGGGTTGAGGGTTTAGGGTTGAGGGTTTAGGGTTTAGGGTTTAGGGTTTAGGGTTGAGGGTTGAGGGTTGAGGGTTGAGGGTTGAGGGTTGAGGGTTGAGGGTTGAGGGTTGAGGGTTTAGGGTTGAGGGTTGAGGGTTGAGGGTTGAGGGTTTAGGGTTTAGGGTTTAGGGTTTAGGGTTTAGGGTTTAGGGTTTAGGGTTTAGGGTTTAGGGTTTAGG